>Ga0209606_1002026_pt1 | contig 23551 bp, 25 predicted proteins | sample AD_UKC057_MetaG_FD_184412 | JGI IMG/M metagenome (GOLD analysis project Ga0209606, IMG submission 184412) | Active sludge microbial communities of municipal wastewater-treating anaerobic digesters from USA - AD_UKC057_MetaG (SPAdes) (version 2) | ecosystem: Engineered > Bioreactor > Anaerobic >...
CGGATACGATCGCATTTCCAGGTATACTCTGATCGGTTTTCCACCAGATAAGGTAGGCAATGAAAGCCAGTAAAAGATAGATTGCAAAACCGGTTATCAGTACCCCGGTCACAAATCTCATCCTTTCATCAGTGAAGAATGGTTTCCTCTTTCCGTTCTTTTTTGAGCTCTTATCGGATTTCTTAGACACGTCCTTACCCTTGTCCATATTGTGTATTACAAACGCAGCACAAAGGTAGTAATTATTCCAAATCCGGAAATAAAAAAGCTCAGGGCTTAGGGCTCAGGGCTCAGGGCAAAACCAGGAAACCGGAGATTGCGCCCTGTGCTCTGTGCTCTGTGCCTGATCACATGCTTACAAGTTTATTGATAATGTCGTCTATATCCGCCCTGGATATTTTGAGATATTTCTCCTTACGTTCGAAGATCTTGTCGGGAATCTCTTTTTTATAGACTGTTTCAGCTTCGAAATGCAATTCAACATCGTTCATCACAAAAAAGAATTTCATAAGAACGCCGTGAATTTCGCTGAAAGGGGTAGCAGCATTAGGATTTTTTACATCAATTTCGTTTGTGTACCAGACTTTGTAGACTTTATTCCGGTCGTTTGGAAAAGTAATATCTGCCGACTTGCATGTAAACCCGCAGATAACCGAAATTCCCGGAGCTTTCCGGATCTCAATCCCTTCCATGGCATTAAATCCGGGATAATTCTCTCCGGGGCTGGCAGTATAATAATATTTGAATCCAAGAAGATTGATGTATGTGTTGAATGCACCTGTTTCGGGATTTGATACATTCAGAATACCTGAATTGCCGAAAGGTGCTGATATGTTGAAGAGGATCTTGTCGTTTTTAAATGCAACGATCATGTTTTTCGGAAGGATCTCCTTAGGCATGTAGCCAACCTTACCTGAATAATTTATTGTGTAATGAATTTCGCCCTGATCAATGTTTTTGTCTGTATTATGATTACAGGAATATCCCGTTACGGCAAGTATTGCGGTAATTAACAATGATGAGCTGACTTTCACTGATCCTGCTTTTTTGAATCCTGTAAATGTAACATTTTTTTTTAATTTCAAATCATCTATGGGTCAAATAGTTAATTGAATATGTTGCATGTTGCTTGTTGCATGTTGCTTGTTGACAGTTATTTGGTTGTGCACTATTTCGTTAATGCTGATATTATACGCTCGATTCCTGTAGTTGTGACAAAAAATCATTGATATTTTTTTAACTAAATTCATATATTTGCCCCCGTACTCTTAACTTTAAGTACTCTAAGTACTCTAAGTACTCTAAGTACTCTAATTACTTTAAATACTAAATGCCTCCACCCATGCACCCCAATCTCAGAAACCGTCATTTTCTCAAGCTCCTTGATTTTACTCCCGAAGAAATTCAATATCTTCTTGATCTGGCCTCTCAGCTTAAGAAAGAGAAGAAATCGGGGAAGGAGATCCAGCGTCTGAAAGGAAAAAACATTGCGTTGATATTTGAAAAAACATCCACCCGTACCAGGTGTGCTTTTGAAGTTGCCGGGTTTGATCAGGGCGCAAATATAACCTATCTTGGTCCGGGCGGTTCACAGATCGGTTACAAGGAATCGATGAAAGATACTGCCAGGGTTCTTGGAAGGATGTACGACGGCATTGAATATCGCGGATTCGGGCAGAAGCTTGTTGAAGAGCTGGCTGAATACGCCGGTGTTCCGGTGTGGAACGGGCTGACAAATGAATTCCATCCGACCCAGATACTGGCCGATTTTCTGACCATGATTGAACATTCGGATAAGCCTATTAACAGAATGGTATTGTGCTATCTTGGCGATGCCCGCTTCAATATGGGCAATTCACTGATGGTGGGATCTGCCAAAATGGGAATAGATTTCAGGATAGCTGCACCTGAAGCTTACCAGCCGGGAACTGAACTCGTGGAGAAGTGCAGGAAAATTGCAGCCTTTACAGGAGGAAAGATAACAATTACTGAAGATCTGGATAATGCTGTAAAAGACGCCGACTTTCTCTATACTGATGTCTGGGTATCAATGGGAGAACCTGAGTCGGTATGGGAGGAGAGGATAAAGCTTCTTAAGCCATTCCAGGTCAATATGCGGGTTATAAAGAAAACAGGGAATCCGGATGTCAAATTTCTTCATTGTCTGCCTGCCTATCATAACCGGGAAACAAGAAACGGGGAGGAGATATATTTAAAATATGGTCTCGACGGAATGGAAGTTACCGAAGAAGTTTTCGAGTCAAAGCATTCGATTGTATTTGATGAAGCTGAGAACCGCCTCCATACGATCAAAGCGGTAATGGTGGCGACACTGGGTTACTGATGGCTCAGAGCTCAGGGCTCAGGGCGCAGAGCAGGGGGCCGGGAGCGGAGAGCGGAGAGCGGAGAGCAACATTATTACTTTTTAGCTCTTAGCCCTGCGCTCTTAGTTCTTAGCCCTACGCCCTTCGCCCTTCGCCATTCGCAATTACCTGATAAGCTCTTTTACGAAATAGAACGTCATAACAAGCGAAGCAGCAAGCTTAAGTCCAATCCCCGTGAGAAATCCGAGGAGGCTTCCGAAACCGGCTTTAACGGCATATTTCATGTCGTCCTTAAAAATAAGTTCGCCGACTATTGCCCCAAGGAAGGGGCCGATAATTATCCCGGCCGGCCCGAGGAACAATCCTATTATAAGTCCTACAGTCGCTCCCCGTGTACCATATTTTGAGCCCCCGAATTTTTTTGTACCCCAGATAGGTACCACATAATCAACAATCGTCACAACCACTGTTACTATGGCAAGGGTTATAAGGATCGATTTTGAGAATTGCGCAAAGCGGCTTATATGAAGTAAGATAAGCCCCAGATAACTTAATGGCGGTCCGGGAAGAACAGGAACAAGACATCCGATGATCCCTATCAACATCAGAATAACTGCCAGTGAAAGAAGAATGTAGTCAGACATTCAGAGAGAGTATTGTGGAAATGCCGGTCAGATACGGCTATTTTTTACCCAGGTCGTCAAAATCAATATTGGTGAATTCTTCAGCAGTAAGCGATTCATTGCTGACGGATTCTGTTTTTATGTCAGAAGAGGCACCGGGAGAAGCAACATATTTCTTACCATTATCGATATATGAGACAGCCTCCTTTAATCCATCTGTAAATTTTTCAAAATCCTCCTTATACAGAAAGATTTTATGTTTCTCATAAAATATCTTGCCTTCCTTACCCAGACGTTTTTTGCTTTCAGTAATAGTCAGGTAATAGTCCTCCTTCCTTGTAGCTTTAACATCAAAAAAATAGGTTCTTTTCCCTGCACGAACAACTTTTGTGAAGATCTCCTCCTTCTGGTTTTTTTCCTCACTTCCGTTCAAATCTTCTTTAATTCCGCTTTCTTCTTCCATTGCCAGGTCAGTTAAAATAAGGGATTTGAATTAATATGCTCAAATGTAACAATTATTTTAGCATTTCAAAACAGACCGGAATGTTTGTCTTTAAAATTTGTAAAGTTGTTTTGAGGGTATTGGAAAAAGAGTATTTTTGCACCCATTAATCATGAGGTTCTTTACGGATGATAAGCAGAAGATTATTGCGGATAAAAGCTCTTATGGCTCTCTATGCTTTTAACCGCAGGGATGATAGTGACCTTGTAAGGGCTGAGTCGGAACTTACCTTCAGCATAACAAAGACATATGACCTTTACCATTATCTCCTGCTCCTTGTTCTCGAAATCAATGATATTGCTTCTGAAAAGATCGAACAGGCGCTTCAGAAAAAAATACCCACTCCGGAAGATCTCAATCCAAACAGGAAATTTGCCGATAACCCGGTTATCATACAGATAAGAGGAAATCTGTCCTTCAATAAGTATCTTTCATCATCTAAACTATCATGGGTTAACTTTACCCATATTCCCAGATCTCTTTACAATAAAATGCTTAACTGGGATGTGTATTCCGAATATATGGCATCTGAGGACAATAGTTACACATCGCACAGGAAGTTTGTCATCAGGCTTATCACTGAATTGTTTTACGATTCTGAAGATCTTGAAAATTGTCTTGAGGAACAAAGCATATACTGGAACGACGATATTGACTATGTAATTGTGATGGTGGAAAAGACACTGAAGAAATTCAAAGCTGAGTCGGGTGATAAGATACAGCTCATGACCTTGTTCAAGAATAAGGAAGATGAGGATTTTGTGAAATTGTTATTCCGGAAGGCCATAATTAATACAAAGCAGTGTTCGGAACTGATAGATAATAACACCACAAACTGGGAAGTTGAGCGGATCGCTTTGATGGATATACTGGTTATGCAGCTTGCAATAACCGAAGTTATTGAATTTCCCGAAATACCGGTTAAGGTTACCCTGAATGAATACATTGAAATTGCAAAGTATTATTGTACACCAAAAAGCAGTACATTTGTGAACGGGATCCTTGATAACATTGTTAAGGAGATAAGGGAAAAGGGGCTTTTCAGAAAATATGGAAGGGGCCTTGTGGGAGAAACAGTTATATAAAAGGAAAGACAAATAATAATAATTAATAAATCGTATGATTACCAGTTTAGCATTTGTGTATCTTATGAGTCAGCCTGCCGGGGCCACAACCGGAGGGCAGGGTAATGCATTAATTACATTCCTTCCGTTGATACTCGTATTTGTGGTATTCTATTTCTTCATGATCCGTCCGCAGATGAAAAAGCAGAAAGAGATGACTAATTACAGGAATTCTCTGAAGAAAGGCGACAAAGTCGTTACAACAGGCGGCATTTACGGAAGGGTACATGAAGTGAAGGATAATTATATAATGATGGATGCCGGAGGCGATATAAAACTCAAGGTTGATAAAAGCGCCCTTGTAAAGGATCCGACGGCTGATGAATAATTCCGAATAAACCTTAATCGATTGTGGAGAAGACTGATGGTATAAGACCGGAAAAGCATATAAAAAAAATGTCAGGTACATTAAGATCAGATATCATGATCTTTAGTGTATTCTTTTTTTTATCTTTCATTTTCTGGTATCTGAATTCCCTCGGAAAAGCCATCCAGTCTGATATCAAATACCCTGTAAAATTCATAAACGTTCCGAAGGACAGGGAACTGGCGCTAGCACCGACCAGGCTAAACCTTTTTCTCCAGGGTACGGGATTTTCGATGCTCAGGCTCAAGATCTCAGGTAACAGTGACCCTGCAATTATCGATCTCTCAAAAGTGCCTTATAAAAGCGTCAGAAATAATAAATCAACGGATTTTTATCTGATTACATCAGGACTTGTGCAGAATTTCAATGTACAGCTGAAGCCGGAATGCCGGATAACTTCAGTTAAACCTGATACTTTGTTTTTCTCATTTAAGGAAACGGCCGGCGAATAATATCTTTGCTTCAATCTTCCTGAAAGATTTTTTAGCAGGATATTTATAGTCATTTATTATGGAAAATAGTGGCAGGCAGAAAATGAAGCTCGGGGTGACCGGGGGCATAGGCAGCGGAAAGACATCTGTCTGCAGGGTTTTCGGGGTATTGGGTATTCCCGTATTCTCGGCCGATCCTGAGGCCGCCATAATAATGAATACCGACCCGGATGTAATAAACGGAATTAACGATATCAGCGGGAGAAACCTTTATCCTGACGGAATACTGAACAAGGAGGAACTGGCCTCTCTTATATTTCATGATCCTGAACTTCTGAAAAAGGTAAACTCGCTCGTTCATCCTGTTGTTTTTGATCATTTCAGGATATGGGCAGATAAGCAAACCACACCTTATGTGATCATGGAAGCAGCGATACTTTTTGAAAGCGGCGCTTCAAAACTTGTTGACAGGGTAGCTACCGTAGTGGCACCCGTTGAAGAACGGATAAACAGGGTGATAATAAGAAACAGGCTGACCAGGGAACAGGTGACCGACAGGATAAAAAATCAAATGGATGAGGAAGAGAGGATAAGGTTGTCGGATTATGTTATTAATAATTCCGAGAATGAAATGATCATACCTGTAATCCTCGGTATTCATGAAGATATTATGACTCATTTAAATTCGTGATAGAATAAATGGCACGGTTGGGCAAATGGATAGGAGGGGGTCTGGGATGGGTGATGGGAGGACCTATAGGCGCACTTCTTGGTTTCTTCGTGGGATCAATGATGGATGGTGCTGCAGCAGTCGGGATACCTGAATACACTACATCGGATCGCAGGACCACCCCGGGAGGTTTCGGAGTAACCCTGATTGTTCTTATAGCTGCAGTTTTGAAGGCCGACGGGAAGGTTGTCAAATCGGAGCTCGATTATGTAAAACAGTTCTTCGCCCGGCAGTTTGGCCAGGATACCGCTCGGGAGGCTACTATGATGCTGAGGGATATGCTGAAACAGGATATCCCTCTGGTGGACGTCTGCCGGCAGATTGCCGGAAATATGGACTACTCATCGCGACTCCAGCTTATGCACCTCCTCTTTAACGTATCCCTCGCCGACGGCGCCGTAAATCAGTCTGAACAAACAATTATTGAACGAATATCAGGATATCTGGGAATATCATCTGCCGATTTCCTTTCAATCAGGAACATGTTCATCCCTGAAACCGATTCAGCATACAAAATTCTTGAAATTGACCCTTCGGCATCAAATGAAGAGGTAAAGAAAGCTTACAGGAAAATGGCAATGAAGTACCACCCCGATAAGGTAAGTCACCTGGGCGAAGACTTCAGGAAAACAGCTGATGAAAAGTTTAAAAAAGTGAATGAAGCTTATGAAAAGATCAAAAGAGAGAGAAATATGACCTGAGACTAAAGAAAAAACTGAGGCCTTAAATATACATTCAGCGACAAAAGCTAAATTTGCAAATAAAAGATAAAGTATGGTACTGAAAGATATTATGGCTATTTCCGGCCAGCCGGGCTTGTACAGGTTCATTGCCCAGGGTAAGAATGCAATTATTGTTGAACATCTTGAAACAAAGGTCAGAAGCAGTGCATTCAGTTCTGCCAGAGTGAGTTCGCTGGAAGAGATATCGGTATTCACCACGGAGGAAGATATGCCTCTCGGAAAAGTACTTGATAAGATCTTTGAGAAAGAAAACGGCGGACCGGCAATTGATTACAAATCTGACCCGGAAAGGCTTAAATCGTGGTTTGAGGAGGTCTTACCCGAATATAACAGAGACAAAGTTTATGTTAGCGATATAAAGAAAATCGCACAATGGTATAACATGCTCCTTAAGATGAACCTGCTTATAAAGGAAGAGGTTAAGGATGAGGTTGAGGCTGAGGTTAAGGCTGAGGCTAAGGAAGAGGTTAAGGATGAGGTTAAGGATGAGAAATCGGAAACTACAACCGGGGAAAAGAAGGTGAAACAAAAATCTGCTCCGGGACAGGAAAATGCTGCGAAAGCCGGCAAGGAACCAAAAATCTCAGGAAAATCTGCATCCGGGGAAAAGAAACCGGAGAAGGAGACTGAATAATACAGCAACATATTTATGAATTTCGGCGGTGCAGAGATAATTTCTGATTACAAATCATCAGGTATAGTTATCGTTCCTGTACCATACGATGAAACAAGTACATGGATGAAAGGCGCCGATAAGGGCCCTGACGCCATACTTGATGCTTCCCCGAACCTTGAGTTTTATGATATTGAAACCGGAACGGAAGTTCATAAAAAAGGGATATATACACTCCCCCCGATTACTGAAAAAAGTTCACCGGAAAAGCTCGTTGAATCTGTCCGCTTTACCACATTAAATCTTCTGAAGGAAGGAAAGTTTCCTGTAATTATCGGAGGTAATCATACTGTAAGTATCGGTCCCGCCATGGCATTCCGGGAATTTTATCCTGAACTTTCTGTACTTCAGCTTGACGCCCACACCGACCTCAGGCAGGAATATGAAGGATCACCATACAATCATGCCTGCGTCATGGCCAGGATAAGGGAATCAGCGCCGGTTGTACAGGCGGGTATCCGGAGCATGTCGGCCGAAGAAGTGCCTTTTGCTGACATGGAAAGAATATTTACCGCCCACGACCTTTATCATGATAAAACTCTTTATGAAACTGCTCTCGGAAAGCTTACACGTGATGTTTATATAACCATCGATCTTGATGTTCTGGATCCTTCACTGATGCCATCAACAGGGACTCCCGAGCCCGGCGGACCGGAATATTATGAATTGATGCACTTTCTTAATCAGGTTGCCCGGAAAAGAAATGTTGTCGGTTTCGATATCGTCGAACTATGTCCATCACCCTCTGACAAAGCACCTGATTTTGTCGCTGCAAAGATAATTTACCAGCTGCTGAGCTATATTTTTGTCTGATCACACAAACTCGCCCCCTTCCCTCACTCTGTTCGGGTTTTCCTCCTCTCTGCTCCGCAAAGAGGGGAGAAGGGGCATATCCGTCAACCTAACGAAGTTTTGTGACCAAAATTTTCCCCTCCTTTTTTCAAGGAGGGGTGGCCAGACGCAGAAATCGTCGGACTTGCAGAAATTTATATTGTCTGGCCGGGGTGGTTTATTAAACTCTCTTTTATTACTTTTCATCCTAATGGATAGCAGACACCTCTATAACGGGAAAAGTCTCAAACCTGTCAGATCATTTTTGAGAAATAATTCTACGTCAGCTGAGTCCGTTTTATGTAATCAAAAAAAGTCAAAGAATCTTGAGGGAAAAAAGTTGAGAAGACAACAAAGTATTAACCACCCCGGCCGGGAATGCAGGATAGTAATTATACTATAATTAATAATCCCGGCCACCCCTCCTTGAAAAAAGGAGGGGAAACTTCTGTACTAAATCTCCTTAAGTTGACGGCTATGGGGAAAGGGGGGTGAGTTCATGTCAGTCTTCTTCCTTCGCTTTTTCCCAGATCTCATTCATTTCATCGAGACTCATGTCGTGAAGCGAGCGGCCTTTTGCCATTGTCTCTTTTTCGAGATAATTGAAGCGTTTAATGAATTTCCTGTTCGTCTTTTCAAGAGCTGCTTCAGGATCGATCCCATACAGACGCGATGCATTGATAACAGAAAAGAGAACATCGCCAAGCTCTGATTCAATTCTTTCAATATTATAATTTTCCACTTCCTTCTTAAGCTCCGAGATCTCCTCCATGACCTTATCCCATATCTGCTCAGGTTTTTCCCAGTCGAAACCCACACCCCTGACCTTTTCCTGTATCCTGTTGGCCTTTACAATCGACGGCATTGACGAAGGTACTCCCGACAGCACAGGTTTGTAGCCGTTGTTTTCCTTTATCTTAAGGTGTTCCCAGTTCTTTTCGACTTCCGAAGGTCCCGAAACCTTAATATCACCAAAAACATGCGGATGCCTGTAAATCAGTTTATCATTTATGCCTTTCAGCACATCGGCCATTGTAAAGAGCCCCTTTTCCGACCCTATTTTTGCATAGAATACTATATGCAGCATAAGGTCGCCCAGTTCGTTCCTTATACCATTGTCATTTCCCGAGAAAATTGCATCTGCAAGTTCATATGTTTCCTCTATTGTCAGCTTCCGGAGACTTTCGTTGGTCTGCTTCATATCCCAGGGACACGAAGTACGGAGCCTGTCAATTATATTAAGGAGTCTGTCGAACTCTTCTGCGCTTCTTTCTTTGTCATTCATTATTAACGGATATTAAAAGAGACGGCCGGGAGAATCAGTTTTCCGCGGATGATCTATCCGCACAACAGTCCCGATCTCCAGGCCATACAGCCGGGAAATATTTTCACCGTTTATTGCGACCTCAAGGAGATCGAGCGAATTGAACCGTGTAAGCAATTCCCCCACAGGAACATCGCTGTATTTATTTACTATCTGATCGGTATGATTCCGGTTGCTCTGGACCAGGATATTGTATTCTTTCCCCTCAAAAACCCTCATGAATACTTCCCTCGTAATATTTGAAATTGCATTTCCGTATGAGTCGATAAAGATTATACTCCCGGTAATGGTTTCCTTTTCAATGGTTGCTCTCAGGGGTATACGTTCATATACTTCCCTGACAGGCTTCCCAATATCCTTCAGCTTCTTTCCCGATAAAAGATCTGCAGCCGCCTTTGCAAAAATATCAAGCTCATCCGAACTATCCTTATTGTCAATCCTAACGGCCTCATCCGGTTCTCCATTGAGTATGAGACTGAATATCCCGTTGTCAGTCCCGATGAACAGATGCCCCCTGGCCCTGACAATGAGATAATTCTGCTCTTTAACCGCTTCTGAATGTACACATATAATATGTATTGAACCTTTAGGGTAATTCATAAAAGTATTCCTCACAACAAAGGATGCATGCAGAATATCGAAGGGCGGGATATTACAGGCATTGTCTATAATTGTAACACCGGGGCATAAGCTGCATAGCTTGCCCTTTATTATCCCGTGATATATATCATCAGGCTTCCATTCAGTTGTCAGTGTTACAGGCGACATGTCTAAAAAACTTAAAACAAAGATAATCTTCTATGGAAAAATAAACTTACTTTGTACCGGTACAGCTATCATTTTTTATGAACTATGGACGGATAATGAGGTTGATAATTGTTGATTACCTTTCTGACCAGATAGATTGAAATTTAATGACAGAGATTGTTATTTTTCTTGAAGATATAGACCCTGTCGTTTTCTTCGGCACCAATAATTCATTACTTGATAAAATCCGGACTTTTTTCCCTAAAATAAAGATCCTGTCGAGGGGAAATGAAATTAAGTGTCTCGGGGAGGAATCGGAGATAACCCTGTTTGCCGAGAAATTCAACGAGCTGATTGATTATTACCGTAAGTATAACCGGATTGAAGAGCAGGATATTGAGAAATACCTGACTGATCCGGATCATATGAGGACGGCCTCGAGCGGTGATTTTGAACAGGTACTTTTATTCGGCACCAGCGGGAAACCCGTAAGAGCCAGGACAGTCAACCAGTTATTGCTTGTAAATGATTTCAGGAACAATGACCTGATAATTGCAGAAGGACCTGCCGGGACGGGCAAGACGTATACATCAATAGCTCTTGCTGTACGTGCCCTGAAGGAAAGAGAGGTGAAAAAGATCATACTTACACGGCCTGCTGTTGAGGCAGGAGAAAGACTGGGATTTCTTCCCGGGGATATGAAGGAAAAGCTCGATCCTTACCTTCAGCCGTTGTATGATGCCCTTCATGATATGCTTCCTTACAAGAAGCTCGAGACATGGCTCGAGGATGGAACAATTCAGATAGCGCCTCTGGCATATATGAGGGGAAGAACACTTGAAAGCGCATTTGTGATCCTTGATGAAGCACAAAATGCAACAATAAGTCAGCTCAAGATGTTCCTCACAAGGATGGGCGTCAACTCGAAATTCATTATTACAGGCGATGCGACCCAGATAGACCTTCCGAAAAAATCAGAATCAGGACTGAACCAGGTGATCCGCATCCTGGGAGGAATTGAAGGCGTCTCTGTAATAAAGTTCGATGAACGCGATATTGTGCGTCATAAACTGGTGAGGATGATCGTTAAAGCATATGAGAAGGAAGAAAATGGCAACTCAGTAAACGGACACAGAGAATAACTATTGAGTAAAATGCAACATACAATCTTAAGATCGGATTTTAATTTCCCTGGCCAGAAAAGTGTTTACCATGGTAAGGTAAGGGATGTATACAATATTGATGACAAGTATCTGCTGATGGTTGTAACAGACAGGATATCGGCCTTTGATGTGGTGCTTCCCAGGGGGATACCCTTTAAGGGACAGGTGTTGAATCAGATAGCGGCAAAATTCCTTGATGCGACAAAGGATATAGTGCCAAACTGGAAAATTGCCACCCCGGATCCTTCAGTTACTATCGGGTATATCTGCAAGCCATATCCTGTTGAAATGATTGTAAGAGCTTATCTTACTGGAAGTTCATGGCGTACATACAAAGCCGGGGCAAGAAAGGTCTGCGGGATACCGATTCCTGACGGTATGAAAGAGCATCAGCGTTTGCCCGAACCAATCATTACTCCGACAACAAAAGCGGAACATGGCCATCATGACGAAGATATTACCAGGGATGAGATTATAACCAGAGGCCTTATACCTGAGGGTGAGTACAATCTCATCGAGAAGTACGCGATGGAGGTATTCCTTAAAGGCGCAGAAATTGCCCGTGAACGTGGCCTGATTCTTGTTGATTCAAAATATGAATTCGGGAAGAAGGATGGTGATATCTATCTTATTGATGAGATCACTACTCCTGATTCCTCAAGATATTTTTATGCTGACGGATATCAGGAACGGTTCGAAAAGGGTCTTCCGCAGAAACAGCTCTCGAAAGAGTTTGTCAGGGAATGGCTTATGGCTAACGGCTTCCAGGGACAGAAAGGACAAAAGGTACCGGAAATGACGGATCAGCTTGTTAACGAAATATCAGAAAGATATATTGAGCTGTATGAAAATATTACGGGTGATAAGTTTGTAAAAACAGATATCTCGGATATAGCAGGAAGAATAGAAGCAAACTGCAGGAGCTATCTGGCAACATTATAATTTTAATTATGATAAATCTTTTAACCGGATTCAGGAATTTTCTGGCGTCTATCATTATTGTTGCCGCATTCGCTGTAAATGCCGGAGCACAGGTTGTGGTTGAGAAATCGAAGGATAAAGTCATTATTTCGGGTGTACCTTACTATATACACCTGGTAAAGAAAGGAGAGACAGCATATTCGATATCAAAAGCCTACAATATAACTGTTGAGGAGCTGAACAAGGAGAATCCTCCTGCTGTTTACGGACTTAAGGAAGGGCAGGCCCTGCGGTTACCGGTAAGGGAGGCTCCCGCTGCACAAACACCCCAGCCAAAGCCCGTTCAGCAGCCGAGAGACGAATCGAGATATCAGTATCATCATCTCCAGCCCGGCCAGACTGTCTATTCACTTTCAAAGCTTTACGGTGTGTCCGAAGATGAGATAATTGCTGCTAATCCCGGAATTGAGATATCGAGACTACCTGTCAATGCGGAAATAGCAATTCCCCGCAGGGAATTTATGACGGAAAAGCAGGAATTTGCGGTTCAGGATTCAAAGTATATTTTCCACAGGGTTGAAAGCGGAGAATCGCTTGCATCTATAGCCGATCATTACGGGATTACAATCAGGGAACTCAGGCGCGAAAACAGAGATATAAGGTTCCCCCAGGTCGGAGATTACCTGAGAATACCAGCTACTGCTAAAACAGCTGCAGTGGAGCAGGCTGAACAGCCTCCGGCTGATACTGTCAGTGTGCCTGTGAGGGATACTGTGATTGTTATACCCCGGCCGGAGGGCTACACAAGCGTAAGTAACCTTAAAGGAAAAATAAATATAGCTGTTCTCCTGCCATTTTACCTTTCAGAAAATGCTATAAGATCAGATATCGATTCATCAAAATGGGTAAGAGGTCAGAGAGTATACAAGCCTGTCAGACGCCAGGATGACTGGATCTATTACATGAGTACCCCTTTCATAGAGATGTACCAGGGTATTCTTCTGGCTGTGGACACATTACGTGCTCTGGGAATGGGAGTGAATCTGTATACATATGATATCAAGAGTGATACATTGGCTCTGACAAGATTGATAAACCGGGGACAACTGGCCGGAATGGACCTTATTATCGGCCCGGTCTATTCGCGCAATCTGGCAATTGTTGCCGAATATGGCAGAAAAATGAATATACCGGTGGTATCGCCGGTCAGGCTTATGAATAATTCTGCCCTTCAGAATAATCCCCTGCTGTTCCTGGCAAATTCATCCCTTAATGTCGCACAGGATGCAATTGCTGAAGAAATAAGTGACTATTACCTTGATAACTTCGTGTTCATTCATGCCGATACTGCCGGAGTGGATCCTGAAGTCAAACGATTCAGGAACAGGATAATTTCTGAACTTAGCAGCAGGATACCGTTCCAGGAGATAAAATTCAAGGAATTGATGTTCTACAGCAGGTCGGCATTCAACAATGATTCTATTAACAGGCTTGGACATGCCCTTTCGGCAAAAAGCGAAAACATCATTATTATTGCATCAGAGGAAGATCCTGTAATAAGTGAAACACTCCAGGAAATTCACTCTCTGTCAAAAAAATTCCCGGTGAGGGTTTTCGGATACCCGTCTTTGCGCGGAATTGAAAATCTCGAGCCAAAATTTATTTTCGAACTCGATCTGCTGGTGTTCTCACCTTACTGGATTGATTATTCAGCGAATGATGTGAAGCAGTTCAATTCAGATTTCCGGAATAAATTCCAGACCGAACCTTCCGAAATGAGCTATGCCTGGCTCGGTTATGATATCACATATTATTTCCTGAGCGGACTGGCAATTTTCGGGACCGATTTTCTGGAACACCCGGAAATACATAATCCTGATCTTCTTCATACTGAATTCGATTTCAGGAGGAGCAGTAATGATGACGGATTCGAAAACCGGAAACTGTACCGCGTAAGGTATACGAAAAATTATGAGGTAATTTTGGAATCAGTTGATTATCAGGCCACCAATGAGTGACCTGTTTAAAATTAAGGTTCCCGGAAGACTATAATGTTAATAAAAATTAACAATAGGGAATAATATTTCCTTTAATATTGTCTATAAGAAGGACTAGGATGAAAGAATCGTACACCAGGGCTGACGAGACTGAACTTATCAGAGCATCTCTGGATGGCGACAGAATGGCATTTGGAGAGATTGTGAACAGGTACCGGAAAATGGTAGCCCGGACAATCAGAGGGATGCTTGGAGATACGGTTTATTCTGAAGACCTGGGACAGGAAGTGTTTGTTAAACTTTATCACTCCCTGTCTGAGTTCAGGGGAGATTCAAAACTGGCAACTTATATTCAGAGAATTGCGGTTAATCTAACCCTGAATGAGATAAAACGGCGTAAAAGATTCTTATCCCTGTTCTCCCAGAAGGGAAGCGATGAGATGTATGAGATGGAAGTGGCAGATGAAAACAAAGAGGAAAAACAGGAGGCAAAAGAAATTGTCGGCAAAGCTCTTATGGCTCTCGATCCGAAATTCAGGATCATTGTAACAATGAGAATGCTGCAGGGATATTCAACCAAAGAAACAGCGGAAATTCTTGAGCTTCCTCTTGGTACAGTCCTGTCAAGGCTGTCTAGAGCTCAGGAACAGTTAAAAGATATATTGCAAAATCTCTAAAAGCTATGGAACGTCCGGAAATTAAAAATCTGATCATCAGTTCACTCAACCCCGGAACTGATACAGAACCCATCGCCAGGCAACTGGAGGATGAAGGAGTCTCATATGATTACAGCAATAAATTCACTGCTAAAGTATTGGATAAGATCTTCGAAGCAGGTCTGACAATAAATCGTGAACAGGAATTTATAACAAAGCTGAGCTCGGTCTTTTATCGCATAGCACTTACGGGAGTAGCTGCAATTGTTTTGCTTATGATCTCCATTTTTATTATGGGAGGTTCATTTTCAATAAATTCACTCCTTGGAATTGGAGATACAATTGATGAAAGTATTGTTTGCCTGCTTACCGGTAATTAATAACTTTTTGTATGAAAGCCAAACCAATAATTATTTTAATACTTACACTTCTGATAGGATTTGTACTGGGAATGCTTACCTCGGCCCAATTAAGGTTTAATAAGCTGAAACCTGTAAGATTTTATTTCTCTGAGGAAAGGTTCAGGGAAGGATTTTACCGTATAATCCAGCCTGATGAAAAACAGAAAGCCGAGATTGACAAGATACTGGAAAAGCATGCCAGGGTTAACAGTGAGATGCAGGACAGTTTCAGGAAACAGGCAGATTCAAACATAAAGGCTCTCAGGAAAGAACTGGATGCAAAGCTGACAAAGGAGCAACTGGCCCGGGTGAAAGAGATGGATGAGCGCCGTGAGAAAATGATAAAGGAAGCGAGGAAACACAGGAACGATTCCACGGGCAGACCAGGTATGAGGCCCGGAGGCAGCTATGGCAGGCCTTTTCCTGAGGAAGGACATGTGCCGGATCATGGAGAACCATTTGATAAGGATAAACGACCGGGGAAATCTGACACAACAATGTCAGCCGGTAATAAATAAAAGGTAATCAAGTAATATCGGGAGATCATCAGCGCTTACCCCCAGAGAGATAAGCTGTTCACTGTCCTCTGAAAAAATTGTCATGAACTTTTCCCTCGTTATTTCACCTGTTACAATACTCCGCCTGTACAACTCCACAGCTTCTTTCTTCTTGCCCCTGCATAACGATACATGCCCCATATTTATATAATCATGGGCAATAAGCTTTCCTTCGGCCAGACGATTATAGAATTTCTCAGAATCATCAAATCGCCCAAGGGCAAAATAGCAATATGCTATGGGTCTCAGTATCTTTAAATTACCAGGATCTTTGTATTCAACCCTGAAATAATACTTAAGTGCCTCCTCATAAAGTCTCAGATCGAGATAGCAATGGCCGGTAAGTATTGTAGTATGAATATTATCCGGTTCCATGTCACCTGCAAGGAGATAATATTCAAGAGCTTCTTCATTCCGGCCTAACCGTCTCAGGCAGAATCCGATCTTTTTTATTGTCCAGACTTTCCTGTCAATAAGTTCAGCCATTTTATAATACTTAAGGGCCTCTTCGAAGTTGCCATTCTCCTGATAGCAATAACCAGTCTTCTCATAAAGCTGGGCGTCATCACGCTTATCCTTAAGCCTCTTCATGTAAAGGGCAAGTGCATCGTCGTAAAAATCCTTACTGAAGAAATAATCAGCCAGTCCGGCTTCCGCTTCTTTTGTATCACAGGCAATACTGAAGAAAAATGAATTGTAGATATCAAGCCTTCCCGTGAAAATATCCTCGAATTCTTTTTTGTAGGGCGATAGCTTGAAGAATCTGTAAATATCCTGAAGGTATTGAGTTGTAATTGTCCTGAAGCTTTTGTCGGGATCAGTAAGACTGTCATCTTCATTTAGTTGCTGCAATCCTTCGAGTTCCATGCGAAATACCCTGAGCATCATGGTTTTCTGGCTTGCCGGCAGGAATTTGAGATTGAGTATTAGTGAATATTTGTCTGAATTACAAATGAAAGGTGTCTTATACATTGCTTCTGCAAGGTCATTTGTGCCAGGACCCAGAATATCATCCCTGAAGATTTCATTTATAACCTCATGGTCGGGGTGGAAAGGCATGAACCAGTTCTGTATATCCCTGAAGAAATCAAAATTCTTAAGGTTTGCGAAAGCTGACATATAAACATCAGCACCTTCCATCTGGAGGTTGGTGAGCTCTTCCATCGTTTTGAAGATCTCTTCTGAACCACTGAACATTGTTGACCAGTCGGGATTTTTCCCTTCATTCTTGTCATTCGGAAGGATATTGTCCAGATCAAGCTTCTCTTCGATCATGGGTTTGAGCCTGGCAACCTTAGGTAAGATCTCATCGTGAAGCTTGCGGCTGAGCTTCTCTGTCTCCCTCGACCGGATAGTCTGTAACACAATGATTTTACAATGTTCACTGAAACGGGGAAGAAAGGTTAATTTTTCCAGGGCATCAGTAATCTCAGGATAGAGCATCACACGGTTATTGTAATAATGCAGGTTGAGGATAAGCCCTGCCAGAGCTCTTTGCATTACCTGTTCCTGGCCCGATTTATAGATTTTTATAAGCATGAAGAGCTTCGCAGTCTGCCATGTACGGAATGAGCTCAGTGTCACAGCCGTCGTGAAAATACTTGATTCATACCATCTGAATTTGCCTGAAGTGAGAATAATATCGATCAGGCTCTCCTCAGCTTCACCATAATAATCTGTGAGCCACAAATGGTTAAATATATTCCTTATAAGCTGTCTGTGCTTTATGGCTAATTCTGATTCAGGGTCGGGATTTATTTCATTGCTCAGCCTGAGCCATTCGTCCAGCTCTGATTTGAACATCAGGTCATCAACAGTTTCAACGATAGTCTTCCCGGATAGCTTCTGCTCTTTTTCATTCTGCTGTTTTATCCAGTATGTGTTCCAACCGGAATTATGTGACAATATGTCCTGTCTTACTTTGTCGGACAGTTCAAGTATTGACTGAATGAGTTTCAGATAAACTTTGTTCCTTTCAGGATCATTTATTCCTTCGATAGTATAGGTGAGCATGTGCCTGTAGGTCATAACGACATTATCATACTCGTCACGCAGATAGCCTGAGGATGCCCTTGTCAGCATATCAGCAAGTATATCAAGACTTAACTTGATCCTTTTTTCTGATACAAGTGTACAGATCTGTTTATGTTGCAGTATTGTTTTCTTAATATCCATAAGATACCTTAAAAAAGTAAATCATGACAAAATATCACAGGGATATTGTCATGATTTACATGTGCAACAATCAGGCCGCAAATAATGCGTGCCTTTATTCGTATTCTTTCAGGATATTCCTTACATCATCAGGAGCGACTCTTCCATAGGTTTTATCACCGATAAGAACAACAGGAGCCAGTCCGCATGCTCCTACACATCTCAGGCTGGATAATGAGAATTTTCCGTCTTTTGAGGTCTGACCTACCTGCAGGCCGAGCTCTTTCTTGAACTCTTCAAGCACCTTTTCAGCTCCACGCACATAGCAGGCAGTTCCCATACATATGCTGATCGGATGTTTTCCCTTTGGAGTCATTGTGAAAAATGAATAGAAAGTAACGACTCCATAGATCTTGGCTACCGGTATACCTGTTTCTGCGGAAATTACTTCCTGAACTTCGGCAGGAAGGTAGCCAAAATGTTCCTGTGTACTGTGCAGTATATTTATAAGTTCCTGAGGATCTTTATTGAATGAGTTACAAATCTCTTTTATTTTTGTAACATCTTCCTGTCTCAATTCTATTTTTATACTCGACATAGCATTGAATTTAATTATCTGTCTTATAAAAACATCAATTTTGTTTAACTATAATTTTCTTTTTTTTGTCAAAATATCTTGTATGGAGAAGATGGTGAGCCTTTTCACTGTTGGGCTTCCCGAGGAACTCTTCATACAACTTGATAATGAAAGGATTCTCATGGGATTTTCTGAGAGGTTTCTTTCTGTCTTCGTTGTAAATAGCAGCTGCTCTTGCTTTTATTATCTCGGAATTTCCATGATGAAGAGGTTGTCCACCGCCTCCTATACATCCGCCCGGGCAGGCCATCACTTCTATTGCATGGAATTGTGATTTTCCTGATCTGACATCATCAAGCAGTTTTCTGGCATTCCCCAGTCCGTGTGCTATACCTATATTGAGCTTCAGTCCGTTGAAATCTAGTGTGGCAGCACGTACTCCTTCCAGACCTCTGAGTTCAGTAAAATCGAGGCGATCGAGCTTCTTACCGGTATAAATCTCATATGCAGTACGGCATGCAGCTTCAATAACACCTCCGGTTGTACCGAAGATAACACCTGCTCCGGTCGATTCACCAAGCGGGGCATCGAATTCTCCCTCTTCAAGGTTGTTCAGATCAATATTAGCCTGTTTGATAAATGCTGCAAGCTCCCTGGTGGATAGTGAGAAATCAACATCCCTGTTGCCATCTGTTGAAAATTCATCTCTCTGACACTCATATTTCTTTGCCAGACAAGGCATTATTGAGACTACTACAAGATCTTTCCTGTCAACCTTTATTTTGTCGGCAAAATATGTCTTTGCTATTGCTCCGAACATCTGCTGTGGTGATTTTGAAGTTGACGGAACGTCTTTCAGATCAGGGAAATATTCCTCGAAGAAGTTGACCCATCCGGGGCAGCATGATGTAAGAATAGGAAGCCTGGCAGTCTTGTCGCCGTTAAGATGTCTTGTGAGCCTGCCGAGCAGTTCAGTGCCCTCCTCCATTATGGTAAGGTCAGCTGCGAAATCAGTATCAAAAATATAGTCGAATCCGAGCGCTCTTAAGGCAGTGACCATCTTCCCTGTAACAAGTGTTCCGGGTTCCATTCCGAAAAGTTCGCCAAGAGCAGCCCTGACAGCAGGAGCAGTCTGGACAACCACGGTCTTTGTAGGATCTGCCAGAGCCCTGAGGACCTCGGGTGTATTGTCAACCTCGGTGAGTGCTCCTGTCGGGCAGACTGCAACGCACTGGCCGCAGTAAGTACATGTTGAATGTTCAAGGTTTTGTTCAAATGCCGGTGCAACAGCAGCCATGAATCCTCTGTTGACAGCTGAAAGAGCCCCGACAGTCTGTACTTCATTGCACATCATCTCACATCTCCTGCACATTATGCATTTATCGAGATTTCGCTTTATTGACGGGGATGTATCGGGCTTATAAGTCGATACTGCAGCATACTCTGAACCGGGAATTTCGCGTATTCCCAGCCTGTGAGCCATATCCTGCAATTCGCAGTTACCCGATTTTGAGCATACAAGGCAGTCCTTCGGGTGATCTGACAAAATAAATTCCATCACTGTCCGGCGTGCATTGAGAACTCTTGTTGTATGTGTTCTGACCACCATTCCCTGATCACATTTTGTGGAGCAGGCGGGTGCGAGATTTCTTCTCCCCTGGACCTCAACAACACAGATACGGCAGCCACCTGGTTTATTCTCAATATTGAGATCCTCGAGGTGGAGATAGCATAACGTCGGGATTTCGATCCCAATCTGCCTGGAGGCTTTTAAGATCGTCGTACCTTTTTCAACCTCAACCTCTTTATTATCTATTGTAAGTTTTATTGTTTCCATTAATTATACCTTTATCTGATAATTATAGCATCGAATTTACATTTCTCCATGCAGGCTCCGCATTTAATACAAACCGCGGGATTGATCTGATGGACCTCCTTGCGCTGACCACTTATTGCGTTGACAGGGCATACACGGGCACATGCAGTACATCCCACACAATTTTCGGCAACTATAAAGTACTCCATCAGATTCTTACATTTTCCTGCCGGACATTTTTTATCTCTTACATGAGCCACATATTCATCCATGAAGTTATCGATAGTCGACAACACCGGATTGGGAGAAGTCTGACCAAGTCCGCAGAGAGCAGTATCTTTTATTACATTGCTCATATTCCTGAGTCTGTCGATATCTCCCATCGTACCTTTACCGTCAGTTATATGGTTCAGCAGTTCGTGCAGGCGTTTATTGCCGATGCGGCAAGGCGAACATTTCCCGCATGATTCTTCGACTGTAAACTCAAGGTAGAACTTAGCTACTGATACCATGCAGTCATCTTCATCCATAACTATCATTCCACCGGATCCCATCATCGATCCTGCAGAAACAAGGTTATCAAAATCTATCGGAAGATCGAGGTGTTTTTCAGTAAGGCATCCGCCTGAGGGACCTCCGGTCTGGACAGCCTTGAATTTCTTACCTTTTCTTATCCCTCCGCCGATCTCGAAGATCACTTCACGGAGAGTGGTTCCCATGGGTACTTCAATGAGCCCCACATTATTTATTTTTCCTGCAAGGGCGAACACTTTTGTTCCCTTCGATTTCGCAGTACCTATACTACTGTACCATTCAGCACCTTTAAGGATTATTACAGGGATGGCCGCGAATGTTTCAACATTATTTACATTTGTCGGTTTTCCTCGGAAACCTGCTTCAGCAGGGAAGGGGGGCTTGATAGTAGGTTCACCCCTTAATCCTTCCATAGAATGGATTAGAGCTGTTTCTTCTCCGCAGACAAAAGCTCCGGCGCCATAGCGAAGGGATATATCAAAACTGAAACCGGTCCCCAGTATGTTATTGCCAAGAAGTCCGTATTCCCTTGCCTGCTGAAGGGCAACCTTAAGTCTTTGTATTGCAAGTGGATATTCAGCTCTTATATAGATAAGGCCCTTTGAAGCTCCGATACTGTAACCGCATATTGCCATCGCTTCAAGAACAGAATGCGGATCTCCTTCAAGAACCGAACGGTCCATGAATGCTCCGGGGTCACCTTCATCGGCATTGCATACAACATATTTTTCATCAGATTTGTTCTTTGAAGCTATTTCCCATTTCAGACCGGTCGGAAAACCTGCACCGCCACGACCTCTCTGCCCGGAATCTTTTATTATTTTAATAACATCCTGAGGTGTCATCTCCGAAATCGCTTTCCCCAGCGCCATATAGCCGTCCCTGGCTATATATTCATCAATATTTTCCGGATTGATGAATCCGCAGTTTCTGAGGACGATCCTGAGCTGTTTCTTGAATAACCCAGTTTGTTTTGAGTCTGCGATGGGTTCTTTTGTTTCAGGATCTTTAAATAACAGTCTTGTTACCTTACGTCCTTTTATAATGTGCTCTTCAATAATAGCCTGTGCATCTTCAGGTTTGACCTGTACATAGTAAGTATTATCAGGCATGATCTTGACAATGGGTCCTTTTTCACAGAAACCGAAACATCCTGTAAGAATGACCTGTACTTTGTCCGTAAGTCCCTTTGCCTCCAGCTCATCCCTTAAATTGCAGACAATTGCATCGCTTTCGGAGGAATGGCATGATGTACCTCCGCAGACGAGAATGTGCATGTTGTATTTTGACATGTTTGATCCTCCTATCCTTTTGAATCTATTGTATCATAATTAACAGGGATGATGCCGTCTATCAGTTCACCCTCCTTTATGTATTTCTCTATGATCTGGTCGGCTCTTTTCAGATCCACATACCCGAAAACTACCGGATCGCTGCCCGGGAGTTTAACTTCAACCGTGGGTTCGGCATAACAGTATCCCATACAACCGGTCTGGGTAACAATACCGGGTATGTTCCTTCTGTCAAACTGTTCCACAAAGAACTCCATGATGGATTTCGCTCCTGCAGCAATCCCGCATGTAGCCATAGCTACCTTGACCTGAACGTGATTGCCGGAATCAACCGCCTTTATCCTGACGTCCAGACCTGCCTTGATTTCCTCTCGCTTCTTTTTCAGATCCGTAAGGGACTTGATTTGTGACATGCTTCTTATTATTTAGTTTAATTCAGTTAATTAATTCAGGACAGATATTCTGCTTAAAAGTATTCAAAATATATTGTCCTTTATGTTAAGTCAGATTAATATTTTGTTTAACGTATGATGCATCTATATCATTCAGATTCTGATTGATCATTTCCCTTATTTCCGCAAGCAACATTCTGTAATAAAATCATTATCCCTGGTTAATTCCTGATCCATTTTGAAAAGAAAATGCATTTTCCGGAATCAATTATCAGATCACCAGCCACTCATGAGATCAGAAGAAAATGCAAACTCAACTTCATTTGTTACTTTCTCCTCGCAGCAAACAACCTTCCCGTTGATCTTCTGAGCTATTTCACTGATAGTCATCGGTTAATGTTTAGAATAGTGAATTTCTTACTGGAATGACGATGCAAAGTTAATAATTTAGTGTGAATAAAATAACATTGTGAAAAAAATAACAATAAAAAAGATAAAAGAATTTTTCAAAATCAGGGGAGGGTAGTATATTATGTGTTATTCTATGAACAGTTGTGGAAGGGATATTGTAATTAATTGTTTCTTATATGTTTAAATTCCGATCCGGATTTCCATTCCGGATAATGATCTGATGCGGCAAGTTCATAACCAACGGTGAATGCATAAGCTGCA
>Ga0209606_1002035_pt1 | contig 23505 bp, 24 predicted proteins | sample AD_UKC057_MetaG_FD_184412 | JGI IMG/M metagenome (GOLD analysis project Ga0209606, IMG submission 184412) | Active sludge microbial communities of municipal wastewater-treating anaerobic digesters from USA - AD_UKC057_MetaG (SPAdes) (version 2) | ecosystem: Engineered > Bioreactor > Anaerobic >...
GAATGTGAAATCCATCGTCAGGATCGATTTGCCTCCCGCGTGTCCGATGACAGTATCCATCTCGACCCATGAGGTGATGCCGCTTTCTTCAATGAAAGCGAGGAAGTCATCGTAAGTCCTGCCGGCTTTTGCTGCTTTAGGCATATAATCCGGATGTCTCTGCTGACGCGCCTTGAACTTGACCACACGCGGGAAGTCCAGGGAACCGACAGACAGGTAACCGCGCTTCAAGTGCCTGTATACGGTTGATTTTGAAATGATCAGATTGTTGGCCTTCATAATGTGATACAGATGCTGCCCATGTCTTATGCCATTTGAAACAATGCTGTCGATTTCATAAAACTCCTCTTTGTTCAGAGGGATGCCCTCGCGGGCTTCCGTAAACAGGGCCTCGTATTTATCTTGTGCGGCTTTCGCGCTGTATAGCTTGTTTCGTGAATCCGCAGTTAGCGTGGCGGCGTTTGCACGGGTTACAGGCGAATGGCGCTTTGAGCAGTATCGGACAAGGATTAGACGTTATCAGATTACCGTTTTGGTCAGTTCGCCGGACTGACCCCGTACTGGCTGAAAGATGCCTTTTGACCTCTTTGGATACCGTGGTCTGGTCCTTGCCGATTCTGGAGGCGATGGATTTGAATGTCATGCCGCGGTTGAGTCAGTCTTGAATTTCAAGCCTCTCATCCTGCGTCAGATGCTTGTGCTTGGTAGAATTTATGTCTTTCATAATTTTCACTCCTTCAAGGAAATTTCCCAGACTTAATTCTACTGCAAATCCTTCCCGGACTAAATTCCACCTCCATGTCCACTGTGGAACTTACTTTGGGAATTAACTATTATTCTATTTTTTCATCAAGTTACAATTGTCACATTTGAAAACTATCTTTTATAGTATATAATAATAGCATTAAGGGGTTTTAATTATACAATTTAATACTAGAGGTGAATGGTATGGAGGAAGTCAAGATTTTTAATCGGAACAAATGGTTTTACTCTACAGGCGGTATAGGGCGTGATATGGCATATCAGCTTTTTTCAGCTTATCTGCTGACTTATGTAATGTTTACAAAGTCTATAACAAATGCCCAATTTGCCGCAATATCGGTGATTATGGTAATCTGCCGTATTTTTGATGCGCTTAATGATCCGGTCATGGGCGGCATAATTGAGAATACCAGGATGAAATGGGGAAAATTCAAACCATGGATATTAATTGGGGCATTGACTAATGCTATTGTAATGGTAGTATATTTTTCTTCGCCTTTGGAAGGATGGCCTTTTGTTATCTTTTTTGGATGCATGTACCTTCTTTTTGATATTACATTCACTATGAATGATATAGGTTACTGGGCTATGCTTCCATCTTTAGCAAAAGACCAGGCGCAAAGGGCTACTCTTACATCTATGGCAAACCTTTTCGCATCCATTGGAGCTATTATCGCATTTGCAGTTATCCCGATACTGACTAATGGACCGAATGCTATCGGAGGCAATTCGATCACAGGATATATGGGGGTATCGATAATAATTGCTGCAATATTTGTAGGTTGCCAGATTATGACGACTGTTTTTGTCAAGGAAGCTCCGGTGTCATATAGGCCCAAAGATGAGAAAATAGGGCTTAAAGCAATGTTCCAGGTAGTATTTAAAAATGACCAGTTGCTTTGGACATCGCTTGTAATGCTTCTGTATAATCTAGGATCATCTTTAATAAATGTATTTGGTATCATTTATGTATATCTGTATTTTGGTTATGATGGAATAAATATAACGCTTTTTGTAGGAGCTTATGCTCTTGGGAATCTGCTGATTAATATTGTTTACCCTAAAATGGTAAAGCATATGACAAGAAAACAGGTTGCAACTATAGGCCTTGCAGGGGTTGTTGTTGGTTATGGATTTTTCTTCTTAGTAGGAGTAGTTATACCGATGAATTATCTGCTTTTGTGCGTAGCAGGATTCATCCTGTCATTCGGACAAGCTATGATATATATGGTTACGACTATAAATCTTACAAACTGCATAGAATATAACGAATACAAGACAGGTAATCGTGATGAAGCTATAATATTCTCCATACGCCCATTTATGGCGAAAATGGGTTCAGCGCTCCAACAGGGGATAGTCGCAGTAGCATATCTTGCACTTGGCATAACTGCAATAACCAACGGAATATCAGAAGCTGAAAGAATGAGCAATATGGGTTTAGTAGATGCACAGGAAAAAGCTGCTATGATAGATCAAGCTTTGGCGCTTGGCACTGAATCGATAAAAATGAACTTCAGGATATTCATAGTCGTTGTGCCGATTGTTTTAATCTCAATAGCATATTTTATCATGATGAAGAAGAACAAGGTTGACGAGAAAGAATATGAGAGGATGATGCTTGAAATAAGCAAAAGAAAACAATCAGAGTAACTTTCAATGCAACACGACTTGTTACAGCCTTTCAGAAATGAGAGGCTTTTTTTATTAGTCTTTATTAATCCATCTTATATTAATTAATAATCCAAAATGAAAAATTATTATTGCATTTATGCAAATATGGTTGTATAATTCGGAATAATTTATATTTACTGATGATGTAATGAAAGGAATGAAAATAAATTATGCAAAAAGACACAAATCCGGTACTTCAATTCTCAAATAAAACTAATCTTCTTGAACAGTCCGCATATAAGTATCAGCTGCAAGATAGAGAAACACCTAACTTGTATAGATATCTATATGATTATAAGTCGGTTCCAAAAGTACCATTCAATCATAGAAGCGTACCTATGAATATGCCGCAGGATATATGGATTACTGATACAACGTTCAGAGATGGCCAGCAATCGACTTCTCCTTTTAACGTTCAGCAGATAGTGCATTTATACAAACTTATGCATAAACTTGGAGGACCAAAAGGATTAATAAGACAGAGCGAGTTTTTTGTTTATACTGACAAGGACCGTAAAGCAGTAGAGGAATGCTTGAACCTGGGGTATAAATTTCCGGAGGTTACAAGCTGGATAAGAGCTAATGAAAAGGATTTTGATATTGTAAAGAGTTTAGGTTTGAAAGAAACAGGAATACTGGTATCCTGCTCAGATTACCATATTTATAATAAAATGGGTCTTACAAGAAAACAGGCTATGGATAAATACCTTGGCATAGTTAAGAGTGTTTTGGAAAAAGGGATTAAACCAAGATGTCATTTCGAAGATATCACAAGAGCTGATTTTTATGGGTTTGTCGTACCTTTGGCATATGAGCTTACTAAGTTGTCAGAAGAGGCTAAGATGCCGATTAAGATAAGGGCATGTGATACTATGGGATTCGGTGTAAGCTATCCTGGAGCTGCAATGCCAAGGAGCGTCCAGGGCATTATCTATGGCATAATGCACTATGGCGGAGTCAAGAGCGAGCTTTTGGAATGGCATGGCCATAATGACTTTTATAAAGTAGTAACCAACGCATCAACAGCATGGTTATATGGTGCCTCAAGTGTAAATTGTTCTTTACTCGGTATAGGTGAGCGGACTGGCAATTGCCCTTTAGAAGCAATGGTTATTGAATATGCTTCCCTAAAAGGAACAACTGACGGCATGAAACTTCCTGTTATCACAGAAATAGCTGAATATTTCGAAGAAGAGATAGGCTATGAGATACCGCCAAGAACACCTTTTGTAGGCAGGAATTTCAATGTTACAAGAGCCGGCATACATGCTGACGGAATGCTTAAGGATGTAGAGATATATAACATATTTGATACGGAAGCGCTTCTGAACAGGCCTGCAACAGTAGCAGTGGATTCCCATAGCGGATTAGCTGGTGTAGCTCATTGGATCAATTCATATTTCAGGATAAAAGATAAGGAAATAGCAATTAAAAAGACTGATATTATAGTTGCGAAGATAAAAGAAGTTGTGGATAAAGAATATGAAAATGGAAGAAATACGGTTATGGGAGATTATGAGCTGGAGAATATTTTAAAGCAGCTTGACTACGAGCAATATGAAAAGTTAAATCATATGCATGTAAAAAGAAGTAAAAAGAAATGAAGTGGAATACTTCTTTCCATACATGCTAAATAATGCTAACTTAAATAAATCAAGTTTGCTTTTTCAATCTACAGGTGTAAAATTTTGCATATAAATGTGTTGACAAACATTAGCCAAGCAATTAGAATGATAAAAGACTTCGTTTGGTCATGGTGGGTATAGCTCAGTTGGTTAGAGCGCTAGGTTGTGGCCCTAGAGGCCAAGGGTTCGAATCCCTTTATTCACCCCATTTTGAGATGATGGGATGTAGCCAAGTGGTAAGGCAACGGACTTTGACTCCGTCACCCGTAGGTTCAAATCCTGCCATCCCAGCCAATCGTGAGGGACATTAGCTCAGGCGGTAGAGCACTTGACTTTTAATCAAGGTGTCCGGAGTTCGAGTCTCCGATGTCTCACCAAAAAAACCCCATATTTAAAGGGGTTTTTTGTTATCTGGAATTTTGAGCACTTTCAAAAAGTAGGAGTAAAGTAGGAGTATAATCTCAATTTTTAGTAATAGATCTAATTTTATGTGCGCATAAATCAATGTGTTAACAGCTCGAGTCAACGATTGCTATCATACTGTACCTATTTTTCTAGAAATTAATGGTAAGATATATGAAATTAATTGATTGACAGTGATGATTTAATAATGGTATGATTTAAAAGAATATTAGAGTTAGTCTAATAAGTTATAATGTCATATAAGAGTTGAAGTCAAAATAATAAGTGGCATTAGAGTTTTTATACTGAGGAGACCAACTATGAATCTTAAATCATATGATGAGGCTACCAGATACATTACCGAGGAATGTATTCGTATATATATAGAAAAGGATATTATTAATGCAACAGAATTAGCTCTTCATTTAATGAATTATTCTCAGTTGAAAATGCATTGCCCACAACATCATTATTTAATTCCTGCAGCTATGCTGACCTCTGCTTATAAATCTCAAGGCAGACCTTTGGAAATGCTACAGAATGATCTAATGGAAGCGATGATGCGAGCTAAAAATGTGCTGCCAGCTTTTTGCGGTCTGTACGGGAGCTGCGGCGCTGCTGTAGGTCTTGGTATATACACCAGTATTCTACTGGATTCAGACCAGTATTCCACACATACTTGGGCTCTTACAAATAGAATTGTAGGAGAATGTCTTATAAAGATTTCTCAAATTGATGGACCAAGATGCTGTAAACGTAGTTCATACATCGCACTGCAAATCGCTGAAGATTTCAGTAAGGAAGAGTTTGACATTGATTTAGGAAAAACAGAACATTTTAAATGTACACACTATATGCATAATGAAGAAGAGTGTAAGAAGACAGAATGTCCGTTTTACCCATTAAAATGCAAAAAGTAAGAAAGCTATGGCAAAGGTAGAAATAGTTGTTCCAAAATCGGCAATACCAAAAAACAGCATTTATGCATGTAAATGCCAGAAGACTGAGTTTAAAACAGAAGGAAAGAAAGCAAAGGTCTTTTGGATAGCAAAATTGATGGATTATGTAAAGAAAGAAGAGCTTCTTTGTGAGCTTGAAATACAAAAGACTACTTTGGAAGTTTATTCACCATGTGATGGTTATTTAGCGGAAATCAGCATTGATGACGGTGATGATTGTACTATGGGAAATATTCTGGCTTATTTAGATACAAAAGACTAGTAAACTCTAGAATATGAATTTACAATTATAGGATAAGAGGTGATTTCAACATGTTAAGCAGTAAATTAAAACCATCATGCGAAAAGATAAAATGTTCTTGTAAAGGTAATAATCTTGATAAATTATTACAACCTAATATTTTGATTATTCTTGCCAAACAAAATATGCATGGGTATATGATCATACAAGAATTAGAACATAAAAACATATTTGAAGAGGAAAAAGCGGACAATACCGGTGTATATCGTACTTTAGCAAACCTGGAAAACAAGGGTATGATAAGATTTGAATGGATAATGGATATATCTGGCCCAGCAAAGAAGAATTATATGATAACCGTTAAGGGTCTTGAATGCTTGGAAAATTGGATCAGCACTCTTCAAATTTATAATAAAAAAGTAAATAAAATTATAGAAGATGCAAGGGATGTATTAGCGAAACAATAGAAAACGAATATGAGCAATAAAGTCGTTTCAGCTTGACAACCAATTATAAGGTTACTTATTCAGACTGATTTCTAAGATAAACTCTTTTATCATTTTTATATAAATTTTTACGAATTAGCAATGTGATGTAACGATAAATATTGAATCAGTATATGTTATGATATATTATTTAATTGAAAGCAAAACGAAACCAAAATGCAATCTATCGAAACCTGGAAACGTATGGAAATTGCTGTTGAAGAAAGAAAAGAGAAGATACTGGACATGCTTAACAGAGATGGCAAAGTTAAGGTAAATGAGCTTAGCCGTCTTTTTGATGTGTCTGAAGTTACTATACGACTGGACCTTTCTGATTTAGAGGAAAACGGGCTTTTATCAAGGGTATATGGAGGAGCGGTATCTTCATATAAGAATTACTATAACATGAGCTTCAAACAGAGAGTTATAGCTAATGGGAATGAAAAAAAGCTTATTGCTGCAAAAGCGGCACAGATGGTAATGGAAAATGACACGCTGATGATGAACTCAGGCACGACCACGCTGTTTACTTATATGGCTTTGTCGAAAAGTATGCATCTGACTATAATCACTAATTCAGTAGCAATCGCACAGGAAGCTTCTGGTAATGGTAATCACAAAATACTGCTTTTGGGCGGTACGGTCAATACCGATTATCAGTTTACGTGGGGTGATGACACGATAAGCCAGCTTTCATCTTATCATACAGATAAATCGATACTGTCAGTAGACGGAGTGAGTATGGATTCAGGAATGACCACATACTATCATCAGGAAAGGAAAATCGCATCAGGGATGATTGATAATTCTAATCTTACAATTATAACGGCAGATTATACGAAAATAGGGAGAGCTGCTCTTTCAAAGATATCATCTGCATGCAGGCCGGATTACCTAGTTACTAACACAAATGCACCTAAAGAGGAAATAGACGGATTAATAGAGCTTGGTATAAAAGTACTTTTAGTATAGGAAGGCAATCATGAAAAACCGTATATATACAGGATGGTATGAAAACAGTATAACCCCAGATAAAAAAGTCAAATTAGCAGGCCAGTTTTATGAGAGGGTATCCCAGTATGTGGAAACTGATATAACTTGTACAGCTCTTGCGGTATCATCAGGAACTAATCATTTCGTAATATGTTCATGCGATCTGGTACATATTGATGATTATCTTGTTGATAATGTAAGAGAAAAGATAACCGGTAAATGTGAAGGACTAGATCCTTTTAATGTAATAATAAATGCGACACATACCCATACTTCAATAGATTATCAGAGACAGGAAAATAAATATGGTTCTTCTCTTGATATTCTGAATGAATATATGCCGGAAGATTTTTCATATATTGAAAAGGTAAAAGATGATTCGATTATGCAGCCTGAAGAAGCGGAGGAATTTCTGGCAGAACGGATTAGCGATGTAATAATAAAAGCATGGAACAACCGTACACCTTCTGTTTATGCTAATGCCTTCGGAAGAGCGCCTGTCGGTATGTGCAGGAGAGCTGTATATGCAGATAATACCGGTTTAATGTGGGGAGACACAAGCAGAGATGACTTTGTAAGCCTTGAAGGCGGTAACGATTCAGGAATAGAGTTAATATATTTCTTTGATGAAAAAAAGCAACTGACCGGGGTAGCTGCTAATATCGCATGCCCAAGCCAGATACTGGAACACAGAAGCTTCATATCCTCAGATTACTGGGGGAAGGTAAAGATACTTTTACGGGAAAAGTTTGGTAATAAAGTATTTTTATTACCTTTATGCAGCGCTGCAGGTGACCAATGCCCAAGGGATTTGATCAGATGGGTAGCACCAATAAATCCGATAGATGATCCCAATATCGCTCGTAAAGATACGGTTAAAAGAGTTGCTGATCCTTCGATGTTCGAGATCGAAGGTTCATGGAAAGCAGCTAAGAGGATAGCAAATGAGATAATTAATGTTTATAGCGAAGTTGGGGAGTGTCTTAAGGATAACGCCGATATAAATCACAAGTATATTGATTTACAGCTACCCTTAAGAAAAGCATCCGAAGAAGAATATAAATTAGCCCTGTTTAAAATTGAGGAATTCATAAAAACAAGGAAAACCATGTCATATGACTTTAATGATTATGCGAAGATGCACATGTATGCCGGAACTGTCGCTAGGTATATATATCAGCAGAAGCAAGACCAATGTGAAGTAGAAATCCATGTTATTAGGATGGGGGATATTGCAATTACCACTAATCCTTTTGAGTTGTTTCTTGATTATGGAAATATTATAAAGGCAAGGTCTGCGGCTTCACAGACATTTATAGTACAGTTGGCTAATGGAAGCTGTTCATATCTTCCTACAGAAAAAGCAGAGAAACACGGGCATTACAGCGCATATATATCCAGCGGGATATGCGGACATGAGGGCGGGAAAAAACTTGTTGAGACATCATTGGATGCTATACGGAAGTTATGGGAAAGTGAAGGCAAATGAACTTACTTGGACTGGATTTCGGAACAACTTCATTAAAATCTGCTGTATACAATAAAGCAGGCGAATGCCTTTTTACCCATGAAACAACATATGACCTGATTCATCATGATGGCTTTATAGAATTTAATGCTGATGAATATCTAAGCATGTTGTTAAGTTCAATAAATGCAGCTTCTGATATCTGTTCGATTTACGCTCTAGCAATAGATACCCAGTGCGAGACAATGATACTTGCAGATGATAATGGCAACCCTCTTTGTAACGCTATTGTATGGCTGGATAACCGCGGGCAGAAGGAAGCTTTACAGATAAAAAATGATTTTGGAACCAGGCTGATATATGAAAAAACAGGACAATGTGATATATCCGGCATATGGCCTGCATGCAAGCTGTTATGGATTAAAAATAATCTTCCGGAAGTATGGGTTAAGACCAGAAAGATATTTCTACTGGAAGATTGGCTTTTATATAAGCTAACAGGAAGATTTGTCACACAAAAGACTCTGCAGTCTTCCAGCCTGTATTTTGACATAGTAAACGGATGCTGGTGGCATCAGATGCTGGAATATATAGGTATAAAGGATGATGTGCTTCCAAAACTTATGGATTCCGGTGAGTATGTAGGGGACTATAAAGGTATCCATGTTGCCACATCAGCTATGGATCAGGCTGCAGGGGCGATAGGAGCGGGCATATACAAAGAAGGAATGATAAGCGAGATGACCGGTACCGCAATGGCTTTATTCAGCCCAACTGACACGATGCCTGCATATCATGAAGGCATTAAAGTACCCTGTCATTTTAATGCGACGACGAAGTACGCTGTAATGCCATGGATTTCGACAGCAGGAATGGCTTTAAAATGGTTTAGGGACAGTTTCATTAAAGAAGCTAATTATTCCGAGCTGGATATGCTGGCAAAAGATATACCTGCAGGATCTGATGGCCTTATGTTCTTTCCTCATTTATGCGGTTCTACACATCCTATATATGATCCTGAAGCTAAGGGCTGCTTTTACGGTTTGAAACTATCGCATGGTAAAGAGCACTTTTCAAGAGCAATATTGGAATCAATAGCATATATGCTAAACAGCAGCATATCATCGCTTAAGCAGGATATATCAATGATACATTCCATCGGCGGAAGCGCCAGATCTGATTTGTGGTGCCAGATAAAGGCTGATGTGACAAAAAAACAGATAAAAACTCTTAAGGAATCAGAGCCTGCATGTAAAGGAAGCGCGATACTTGCAGGTATTGCGACTAAAGAGTACTTGTCTATCCAGGAAGCTTGTGAAAAGACTATTTACATAGATAAGATATACCAGGCAAAAAGTGATGGATATGACAGCTATACGAAGTTATATAACGAGTACATGAAGATGAATGAAAAGATATATGGTAAAGGAGGCAGATAAATGGTTAAGGCTGCGTTTATAGGTTTCGGTGAGGTTAATACGCCCAAAGCAATAATTATTGATAAATGTAAAAAAGCTGAGGAGGCATTATTGAAACAAGGCCTTGAGCTTTTAAGCGTGTACCCTGTAACAGATGATTACGAAAGAACTGATGTAAATGACGCGATTAAGAAACTGACAAATGTATCTTTAAGTTCAATAATCATATGTGTTGCAGGATGGATACCGTCGCATGCGATAATAGCGATTACTGAGAAATTCAGACATATTCCGATGGTACTCTGGGGATTATCAGGCTGGATAGAAGATAACAGGCTTGTTACTACAGCAGACCAGGCTGCGACAAGCGCAATACGAAAAGTAATGGACGATCTTGGATACAGATTCAAATATGTATATGACATTGTCGGTAAAACGATGAATTCAAAGAAAGTAGCGGATTTCTGCAAAGCAGCAGACGCAATGACCAGATTAAGGTCTTCAAAGGCTGGAATGATGGGTTATAGGGATATGAATCTGTATGGCACTATGTTTGATGGTGCTAAACTAAAAAAGCATATCGGAACGGACATTGAAAGCTTTGAAATGCTCGAAGTCGCACAAAGAGCTGAAGTTATGGCAAAAGACAGGATTGAACAGGTAATAAATACAAGAATCAAAAAGTGGAATTTCATAAGTAAATGCGAGATTTCAACACTGGAAAAGGCTGCAAAGTATTATTTGGCTGTATCAGATATCTGTAAGGAAAGGGGATATGAAGCGGTTTCGCTAAAAGATGTCGACGGAATGAAAAAGCTTTTATCTTATCCTCCTGCACCGGTTTTCATGCTTTTATCGGATGTTGATGGTTTGAGTACTGTCCCTGAGAATGACTCATACGGAATGGTAACGCAGCTTATGGTAAAATATCTGACAGGCCAGTGCGGAGCATATATGGAGTTTTATGAATTTATGGAAGACTGCGTGCTTGCAGGAGTTCCAGATTATGTGCCAAAAGAGATAACACAAGGTGAAACAACTGTTATGCCTGCAGCTTTCGGTCAGCTTTCACAAGGTATTCTGAATGTATCAAAAGTTAAGACCGGTAATGTCACAATGTACAGATTAGCGGAGAATAAACAGGGATTCTGTATGCATATAGTGCAGGGAAAGGCTGTTAATGCCGGAAGGTGGGAAGAAGCGGGATGGACACAACCTGCACCGCAGCTTCCAGGACTTAAGATTTATCTGGATGATGTTGAATCATTCGCAGTAAACGTAATGAGCCAGCACTATATCATCGCATATGAAGATAATACTGATAAGATGGCAGATTTATGCAGGCTTTTGGATATTGAGGTAATAAGATGAAAAATGAAATAATGGAAGCAGCATTAGAATCTTTAAACAGAGAAAAAAAGGAAATAGAAAGACTTATAGGCTATTTGGACGAAATAAGTTTTCTAAAGGCTGTTGAAGCGCTTTCAAATTGTAAATGCATTATGACAGTCGCTTCGGGATCATCAGGCATAGCTGCAAAGAAATTTGCACATTCATTATGCTGTATTGAAAGACATGCTATGTTCATGTCTCCAAGTGAAGCTGTTCATGGAGGGCTAGGAGCTCTGGATAAGGATGATGTAATGGTAATGGTTTCAAGAGGAGGAAAGACAGTGGAGCTTCTTCCCATAATATCAGTATGCAATAAAAAGAAGGCTACACTAATAGGAGTAACTGAGAATGACCAGTCAATCCTTGCACAGAGTTCGGACATTGTGTTGAAACTCAGTATTGAGAAAGAAAGTGATCCGTTAGGACTGATGGCTACTTCGAGCTATATAGCGACAATCGCTTTGTTTGACGCATTACTGGCATCACTAATTGTAAAGACAGGTTTTACTGCAGAACAGTTCGGTCTAATTCATCCTGGCGGAGCTGTAGGCGAACTTTTGAACAAGAAATAGGAGGGTATTTATGTATAAAGGATTGAAAATTTCTGCTCCATTTTTCGAGATAGGGCCGAAAGCATATCTTTATGGTGAGAAAATGCTTTCATTGGCTAGGGTTATAGATATAACTGCTATGAAGTATGATGTGGATATAATCGTAACACCCCAGTATACAGACATATCTTTACTTGCTTCAAACACTGAAAGAATCCTGGTTTTCGCTCAGCATATGGATTATCTCCCTATAGGCAGAGGATTAGGTTCTGTTCTTCCTGAAGCTGTTAAAGCGGCAGGTGCTGTAGGTGTTATGCTGAACCATGCTGAAAAGTCTTTAAGAATGGAGGAAATAAAAAAAACGATTGAACGTGCTGATGAGGTAGGACTGGGTACAATAGTCTGTTCGGATACTATAGAACAGATGAAGCAGATCGCTATGATGAATCCGAACCTTATCGTAGCAGAACCGACTGAGCTTATAGGAACAGGTCAGACTTCGGATATCTCGTATGTAAAGGAATCCATTGAAACAGTTAAACGTATAAACAAAGACATAATGGTGCTTCAGGGAGCAGGGATAAAGGATGGAAAAGACGTGTATAACGTCATAAAGGCAGGAGCAATGGCAACTGGAAGCACATCAGGAATTATTAAAGCTAAAGACCCTTATGCTATGGTTGAGGAAATGATATACAACCTAAGAAAAGCATGGGATGAAATACATTGTAAATAATTTAGGAGGATAAAATGACAGTATATACAGCAAAGATAGAAATGCAGTCAAAGGATCACATGCCGGATTTTCACAACATTACTGAACAGGTAAAGAAAATTGTTGAAGAATCCGGAGTGAAGAATGGCATATGCGTGGTTTATTCACACCACACAACATGCTCTGTAATGACACAGGAATGCTCGCATGATACGACATTCTTCGGAAGGGAATATTTGCAGCAGGACCTTATCAACATAATGGAGAAAATAATTCCAACATGCAGATATGAAGGACAGTACCTGCATCCAGGCCCTAAACATATAGATTTTGCACTTACGTTCCCTGATGAAGAACCAAAAGGAAGCTTGAATACCGATGCGCACTTAAGATCCTGTTTCTTTGGAAGATCAGAAACAATAGTACTTAATGACGGTAAGCTGTCGCTTGGTGATTTTGGTTTTATATACTTTATAGACTGGGACCAGGTACGTGAAAGGAAGAGAGTGGCAGAGGTTCAGATAATAGGGGAATAGGTTAAATATATTATTATTCAGCCTTAAGCACATATATCCAGTCCTGGAAGGCATCTACCCTTGGAAATTTCCATTTACCCTCTATGTCAGGTGTAACATCCCCAAGAGGGGTTTCTTTACCGGTAATCGGATTAAACCTGTAAGCTTTGTAATTCACGTCTTTTTCAATGTTCAGAACATTAATCTCTCCGAAGAAGCTTCCTCCGAAATGAGGCTTGTATATGACTCGGATTTTTCCTGGTATGCCTGCTGAAAAATGACCATCACATGCATCCAATGAGCAGGGTTTTTCCACCCATTCGGGATGATACTTGAAATTCCACCATTCAAATGAAGTAAGGTATTTCATGCAATGTGATATGTGTTTTGAACCATCCAGGTTCATTGCCTCTTTCCAGCTCGTATTTCCCCAGTGAGCTCCATGAGGTGAAGCTCCATATGGCATTTCTTCAGAGTTAATCTGCCATATGCCATTGGCTCCATATGTATGACCAGCTGTTCCTAAAAGGAAATCTGATAGATATACATATCTTTGAGTATCAGCATATGAAGAACCACATATGCCTTCATAACATACTTCAGCATTTATTACAGGAAGGACTTTTCTATCAACTGCTTTTTTTATCTTTTTCATCTGATTCACTAGTGAAGCGAATCCGCCATGGTCGGTTTGGAGCATATTTATATCCAGAAGATCCCCGTTTTCTATCTGGTCATAACCGTCGGTAGCGGGAAAGGGATGTATTGTAATCAGTCTTCCGTAAGGATCAGTCTTTTTAATATGCAAAGTCATTTCATTCCAGTCCTTACGGGACTGTCTTATATGCTCTTCATATGAAACATGGTCGTTGTAAAAAGCCATGTTTGCTTCGCCTGCAACGCACCAGCATACAGGCATCGCGCCCCATCTGGCAATTATGTATCTCCAATGCTTTTTTAGAGTATCTTTACCTGCATAAGACATATAAAAACCCCAGGAACCTACAATGCATGGCATAACTGCTTTGTCAACCAGCATCATTATGCGTTCATCTGCTTTATCAAAATACTCGGGATTTATAGAAGAAAGATCCTCTTTCCATGGGAAACCTGCTTCATTTTCGCCTCTAGGATCAAACATAGTCATATCCGGATAAAGACCTGCAATTATCTGAACAACATTGAAACCTTTTGCTATCCTGTCATCAAGCAGTGTCATGAAATCCTTTGGAAATGTTAACCTTTTGGTCAAAGCCATCCACCAGGTATCAGCAAGCCAGTAAAAAGGAGTGCCATCTTTATGGGAAAGATGCATATTCTGACCGAATCTGCAAACAGCTCCATGAAGATACAATGGATTCTCAGTCTGCTCTTTGGTTATATCCATTTCGCCTGATATTCCGTTCAGGCTATCATCATTGCTAATTGTGATATATTTATGCTTACCAGGTATGGAAATGTCATATCTTGCTTTAAATATGTTTTTTCCTGCCCAGAAACCCGGTATGGTAATACTGCTTCCGTCAGGATGAGTGAATAAGACATCAAAAGTTACATCATTGAAGAAATCCTTGCATGTGGATTCAGATTTGAAAACCAGTTCTTTAAATAATTGCTTCATGGCGGTATCCTTTTCTCAAAACTTATATTCAAATAGTAATATGTAAAGTATATTTAGTCAATCGATGTTAATTAAAGTCATTAAGATTTTTATGCTGATAAAAACAAATAAATAAATGGAAAATATAATATAAGTCCTAAGCTAGAAAATAGTGGTTGACAAAAGCGGGGTAAAGCAATATAATTTCAAAATCCCAAACAAGGAAAGGAGACCGTAGAATGGCAGAAAAAAAGGTTTTAATGACTTATGAGGGTATTAAAGAGCTGGAAGACGAGCTTGCGACTCTTAAAGGAAAAACAAGGATGGAAGTATCAGATAGGCTGAAAAGCGCTATTTCATTTGGTGATATCACAGAAAACAGTGAGTATGACGAAGCCAAAAATGAACAGGCACAAGTAGAAGCGAGAATTATGTTTCTAGAGAATTTACTTATGAATGTTGAAGTTATTGACAGCGATAATATTGACACTACAAATGTTACTGTAGGATGCAGGGTTAAGATACTGGATCTTGAGTACGATGAAGAAGAAATTTATCAGGTAGTAGGACCTACAGAAGCTAATCCATTTAATATGAGGATATCTTATGAATCTCCCATAGGAAAAGCGATACTTGGCAGGAAAGCTGGAGATGTTGTTGAGTTTACCAGCCCATCAGGGCCAGTAAAAGTCAAAATATTGGATATAATGGAGTAACAGAACTGTTTGGTTGTGTTGACATATTAAATCAGATATAATTAATAGCAGTTCTTTTTTAGAAGAGCTGCTATTTTGAAGGAGAAATGAATGGATAAAATTATTGAAAATACCGAGATGGATTTGAATGAGATATTAAGAGTCAGAAGGGAAAAGCTTGACTCTCTTAAGAGAGAAGGAAGAAATCCTTTTGACATGACCCGTTTTGATAGAAAATATACTGCAAAAGAAATACTTGAAAATTTTGAAGATTTACAAGATAAAGAAGTATCTTTAGCAGGAAGGATAATGGCAAAAAGAATAATGGGCAAAGCCAGTTTTTGCCACATACAAGATGGGCTTGATAGGATACAGCTTTATGTAAGAGTTGATGAGATTGGTGAAGATTCTTATTCGGAATTCAAGAAATTCGATATAGGCGATATTGCAGGGATAACCGGAATTCCTTTTGTCACACATATGGGTGAGAAATCCATCAGAGTAAAAAGTATGGTTCTTTTAACTAAATCCTTACAGCCTTTACCAGAAAAATTTCATGGTTTAAAGGATATGGATTTAAGATATAGGCAAAGATATGTAGATCTTATTGTTAATCCGGAAGTAAAATCAGTATTTATTACAAGAGCAAAAATAATAAAAGCGATAAGGGAATTTATGTCCAGTTTGGGATATCTTGAAGTTGAGACTCCTGTTCTTCATAATCAAGCTACCAATGCTAATGCAAGACCATTCACCACACATCACAATACTCTGGATATTGATATGTATTTAAGGATAGAATTGGAACTGCACCTTAAGAGACTTATAGTCGGAGGACTAGATAAGATCTTTGAAATAGGTAAGGTGTTTAGGAATGAAGGTATGGATACTAGACATAATCCCGAATTTACGCTAATGGAGCTGTATGAAGCATATGGTGACCTTTATACCATGATGGACAGGGCCGAACAGATATACTGTTATGTTGCTGATAATGTATTAGGAACACGCAAGATAGACTACCAGGGGCAGATTATAAATGTTGAAGGACCATGGAGAAGACTTACAATGATTGAAGCTGTAAAAGAATACTCCGAAGTTGACTTTGATTCCTTCACACTTGATGACGCTGCCGCTAAAAAGGCTGCTAAAGAGAAAAATGTGCATATTGAAAGCCATTGGAACTGGGGAATGATACTAAATGCCTTTTTCGAGGAATTTGTTGAGAAAAACCTTATACAACCTACTTTTATATATCAGTATCCAATAGAAATTTCACCTTTAGCTAAAAGAAACAAGGAAAAACCACATCTTACAGAGCGTTTTGAGTTTTTTATCCTTGCAAGCGAGATGGGTAATGCCTTTTCGGAGCTGAACGATCCCATAGATCAAAGAGAACGTCTTGTTGCACAAGCAAAGAGCAAGTTTGGTGATTATGAGTTCACAATCGACGATGATTTTATAAATGCTTTGGAAATAGGAATGCCTCCTACAGGTGGTATGGGGCTCGGATTGGAACGTATGATCATGCTGTTTACTAATTCCACATCAATAAGGGATGTTATGTTCTTCCCGACAATGAAACCTGAGTCTAATGGATGATTTAAGAAAACAGTATCTTGAATTACTTGGACTGGAAGAAGACTGTACTGAAACTGAGATAAACACTAAGTATGATTATATCTGTATGCGCGCAAGAAATGACAAGTCAATTGATATTGATGAAGCGACTAAAGCATATAACTATCTTCTTAACCTGAACATAGAGGATCCGAAACCTGTAAAACCGATAGTAGAAAAATACCGTAAAGTTTGGTTCAAGCATATTGGCACCATCGCAATAATATTGATAATATTCGCAACAGTATTAGCTGTAGCTATTCCTATGTTTACAAATAAGGAACCTGATCTTACCATTTCATATGTAGGTCCATATACAGCAAAGAATACTAAGGATATTGAGAATTATCTGTATGAAAAGATGCCTAATTTAAAAAATATCCTTATGGAGACCATTTATGCAACAGCTGCTGGGAATGACACTAGATATAAAGAGGATTCATATGATGCATCCAGCGTAGAAAAGCTTAGCTTATTGTTAGTGTCAGGGGATTTGGAGATAATAGTCTGTGATGATGCAGTATATAGATATATACTGTCATATAATTATCTTTTGGAACTTGATGATATCTTAATGGAATACGGGATCGAGGTTAATCAAAAGAATATCGTTTACGGTATAAAACCGTCAACTGGTGAGAAAGTGATATATGGCATTAATGTACAGGATAACAATCTGTTATCAGAGCGAGTATATGTAAATGAGGAATACCCCATGATACTGTGTATATCTAACGAGTCGGCCAATCTAGATAATGTAAAGCAAGCAGTTCGACTATTATTGACAGCAGAATGAAAAAATATATTGACATAGTATATATATACATGATAAGATAAATTTTGCTATTAGAAGGCTCTTTTTTTTTGTAGAAAAGTCTTCAATAAGATAAAGGCAGGAAGAGAAAATGAGAGACAAGATTATACTTGCATGCACAGAGTGCAAACAGAGAAATTACTCGACAAAGAAGAACAAGAAGAATACTCCTGACAGGCTTGAATTAAGCAAATACTGCAAGTTCTGCAAGAAGCATACTCTTCATAAAGAAACGAAATAATAAGGTGACGACGATGGCAGAAAAAGAAAAAAGTGTTAAGAAATCAAAATTCATAGGATTCTTTAAGGGAATCGCCCAGGAGCTTAAGAAGGTTACATGGCCGACAGGCAAACAGCTTTTTAAAAGCACAGTGACGGTTTTAGTAGTATGTGCCATTGTCGCTGTTATTATAAGCTTGTTTGACTGGGGTTTATCTTCCCTGATCAAGCTGCTTGTTAACGGATAAACGGGAGAACATTTCAATGGATGAAAAATTAAATGCTGATATAACCGAAAAGAGGGAAGATCAGGTTTTGGCAAAATGGTATGTAGTGCATACTTATTCCGGATATGAGAACAAGGTTAAAGCTGACCTTGAGAAAATAGTCGAGAACAGAGAAATGCAGGAATACATACAGGATATAGTCGTTCCTTTGGAAGAGGTTATTGAGGAAAAGAACGGAAAAAGAAAAATAACCTTTAAGAAGATTTTCCCTGGTTATGTAATTATTAAGATGGTTATGAATGATCAGTCATGGTATGTTGTAAGAAATACTAGAGGTGTTACAGGATTTGTAGGACCTACTGCAAAACCAGTACCACTTACTGATGATGAAGTTATTCAGATGAGACTTGAAGGGATGGAAACAGTCATTGACTTTAATGTCGGAGACAATATCAGAGTTATTGAAGGTCCCTTCGAAAACTTTGTCGGCGTTATCAAGGAAGTCGATAAAGACAAAAGAAAGGTTAAAGTTCATATTTCTATATTCGGCAGGGAGACCCCTGTTGAACTGGATTATGATCAGATACAGATTATTCTTTAAGCTAGAAAATACATTTGGGAGGTGGAATGAATGGCAAAGAAGATTATCGGATACGTAAAACTGCAATTGCCCGCAGGCAAAGCAACGCCAGCACCGCCGGTTGGACCAGCACTAGGACAGCACGGTGTAAACATTATGGGATTTTGCAAAGAATTCAATGAAAGAACAAGAAATGACGTAGGACTAATTATACCAATCGTATTGACAGTCTATGCGGACAGATCTTTTTCCTTCATAACAAAGACTCCGCCAGCAGCGGTATTGCTTAAAAAGGCATGTAATGTGGAAAGTGGCTCAGCTACGCCTAACAAGACGAAGGTCGCTACTATTTCAAAAGCTGATTTAAGGAAAATTGCAGAACAGAAAATGCAGGATCTCAACGCAGCAGACGTTGAAGCTGCAATGAGCATGGTTGCAGGTACTGCACGCAGTATGGGCATCAAGGTAGAGGAATGATAGGAGGAAGCATAAATGAAAAGAAGTAAGAATTACAGAGCAAGTTTAGAACTATTTAACAAAGCTGCCTCATATGATCCTTCAGAAGCTATTAGCCTTGTCAAATCAACAGCTAAAGCTAAGTTTGATGAAACTATAGAATTACACATCAAGCTGGGAGTTGATTCAAGACACGCAGATCAGCAGGTCAGAGGTGCTGTAGTATTACCGCACGGAACTGGTAAAAAGGTTAGAGTGTTGGTATTCGCTAAAGGCGCTAATGCTGATGCCGCACAAAAAGCAGGAGCGGATTATGTAGGTGCAGACGATCTTGCAGATAAGATTAAGAATGAGAACTGGTTTGACTTTGATGTTGCTATTGCGAGCCCTGATATGATGGGTGTCGTTGGAAAAATCGGTCGTATTTTGGGACCTAAAGGCTTAATGCCCAATCCAAAAGCAGGCACAGTTACTGCTGATGTAGCAAAAGCTGTTACAGATGCAAAAGCTGGTAAAATAGAGTATAGATTGGACAAGACTAACATTATCCATTGCCCAATCGGGAAAGCATCATTTGATCACGAAAAATTAATGGACAACTTCAAGACACTTATGAGTGCTGTTGTCAAAGCAAAACCAGCAGCAGCAAAAGGCCAATATTTGAGGAGTGTTACATTAGCTTCAACGATGGGCCCTGGAATTAAAGTAAATACTCAGAAAATACTTGACTAATAAAGGTTTATAGCATAGTATTTATAAGTAAATAAAGTGATCTGCCGCAGACAGCAGGTGCAATTCGAAAGAAAAGCGTAAGTCCTGCCGAGGAAGATACAAAGATTGATTGATATCAAATCCTCGTATTGCGTGCAGTATGCGAGGATTTTTTATAAGGAGGTAATGAAATAATGGCTAGTGAAAAGATATTAGAAGTTAAGAAGCAGCAAATGACTGAATTAAGAGAAAAGCTGTTATCCATGGGATCTGTTATACTTGCAGATTACAGAGGACTTACAGTTTCTCAAGATACAGCAATGCGTTCTGAAATGAGAAAAGCTAATATCGAGTATAAGGTCATCAAGAATAGGCTGCTTGTTAAAGCTGTTGAAGGAACAAAGTTTGAGGGTCTGATGCCTCATCTAGAAGGTCCAACATCAGTTGCAATGAGTGAAGATGAGCTGTCTGCAGCTAAGATTATGTCAAAGTATGCAAACATGAAGGATTATAGCAAATTCCTGCTCAAAGCCGGTGTCATAGGTGATCAGATAGTCGATGTGCAAGGTATCGAAGCATATGCTAAGATTCCTGCTAAGAATGATTTGCTTGCAATGATGATGGGCGGTATGAAGGCTCCTATCACTTCATTGGCACTCGTTCTTAAGGCAATAATGGAAAAGAAAGAAGAAACTGCTGCATAAGCATAAATAAAACTAATTGGAGGATAAATAATCATGAGTGAAAAAATAACGAAATTAATAGAAGAAATCAAAACATTAACAGTATTGGAACTTGCTGATATGGTTAAAGCACTTGAAGCAGAATTCGGTGTTGTAGCAGCAGCTCCTGTTGCAGTAGCCGGCGCAGCAGCTGGACCTGCAGCAGTAGTTGAGGAAGTTGAAGAACAGACAGAGTTCAATGTAATCCTTAAGGAAATCGGAGCAGAAAAGATTAAAGTTATCAAAGTATGCAGAGAAGCTACAGGTTTAGGACTTAAAGAAGCAAAAGATCTTGTAGATAACGCTCCAAGCACAATTAAAGAAGCTATATCAAAACAAGCTGCTGAAGATCTCGTTGCCAAGTTCAAAGAAGTCGGTGCAACAGCTGAAATCAAGTAATTTGTATAATAAAAAAATCCTAGCATAAGGAACCCCTTCAAAAGGGTTCCTTTTTTTTATTTAATGATATAAAATAATAATAGGAATGATGTCATAAAATCAGAAAAAAGAAGGTACATTTATGAAGGAATATCTTAATGATATGATAGAGGATTTAAAAGGCCTTATCGCTATTAAAAGCGTCAAGGATGAGCCGGTTGCAAATGCTCCTTATGGGGAAGGTACACTGAAAGCTTTAGAATATATGCTTGATCTTGGGAAAAAATATGGCATGAAAGCCGTAAATGTAGATGGAAGAGCTGGATATCTCGAGTATGGGGAAGGCAAACATATGATAGGTGTTCTTCTGCATCTAGATGTAGTTCCAGAGCAGGACGGATGGATAAGTGATCCGTATGTACTGACGGAGAGAGATGGTTATTTATATGGCAGAGGGACATCGGATGACAAAGGCCCTGCAATAGCTGTATTTTATTCTTTAGTCGATCTTATAAAAAAGAATGAAATAAAAGGGTATAGGGTGCGTTTAATATTTGGTCTTGATGAAGAATGCGGTTCATCATGTATGGCTCATTATGTTAAGACACAAGAGCTTCCGACAATGGGATTTGTACCTGATGCTGACTTTCCAGTCATTTATGCTGAAAAAGGTATTCTTACTGTTGTAATAGAAGGAGAAGGAAGCGAAAGCATATTATTGAAAGCAGGAGATCGGCCTAATGTCGTTCCAGGCAAATGCACTGTGGAATATAAGGGTAAAACAATCGTATATGAAGGAAAACCTGCACACGGAGCTGCCCCTTTTAGTGGGATTAATGCGATTAAAATAGCTGCACAGAATAGTATGGTTATAAATGGGCATCCGATGATTGAATTTTTTAAAGATTGTCTTGCAGACAAGCATTATGGGGAAGGACTTGATATCAACCTTAGTGATGAAAGTGGAAGACTCACTGTAAATCCAGGTATTATGTCTATTGATAATGAAAAATCATATTGCATATTAAATATTAGGTATCCTGTAACTGTTGACCATATGCATATTTCAGAAAAAATTCAAACAATTTGCGTGAAATATGGTTTGAAAGTAAAGCAAATAACAGATAATCCAGCTCTTTATGTGGATAAGAAATCAATATTGGTATCGACACTTCTTTCTGTATACAGGAGTATGACTAAGGATTATAGACAACCACTTGCGATAGGAGGAGGGACATATGCAAGAACAATGCCTAATCTTGTAGCATTCGGAATGAATATGCCTGATGATGTTGAAAATGCCCATCAAGCGAATGAATGCATAAAGAAGCAGCGCCTATATGAAGGCGCCGCTATCTACAGGGAGAGTATAAAAAGATTGGGCGAAACGCTTATCAGTCGAAAATGACGTTATCAATAAGTTGCAGAGTATCATAGTTATATGAATAAATCGCATTAGATGAAATCGTCAAAAGTACATTATTTATATAAAGACCTCTTTGTACGTAATTAGACCAGTTTGTAAAGTAATCTTGTGACAATATATCAAGGACTTCAAACTGGTTGTTTTGCATGTCTATCTTGCATACGACAAGACCCTGATCCTTCATTTCATAGTTGTTTCCTGATATAGAAGCAGGAAAAGCAAATATGTCTTTTGAACGGTCAAACATGAATGCTTTATGATTATAGTTCAGTTCAGACCAAGTTCCACGACTGCCGATTGAAGTGGTAAAAAGCTGTTTAGGATTTGCTCTGTCCGATACATCAAACATAGCAATTTTTATACCCTGGTTCAATGTTCTTCCATCTTCTTCAGAAGTATCCATTCCAAAGCCAAGTATAAGGGTGTCTGAGTACATGTGCATATAAGATGAATATCCAGGTATTTTCAGTTCCCCGTCAATTTTAGGATTGTATGGGTCTGAAAGATCCATAACAAAAAGAGGATCAACAGTTACGAATGTAACCATATAACCGATATCCCCATTGAAACGCACCGAGTAAATCTTTTCTCCTGGTGCCATATTAAGGATTGAACCGGTCTGAACCATGTTCGAATCAAATATATACACGTTGTTAGTAGAATCACCAGTTGTAAAATCAGTAACAGCTATCCTGAAAAAGCCATTATACTCATCCATAGCAAACTGGTTAATAGGATATCCTGTTAGTTTTGCTGTAGCCAAATAGGTTAGTGTGGCGTCTGCTGCATTAAATTTATGCACTACAGTTTCCTGTTTGTAATTTGCTGGTTCATCTGACATAATTCCCACTGTCCTG
>Ga0209606_1002039_pt1 | contig 23483 bp, 21 predicted proteins | sample AD_UKC057_MetaG_FD_184412 | JGI IMG/M metagenome (GOLD analysis project Ga0209606, IMG submission 184412) | Active sludge microbial communities of municipal wastewater-treating anaerobic digesters from USA - AD_UKC057_MetaG (SPAdes) (version 2) | ecosystem: Engineered > Bioreactor > Anaerobic >...
TGCCTTCGGTATAGGTTATAGTGAATTTTTTCCCGATAAGTGCAGGGTTTTCAGCAGGCATGCCGGTTTCTTCGGAAGTCACAAAAAAATCAATATCCGGTTTGCTTTCCGATTTGAATTTCATTGAAGATCCGGAAGTATCTTTGAGAATGATATAGTAACCGCTTCCTTCAAAGCCGAGAGTGCCCGAAGTAAAAGTTCCAGTGAAAGACTTATCTGATCCGTCAGATGATTTTTCAGATGCTGCTTTCTGAGCATCAGCTATTGCCTGATTGCCTGAAAGTTTTTTGCCTTCAAGAGTATAGGGAACTCCTTTTGATGAAAGGTATTTAACTATTTCAACATGACCTCTTGCTGCAGCAAGATTCATGATAGTATCTCCGCCGAGATCAACATATTTCAAGTCGGCACCATTGCTTTCGGCGAGTTTAACTATGTTGATATCAGGATTTTCAGTCATCATAAGATTGTGAAGACATTCTGTAGACTGTGGAAATTTCGCACCTTTTTCAAAAAGCACTTTAACAGTTTCAAAATGATTAGCGGCAATCGCAACCTGAAGAGCTGAAGGCGCTGAGTAATCAGGATTTGATTCATCCCATTCGGGATCTGTGGATTCTGGATCTGCACCATTATCGATTAGTTCTTTAACTTTGTCATGGTTTCCGCTTTTTGCCGCTTTGAACATCTCTGCATTGATAGATTTCCTTTCAGCTTCACTTAGATCAGCAGGTGACTTTTTGCATGCAGATGCCGAAAATAGAACAAAAAACAATAAAAAACCGGTAATTTTTCGTATCATAAACACTCCTTTATGTTTAATTGGATTTTTATGATGAAAGACGATGCTGTGTCAAACAGATTTCGGTCAGAGTTTCAGAAGTTCATTCAGATGTGATTTTATTTCTTCATTCTCGGGCATTTTTTCAAATGCAGCCTTGAGATATTTTTTAGCCATTTCAGTTTCGCCACGGCGCATATAAACATAACCTATAGTGTCAAGGTATGCGGGATTCTCTCTATTTGTTTCAAGAGCTTTTTTTGCAAAGCTGAGTGCCGCGTTGAGATCTGATCCGGTTTCAGCCATTAAGAAAGCAATGCTGTTAAGAGCTGAGGGATTTGAAGAGTCTTTTGAAATTATTTTTTTGTAACAGTCCAATGCTTCCTTGGTGCGTTTCATTTTGTCATAAATAAACCCAAGCATTCCGAGCGACTGAGAATCATCAGGAAAAGAAAGAAGAACTTCTTTGATTATTTTTTCGGCCGGTTCAAAACTGTTTGTCATTGCAAGAGAAAAGGCTTTCAGTTTTTTAATTTGATGAATATCTATATAACCGGAATTGAGTTTTTCAATTTTTTCACAATACTCAATCGCAGTTCTAAAAAGCCCGTCTTTCGCATAAACAGAAGCAATGCTTCTGAGTACAACGGCATTTTCGGGATCAAGGCATTCTGCAGATTTGAGATCACCGATAGCTCCGTCAATATCCCCGGATCTGATCTTTTCCGATGAGGAATCTATGAGTGTATTTATCTTTTCTGAAAGTTCTGCCGAAGTCATTGTGTCCTTTTAAAATATGTATAATCGGTTGTGTCTAAATGAAGAGGTGTTATTGAAATATAACCTTTTGATAATTCTGTAACATCGGATCCTTCTTTATGAATAGAATCAACAATTCCTTCCAGACGATATTCCTTAAACTCAGAATTTTCAAGAACAAAATCGTACCTATCAACATATTTGCGTTTGCCTAACTGTGTGAATTTAATTCCTTTTATTTCGCTCTTATCAATTGAAGGATAATTGATATTAAAGAAGAAATTAGAATTTTCATTTCTGACTTTTTCTTCTGCGAACTCCCGGATAAATTCTGAAGCATTTGAAATCAGGCTGAAATCAGTAAATGACTCATAAGATGCGGCTATTGCACTGCGGAAATGAATATATCCTGCGCGTGCCCCCGCAACAGTTCCTGAGAAATATATATCATCCCCCATATTCGGGCCGTGATTAATGCCGGAAATTACAAGATCAGGTTCAGGAAAAATTCCCGAACATAGCCCGAAATTAACACAATCAGCGGGAAACCCTGAGAGTGAATATTTTCGAGTATCAGTTTTCTTGAGCTTTACTGTGTCGTGAATTGTAATTGCATTGGAGCATGCGCTTCTTTGTCTATCAGGAGCTATCATATAAACTTCATGTTTTTTTGAGAGTGTTTCGAATAGGGAATTTATTCCTAAAGCCTCAATTCCGTCGTCGTTTGTTAAAATTATTTTCATGCTGTGCAGAGTAGAATGATATTTCCTTAGGTCAAATAGATTTTTCAGCAGATATTTGTGAAATTAATAAATGAAAATACGTATTTGTTTATAGAGGTGAAACAGATGAATAATATGCGTACTACTGCTCTAATTGAAGAGGATTGTCTGAAGTTGCTATATCGCATTGCTGCTGTAAGAAAGATGAAGATATCAAAAATTATTGAACTGATTTTTAGAGATATAATTTCAAGAGAATATCCAAAAATAAGAATCCGGAATAATTCAACTGTAAAATATCAGTCAAATTGTGAGAATATGATAGTTCTTCATTATTCAATACCTTCGGAAATATATGAAGCGTGCCTTGATTTGAGGAAATTGGGCAAAATGTCAGTATCAAGAATTCTTAATGAAGGAATTGTGTTGTTGTATAATATGTTAAATGGAACTGCCGTTGGTCAAAATCTGAAAGAAAAGTTAATTTCTGAATTTATGACAAAATTGGATAACTATGTATTGAATTATTCTATTATCAGAAAGAAAACTAAACAAAGGGGTCTAATAACTACTGAAATACATGTTAGAATAACATAATCAGGCAGAAAATATAATTTATGAATGAAAACTCATGTTTTTGCCGATAATTAATCGGGAAATGTTATGAAAAAACCAATAATAATTCTGATATTATGTATTTCAACATTCAGTTTTGCCTTTGAATCGGAAACTTTTAAAGTTTATATTCTGAGCGATACTCTGAGTTTTGAAGAAGGAAATGCTGCGTATGTAAATATCTGTGTTCAGAATATTTCTGAGAAAAATGCATTTTTTAAGATATATCCTGCTGATTACTCAACTTTTCAACCTGTAGTCTATACAATGGAAGGCAGAGAAGAAACCGTTAAAATTAAATACCGCCTTGCAGGGAAAACCGTTGATCAGGTTTGTATGCCTCTTGTTCCGCGCGAAATTGAACTTGCGCCTGATGAAAAATTTCACCGTAAGATAAATCTCAATGATTATTATAATCTTGTTCCAGGCAAAAAATACAAGATAAGAGCATTTTTTCTGCCTGACGCCAAAATTGCTTCAGTTGTCAGAAGTGAGAATACTCTTATAGCGAATTTTAACAAACACATCGAAAGATTTGAACTTCCTGCAGAGGTAAATCAGAAAACAGAAATTGAGCCTTCAGAAATTGTTTCACTTTTTATAAAGGCAGAAAAAGATAAAAGATGGAACAATATGATAAAGTATCTAGATCTGGAAAAGTATATTAATGTCTATCCGGATTATGCGCAAGCTTATAATGGTGCCGATGATCTTTCAAGAAGAAGTGTAATGAAAGATTTTATTTCATATCTCAGCAGTCCGCGAAGAGATTATGTTCTTGATTATGATATTATAAATGAAAAAATACTTGATGAAGGAAATTCTGCGGTTGTAACCGTGAATATCCGCCGGCATGGTTCGATAATGCCTTTTGCTTATGAGTATAGATTTTCGCTTGAAAGAAACGGTGCTATGTGGAAAATATCATCATCTGATGCAACTATAAAAAAGGACAAAAAACGATGACAGAGATATTATCGCAAGATGAAATAGATGCTCTGCTTAATGCGATATCAACCGGCGAGGTCGAACCTCAGGAATATTCCGCACAAAAAGAACAGCGTAAGGTAAAAATTTATGATTTCCGCCGTCCGGATAAATTTTCCAAAGACCAGATCCGTACCCTCCAGATGATGCATGAAACGTTTGCACGTCTGACTACAACGGCTCTTTCTGCTCAGCTTCGTGCTCTAGTAAGTGTTCACGTTGCATCGGTTGACCAGCTTACATATGAAGAGTTTGTCCGTTCGATTCCTAATCCGACTACTCTTGCCGTTATTAATATGGATCCGCTTAAAGGTTCTGCCGTTCTTGAAATTGATCCAGGTATCACTTTTACAATAATAGATAAACTTTTCGGTGGGGCTGGCGAGCCTTCAAAAATCAGCCGTGAACTTACAGATATTGAGATGAGTGTAATGGAGGGTATCGTCGTCCGCATTTTGGGAAATCTGCGCGAATCATGGGCGAATGTAATAGATCTCAGACCCCGCCTCAGCAATATTGAAACTAATCCGCAGTTTGCACAGATTGTTCCACCAAATGAAATGGTCGTTTTGATTACACTTGAAACAAAAGTCGGTGACGTCGAAGGAATGACGAATCTTTGTCTTCCATATATAACTATTGAGCCTGTTATATCAAAGCTTTCAGCGCAGTATTGGTTTTCGAGCATTAGAAAGGGCGCTACTGATGAAAACATGGCAATCATTCAGAATCGTCTTGAAGGTGTTACTCTTAATGTCGTTGCCGAAATTGGTGAAACTCAGGTACTTCTTGATGATGTTCTTCATCTTCAGGTTGGAGATGTAATAAATCTTTCAAATACCAAAGTAGATTCTGATATGACTCTTAAAGTTGAAGGACGAAAGAAATTTAAATGCCGTTCGGGTCTTGTCGGAAACCGTGTTGCTGTGCAAATAGGAGACCCTATTGACGAAGTTCCTGATGATCTCCTTGTAACAAAAAAAGAAGAAGAAGAAATATAATAGCGGGTTTGTATGAATTCTTCTGATAATTCAGAAAACCAAAAAGCTTTGTTTGTCGGAAATGATCCCCAGACGGAGTTAATTCTTTCAGAGAAGCTTGCGAAAGCTACCATACCTTTTGTAAAGACCCAAACCCTCGAAGAAGCATTGAGCGAGATTTCTTCAGGAAACATTGATTCGATTTTTCTGCTGAATTCTAATAATCTTATTGAAGAAATATTTATCTATTCTTCAAAAGCTTCTCATTCCAAAATAATCCCGGTTATAGACCGTGAAAATGAAAAACTCGGTATCGACGCTTTAAGAAAAGGTGCTTTCGATTATTTGGTTCGTCCTGTAAACGATGCTTCAGTCGGCAAGATTGTTTCTAATCTATTATATCTTCAGGATTTATCTTCTCATCTCGGAGACATGAAGAAAAAAATAAAACGCGAAAAATTATATCCTGATATTGTCGGCGAAAGTGAATCGATACGTGTTCTTCTTGATAGAATTGATAAGGTTGCTGAGCGTGATGTGAATGTAATTATTTACGGAGAAAGCGGAACGGGAAAAGAGCTTATAGCAAGGGCAATTTACGAAAATAGCAGAAGAAAAAATCACAAATTTGTTTCGGTTAATACAGGCGGAATAACATCTGAACTCGCTGAATCTCTTTTGTTCGGTCATAAAAAAGGATCATTTACCGGTGCAATTTCCGATCATCAGGGTTATTTCGAACAGGCGAATCAGGGTATTCTTTTTCTTGATGAAATCGGCGATATGCGTCTTGATGTTCAGGTCTATCTTCTCCGTGCACTTGAAACCGGAAAAATACGTTCAGTCGGAGACAAGGATGAAAAGACAATTGATGTCAGAGTTATTTCAGCGACAAATAAAAATCTAAGAGCCGAAATTGCTGAAAGAAGATTCCGAAACGATCTTCTTTACCGCCTTGAAGAGTATCCGATTGAACTTCCTGCTTTACGTGAGAGAAAAGATGATATTCCTTTACTTGCAAATCATTTCGTAAAAGAGTTCTGCAGATTTTATGAGCTTGATTATATTTATATTGCCGATTCGGCGATGAATCAGCTTGTTGAGTATGACTGGCCGGGGAATATAAGAGAACTTAAAAACGTCATACGCCGGGAGGCAGTTCAGGCTGCCGACTCGCAGATTGAAAGCTTCACTCTTGGAAGCAATGTAAAAAAGATAGAACAGAAGCATGTCGAAGCCGACATTATTCCTTTGGCGGAATTGGAAAAAAGAGCTATCATCAATGCATATAATAAACTGGATAAGAATCCAGATAAAACAGCCGTCATGCTGGGTATCAGCCGTGCAAGTATTTACCGCAAATTGAAGCAGTATGGAATTGTTTAGCCGATTTTATCTTCTTTCATTTGTCTGATTTTAGGTATTCCGGCTATAAAAATTCCTGCAAAAATCAAAAGAGTTCCTGCCATAAATTTCATTCCGAATTTTTCACCGATAAACCAGCTTAGGGCAAGTGTCATGGGGATTTTGATAAATGAAAGCAGAGAGCCCTTGACTGCTGAAATGTTTTTATAGCAATAGTTGAGAAAAATCTGTCCGGCAAATGCCGTTATTCCTACAATCATAATGAATATAATTGACTGCATGTTGATTATTGTTTTTCCGCCGAATGCAAGCGGTGCTGCAATTAGTCCGAAAACGCATGCAGAAAGATAAATGACTACCGGATTTTCTTTTTGAGCTGAACGTCTTATAAAGTGTACAGAAAAACCTGCGAATATGGAGCTTACTATTGCAAGGGCATCACCGATAAAACTTTCTTCTCCTTTTCCTCCGAAAACCACGAAAGCACCGGCTATACAGAAAGGCATTGCAAGCCAATCTGTTATGCTGTTTTTTTCACGAAAAAATATGGGACCGAAAAGAGCAGTGAAAGCCGGATATATATTAGAGAGAAGCGTTGCTTTTCCGCTTCCGGAATATTGTATTGCTATATAATAAGTTATCATTGAGGCACTCCCGGTAATGCCGCGCATGATCCATGAAAATTTGTCGGTAATTGTGAATGATGCATGAATTATTTTAACGGTTATAATGGTCAGAATAATTCCTATAACAAAACGTAATGCAGATACGAAATATGCGTTACAGTATTCTCCAGCAAGTTTTACAAAGACTGCACATACCGCGAAAAAAAAACTTGATAAGAGAGAATACCATATGCCCGCAATTATTTTTGAATTCATCAATCCTGCCTGTAATGTTTGAGAAAATCTTCCATTTTTTCAAATGCAGTTCCCAGATCAGAAAGATTAGGAAGAAATACCAGTCGGAAGTGATCCGGTTTAGGCCAGTTGAATCCGGTTCCCTGAACTACGAGTATTTTTGTTGCTACCAGCAGATCATAAACAAAGCGTCTGTCGTCCGTCAGATTGAATTTTTCTGTGTCAAGTTTAACGAAAGAATAGAAAGCTCCCTGTGCTTTTGTGCATGAAAGACCTGGAATTGAGTTAACCATTTTATACGAATATTCTCTCTGCTCATAAAGTCTTCCTTTCGGAACGATGAATTCGTTGATGCTCTGATAACCGCCTAGAGCAGTCTGAATGATTGATTGACCCGGAACGTTGCTGCAAAGTCGCATTCCTGCCAGAATATTCAAGCCTTCGATGTAATCGGTTATCATATTTTTATTTCCGCAGATCATCATCCAGCCGACGCGGAATCCTGCGATTCTGTATGCCTTGGAAAGACCTCCGAATGTAATAACAGGCACATCTTCCGTCATAGAAGCTAAATGAATATGTGAAAGATCATCGTAAATAATCTTTTCATATATTTCGTCAGAAAAAATTATAAGTTTGTGCTGTTCTGCTATTTCAACAATAGATCTGAGTATTTCACGGGGATATACAGCTCCTGTTGGATTGTTGGGATTAATAACTACGATACCTTTGGTGTTAGGGGTAATTTTATTTTTAATATCCTCAATATCAGGCAGCCATCCGGATTCCTCATCGCAGAGATAATGAACAGCGTGTCCGCTTGAAAGATTTACTGAAGCAGTCCAAAGCGGATAGTCCGGAGCCGGAATTAAAATCTCATCTCCGCTGTTCAGGAGTCCGTTCATTGACATCTGAATAAGTTCACTTGCACCGTTTCCAAGATATATGTCGTTTATATCAACGTCTTTAATGCCTTTCTGCTGATAATACTGCATGACAGCTTTGCGGGCGCTGAACAATCCTTTTGAATCACTATAGCCTTGAGTATTAGGCAGATTAAGAATCATGTCCTTTAATATCTCATCAGGAGCTTTTAAACCGAAAGGGGCAGGATTACCTGTGTTGAGTTTCAGAATTTGATGTCCTTCTTCTTCAAGACGGGCGGCTTCATCGACAATTTTTCCTCTGATGTCATAGCAGACATTTTCAAGTTTTGACGATTTTTTAAAGATGCTCATAAATCCCTCCATTCGGTTTCCATTCGGCATAATGCCTCCTGATAAGCGGACATGATTGTCTTTTAATATCTTTTTGCAAGGAAATTATTGTATTATAAAAGTGCAATTCATAAAGATTCAGGAAATGAACTGTATCATATAGAATGGCGATTTTAAGTAAAATATAGTATTATTTTAAGAAGAAACGAGCTAATTGTTAGTATACAAGTCAAAAAATCCGATGTAAAGCCGGATCAGAACAGGTTATCGAGATTCTGTCTCTATAGGATTATAGTTATTAAAATGTTTTTATAATATATTAGTAGTTTATATAAGTTCGTAATTAATATTCAATGTTTTGAGTATTTTTATGATAACTCATTCGTGAATTGCATAATGTCAAAATGGGAAATCACGAAGAGTATTATTATAACACGGATTTGAAAACTAGAAATGATTAAAATCTAATAAATTTAATAAAATGAAATACTAATAAATACTATTCCCAAGGGGAAATATGTGACTAAATCATATAATGTTATATGAAACACCGATTAGTTGTACAATGATGGTATCCGCCTAACACATTTCTTTGAAATCTAAAATTAAGCAGCTGAATTTATATCGTTATCATCAATTTTAATTCCGTTCATAAAAGACTGGTAAGGCGTTCTGCCGTTCATGTTTCTGCCTTGATGCGCCCGCTCATTATTGTAATGATAAAGATAAAAATCAAGGTCAGTTTACATCTCATCAATCGATTCGTAAAACTTTGATCTGCCGGTAATTCTAAAATGCTCATCAAGAAAAGTGCGGTGAAATCTTTCGGCAAAACCGTTGCTCTGAGGTCTGCGGACTTTTGTTGTTCTGTGTTCAATTTCTTCAAGCTGAAGAAACAATTCAAACGGATGCTGATCTTCTCTTCCGCAATACTCACGTCCATTATCGGTAAGAATAGTTTTGACTTTAATATTGTGACTTTCAAAAAATGGAAGAATATCGTTGTTGAGAGTTTGTGCTGCAGTTACCGGAACTTTTGAAGTGTATAGCGTCCCCATTCATGACGGCAGTGACAATCGATAACAGTCTGAAGATAAATTCTGCCGATGCCATTGAGAGTTCCGACCATGAAAGTGTCCATAGCCGCTAAATCCCCTGTAAAATCAGCCTGAATATGGCGTTCTCTGAATTCGGGATTAAATTTTTCGAGAAGTCTAACATGCTTTTCGCTGAGTTCGATATTCGTTTCTCTATGATGCTGTTCAAGACGCATCAATCGCTGATGTTTTGATGTCAGCTTGTTACGCTGCCATACTCCGCGAACACCGCCGGAACTCACATGGATATCCTGAAGATTAAGCTGTTGAGCTACTTTAAGACAGCCATGAGTAGGATGGATGAGGCAATAATCCATAATAGCTTTTTCAATTTCATCAGAAACTCTATTTGGATGAGGGCCTGTTGCTCCGGGGAGTTTGTCGAGCAGTCCCTGCGCGCCATAGGTTTGAAAATCTCTTCGGATTTCATAAAACTGTTGTCGTGAATAGCCCATAATTTTGCAGGCTTTGCTGACATTTTCCAGTTCTCCGGCAAGTTCGAGCAAATTTAGCTTTCTTCTTGCAGCTTTGGTTTGTACATTGGTGTTGGTGGTCATGGTTTTCTCTCCTTAAAATTATTTGTGGTTAAATCATTTTAAATCTCAGAGAAACTTTGACCGCCTTTATTTTGAGTGGACTGTCAGGTAAATACTATCACAATACAGATTAGTAATCTAATAATTGAAAAAGGAGCAATCTAAATTATGATGTTAGTATTGGGTTGTATGTGGTTATTTATTTTATGAGGTATCTATTGAAATAGTTCATATAATCAAGAAAAAAGCCGATAATAAAAAGAGTTATAACATTGCTGGATATTTTCCGATTGTTTAATTATCCATAATTTAATAAATTGCATATTCTGAACTTAAGAGTGGGACATATGAAAAAAACAATTTCAATACGCAAAATATTCGTGATAGCTGTCGTAATAGGAATTGTTTATCTAATTTCTGCTGCCGCGATTCTTTCATTTACTTTCTATCAGGTTCGCCATGATTCGGACTCTATGACAAGACTTGTGAACTCTCTTAGAGCGCTTGAAATATCATATGTAAAAATATCAGAAGACTGGGCAAAAGTCGTCAGTCCTTCTACCTCAAGATCTACAGCCGTAGAAATCGAGTCAGGTATTATTTTCGAACGAGATAAGATAAACGAAGAATATAAACAGATTTATTCAAAAATAAAAAAAGAATTTAGTTTTCCGGATGAAACGTGTTTATTGCTTGAAACTATAAATTCTGATTACTCGCTGATATATCAAAAATATGAAAATGCTTATGCGAAAACAAAAAGTGGAGAATCAAATCTTGAAGAAATAGCCGCTTTATCCGGTGATGCACTTTCAAAAATGCGTACAGGAGTTGATGCTGCGGTATCACACCTGTCGGATAAAAGCGCAATGAAGAAAGCTCTGGATGATGTTGATGCTGATTCTTTTACAAATTCAGTTGAATATTTATCTAAAGAGATGACGTCTAAAAACGGAAATCCTCAAGCAGCGATGCAGCAGCTTCGAGCAAATTCTCAAAACCTGAGATCTAAAATTATCACAATTAAAAATTATGCAGAAAAGTCCGGAGATGAAGGTTCTGCTGCTGATTTACTCAAGTCGTCCTTGGGCGGTATTTCGTATATGATGTCTGCGTTTAAATCTACTTTAAAAAGCGGTAATTCTGATTCTGATAAGATTTCGTCTGATCCGTCTCAGAAAATGAATGTTCTTATTGAAAATACCCGTAAGATATTTGGACAAAAAATTGAGATTAAAGAACGAATACATATGCTGGTAATTCTCGGCACGATTCTAATAGGTTTAATTCTTCTCGGAAGTATGCCTGTTTTTGTAAATAAACGGCTTCTGGCTCCACTTCTTGAGTTGCAGAAAATCACTGAAAATATGGAGAAAGGCGATTTGACGGGAAGTTTGACCGGTGACAGTTCAGATGAGATGGGTAAATTTAGAAATTCAATTAGGGAAATGCTTAATAGTTTCAGAAATCTGATATCCGGAATTAAAACAACTTCAATTGAAACTAATCAGCATGCGGTCAAACTTGCTGCGCATTCTAAGTCTCTGAATGCTGCAGCTGGAGAACAGGCTGCATCTGCTGAAGAAGCCGCAGCAAGTATTGAACAGCTTTCAGGTGCTGCCGAGAATGTGGTAGCAATCATAGCAGAGCAAAAACAGAATATTCAGCGTAATCTTGAGATTACTTTCCAAATGTTAGAATCGATGGAACACGTTCGTGAGAATATGGTTCTTCTTCAAGAGAAAGCTATGACTTCTGCTCAGAATTCGCAGAAAGGGGAAAGTGCAATTATAAAAGCTACTGATGCTATAAATGATATAAAAAACCGTTCGGATCGTATTGGAGAAATTGTAAAAATAATAACTGAAATTTCTGAACAGACTAATCTTCTGTCTCTAAATGCTTCGATAGAAGCGGCAAGAGCGGGCGAGCAGGGTAAAGGATTTGCGGTTGTTGCAGAAGAAATATCCAAACTGGCAGAAAGAACATCCGAGAGCGTTAATGAAATAAAACGCCTGGTATCAGAGTCTATCCAGGCTGTGGAAAATGGTGCAATTGAATTTGACTCGGCCTCGCTAAGTTTCCGAGAAATAAATTCACAGGTAAGTTCTATGAATGTTTCTGCAAAATTTATAATGGAAAAAATTGACAATCAGTCTGAAATGTCATCAATAATAAAAAATACAGCTGACCAGGTGAATTCTTCTGCAGACAAAGTTGAGACTGCAGCTGAAGAGCAGAAAAATGCAACTAATGAAATGAGTGAAAATATTCAGGTGATGAATGAGTTGAGTCAGTCACTTGGTGCAAGTGCTGTTGATCTTTCAAGTATGGTTGAAGAGCTTACCCGTCAGGCGGAAATATTGAATCAGATGGTTCACAGGTTTGTCTTGTAATTGTTATAGTTCTTTCATTTTAAATATATGATTTGTGCATAAAGAAATTATTTCTGCTTACATAATTTGACTTGCGCAATTGGCATTGCGATAATGTTAAATAATACAGTGAGTTTTATTTAACATTATATTTGCTTGAGTAAATATAATGTTAAATAAATTTAATTAACTTACCATACAGAATCTTCGTAAAAATCACTTGTAGAATTTGTATCTACGTAAGTGGCTGATGGTGACGGTTCTTTTTTTCTATGTATTACGCTGTCGGTAAATTTTGGAACAGGATATTTCGATGCAAAATTTGGGGTCAGTACTGGACCTGTTGGTGTATATGTTTTGAATGAACTATAAGTAAAGTTCCAATTAAACAATGAATAAGTATATCTTGGCCTTAAAATATAAATAGGCAAATCGCCGTTTGAAAAAATGTTTTCTATGTCAATGTCGGGAAGCGGATTTCCTCTTGGAAAGGAGTCCTGTTGATTCATGTAAAAGGTAATTCTATTAAGATTATCCAAGTAAAAAGCATAGCATAATGAGTAATCTTTTGTTGTAATAAAATTCAGAATACGTGCTGATGCGTCTGCGTTAATCATTGTTTTGTAGTCATTCAGCTTAATTGAAAAATACTCGTCGTTATATACATATTCATAATCAGGAGTAGATAAATAGTAGTCGATTGATGAATCTATAGGATCAGTTTTCTCTTCAATTGTATCCTCGCCTTCTCCTTTAAAGATAATATAGGAACTAATGTCCGCAGGAATCTTTATGTAGTCAGTGTTTGTATTTAGAGCATTCGTGTAATCTTCATCAGTCATATCTTCAAGAGCTTCGCTGACCGGATCTCCCGATAAATTAGCAGGGAATGCTTCAAACGGTGCTACTCCGGGTTGCAGTTTCCATATGCCGGATGCATATTTAAATTTCGGAAGTCCATTTGTCCTGTCGTAATTTTCTCTGAAAATAGAATTTATTTCTACTAAGTATTTCTTTAAAGCCAGTGACTTTTGAGAAAGATGATTGCCAAGACCGTAAAGAATAACATCCTGATATCCAAAATCAGGATCATCACGGTTAGTGCCTAATTTCCATCCTTTGAGTTCTTTTATTTCAAGAATTCCGCCTCGAAGAGCAAAGAGTGAGCAATCGAAAATATCGATGGATGGTAGGTTGATTACATCCCCAAGCCCTTTTCCATCTGTAAAGATGGTTAAATAGTCTCCGGTAGAATAAGTTTGAGTGAGATTTGATATTATCTGAGAATTTGCGCACTCAACAATTTCATTTTCTGGATTATCCACATCAGGAGTTGGATAAGCGTGTCCAATATAGAGATTGTGAAGTGTTCCGCCTCTTTCGAGAAAAATTTCAACCTGATTGGTTAACGGTTTAAATTTTGTAATTTTTGCTTTTGCGGGAACATTTAATGTAACCGGGTCGTCATACTCAAAAATTAACTCATTGCCACGGATATCTTTTGAGTTAGTGGGATTGAATGCTATTGGCGTAATTTTCAATCGAATTTTTGCCTGACGTCCCGGAGGAATAAGTTCGTAATCGTGCTTGTTAATTTCAAATTGAACACCTTTTGAGTTTGCAACAAATTTCTTATCTTCTGGTGTTTCTTACTGCTCCGGCTTCAAGTCCGATAATGAATTTTGATTTATAGAGGGCTAAAAACTCAGGTCCTGCGAATATACGGGTACCGTTTTTATTCTTAACAGCATCAAAAAATAATCCATAACCGATTTCGTCATCAAAGTGGAGAAAGCTCAATTCTCCTCCGAAGACTCTGCCGCTTCCGCCGCCTCCGGCATTAATTCCGATAGGCATATAATTATTCGGAAGATTCCACGTCTGAGCATTTAATTTAAAAGATAGAAAGAATACAATGCAGGCAAAGAATATTTTCATTTACATAATACTTCCCGAGTCAGCCGTATATTCATAAAAATGTCAATCCGTGATAGGTATGGGAAATTTGAATAGAACACCGGCTTCAGCGAAACTTTCACCGCCTAAATGAAAAAATCTGAAATACGGAATGACGTAGTATGGAATGAATAATCCCAGCATGAATCCCGATTTGTTTGTTTTGGTGTTTGTTACTCCGCCGGCTTCGAGACCAATTATCATGCTCGAATTGTTGCTTGGAATAAAAATTTCAGGTCCCGCGAATATACGGCTGCCGTTTTTATTTGCGAGAATATCAAAGAAAAAGCCGTAGCCGAAGTCGTCTCCGGTATGAATAAAACTTATTTCGCCTCCGAAGATTCCGCCGCTTCCGCCGCCTCCGGCATTAATTCCGATAGGCATATAATTTTTCGGAAGATTCCAATTCTGTGCGTTTAATTGAAGAGCAAGGAGGATGGTCAGAATTGATAAAAAATATTTCATTATGATTTCCTCTCTTCAATGATCAAACGGTTCGACATGAATTGAAACGAATATACCTGAGCCGTATTTTTCTGCAAGACAGTTTTCAATATTCATTGAAATATCGTGACCTTCTGTTACGCTGAGTGCCGGATCAACAAGAATATGAGCATCTATTGCTATAGAGTTTCCTATTTTGCGTGTTTTAAGATTATGCAGATCTTTAACTCCGGCAATAGCGCAGATATCACATCTGATTTCTCCAACCATTTTCTTCGGCAGTGATTTCTCGAGAAGTTCGTTGACAGCCTGAAAACTGATTGCGATTGCGACTTTTACGATGAAAAAGCTGACTATTATTCCGGCAAGCGGATCAAGAATTCTGAATTTTTCTCCGAGAAAAATAGCTCCGCCTATTCCGGCAGCAGTTCCTATTGAAGAAAATGCATCCGACCGGTGATGCCAGGCGTTTGCGATTACCGCATCGCTTTTAATTTTTTTTCCGGCAGAGGCTGTAATGCGGTATAATATTTCTTTGAATATTATGGAAACGAATGCGGCGATGAGTGCGATTTTGCCCGGAGATTCTATCGGCATTCCTTTGTAAACATAGTAAACTGATTTCGCACCATTGCAGAAAATTCCTGCACCAACGGCAAAAAGCGCCGCTCCTATCAGGAATGTTGCGAAAGTTTCAAATTTTCCGTGTCCGTATGAATGGTCTTCGTCGCCGGGTTTGCTGACAAAGAAATAAAAGCTGGCGATTACAACTATGTCAGTAGCAAAATCGGAAATAGAATGCACGGCGTCCGCTACCATGGCGTTACTGTTCCCGAATATTCCGGCAAAAAGCTTGAAGGAAGAAAGAATTATGTTAATTACAAGCCCGATATAGGTTATTCTTAAAGCGATTGAGCTTCTTTCTGATTCCTTCATAAAGTCTCCGGCAATTAATTTAGTTCATTGAAATGCAGAGGAAAAGATAAGTACTTGAATTTATTTAGCAGAATTCGATAATGTCAAATATATTGAGAAAAAAAATCGCATTTGTTAGGTGTTTCTCATTTTGTTATTCATAACGGAGTTTACGATGAAAAATGTACCTTTTTCAAAAGAACAGATAATTAAAATTGCGGAAAAGTTTCCGACTCCTTTTCATATTTATGATGAAAAAGCAATACGCGAGAACGCGAAACGTTTAAACAAAGCCTTTTCAATTTTTGAAGGGTTTAAGGAATATTTTGCAGTAAAAGCCTGCCCTAACTATCATCTTATGAAACTGCTCAAAGAAGAAGGTTTCGGTTCGGATGCGAGTTCGCTTGCAGAACTCATTCTTTCAGAAAAAGCCGGCATCACCGGTGAAGATATAATGTTCAGTTCGAACAATACTCCGATCGAAGAATTTGCCAAGGCAAAAGAGCTGGGTGCGATTATAAATCTTGATGACATTACACATATCAAATATCTTGAAGACGGCTTGGGTCTGCCTGAGCTTTTGAGTTTCAGATTTAATCCCGGTCCGCTAAAAGGCGGAAATGCCATCATCGGAAAGCCTGAGGATGCAAAATACGGTCTGACTAAGAAGCAGCTTTTTGAGGCATATGCTGAGATAAAGAAAAAAGGCGTAAAAAGATTCGGGCTTCATACAATGGTAGCTTCTAACGAGCTTCATTATAAATATTTCGTCGATACGGCAAAAATGCTTTTTGAAATAGCCGTAGAACTGAAAAGAGAACTGGATATAGATCTGGATTTTATAAACATCGGCGGCGGAATAGGTATACCTTACAAACCGGACCAGAAGGAAGTTGATGTTGAGAAAGTAGCGGAAGGAATCCGTCTTGAGTTTGATGAAATAATCTGCAAAAACGGAGTAAAGCATCCTAAGTTATATATGGAATGCGGAAGAATGGTGACAGGACCTTTCGGTTATCTTGTTACTAAAGCAATTCATAAGAAAGAAATATATAAGAATTATATCGGCGTTGATGCATGTATGGCGAATTTGATGAGACCTGCTCTTTACGGAGCGTATCATCACATAACTGTTCTCGGAAAAGAAAACAAGCTTCGTGACAGAATATATGATGTGGTTGGGTCGCTTTGCGAAAACAATGATAAATTCGCCATAGACCGTGAACTTCCTGAAATTGAAAACGGTGATTTCATAGTTATCCATGACGCCGGAGCTCATGGTCATGCAATGGGTTTCAATTATAACGGAAAGCTCCGTTCAGCCGAGCTTCTTCTTAAAGAAGACGGAAGCGTAAAACTTATACGCAGAGCGGAAACTCTTGATGATTATTTTGCGACTCAGATTTTTGAATGATATTTACAGGTGAATTTTCAATACCTGCTGATATGAAGGATGACCCTTACGGATTCGTGAAGGGTCTTTTTTCTTTTGAAGTTTCCATAAAAAAGATTCTTCGCCGTTCTGTTGATGCGAGAAAAAAATATGCAGTTGTAATTAATTACCGCGTGGAAGTTGAAACAGAAGCCATTAATTCTGATAAGATGCTGTCACGCGGATTTTCAGAGACGGTAAAAACTGAAAATGAATCTCCGATAATAAAAAAAATTAAAACTGAAAAAGAAATTCTGATAATCGGTGCTGGTCCTGCCGGGCTTTTTGCGGCACTCAGGCTGATTGACGCCGGATTTTCAGTTACCATTTTAGAGCGCGGAAAAAAAGCCGAAGAAAGAATGCGCGATATTGAACTTCTCGAGACTGATGGTATTCTGAATACTGAAAGCAATGCGGTGTTCGGCGAAGGCGGGGCCGGAACTTATTCTGACGGAAAACTTACTTCTAGAATTTATCGCGGCGATATTGAATATTTTTTCAGCCGCATGGTTGAATTCGGTGCGAATGAAAGGATTTTATTCGAGTCAAAGCCTCATGTCGGTTCGGATGTTCTCCGTGAAGTCGTAAAAAATATACGTCTGTTTATAGAAAGTTCCGGTTCATCTGTCCGTTTTTCAACACGTGCTGATGATTTTTCCATTGAAAGCGGAAAAATAAATGTTAGAACTTCTAATGATGAGTTTTGCGCTGATGAAATGATTCTTGCAATCGGGCATTCGGCTCGTGATACATATAAAATTCTTTCGTACAAAATGATTCTTGAGAAAAAAGGTTTTGCTGTCGGAAGCCGTATAGAGCATCCGGCTGAATTTATAAATAAATCGCAATATGGACGATTCGCGGAGTTTATGAATGCGGCGGATTACAAACTTGTTTTCAATAATCCAAAAACCGGTAGGGGAGTATATTCTTTCTGCATGTGTCCTGGAGGATTCGTTGTCAATTCGTCTTCTGAAGAAAGAATGCTCTGCGTAAACGGTATGAGCAATTCCGCGCGCGATGCTGAATTTTCGAATTCTGCAGTTGTAGTTTCTGTGAAGCCTGAAGATATTGAAGGCGGGGCGCTTGAAGCGATAGAATTTCAAAGGAAGATTGAGCGATCGGCTTTTATGGATTCTTTTAAGGCTCCTTCTGTGCGGGCGCGCGATTTTCTTCAAAACAGAACTTCTAAATCAATTCCGCAAAATTCCTATCGTAACGGCTGTGTTGCCGCTGATCTCGCGAAAGTGTTTCCTGATTTTGTAATTTCTGAAATGAAAGCCGGGCTCAGGCGTTTTGATTCGATGATAAGGGGTTTCTCTGATGAAGGTTTTCTTGTCGGCGCAGAAACGAGAACTTCTTCACCCGTCAGAATAAAAAGAACAAAGGAAATGACTGCTGAAGGTTTCTCTAATGTTTATCCTGTAGGCGAGGGTGCGGGTTATGCGGGCGGAATAGTTTCATCCGCCGTCGACGGAATCCGTGCGGCGGATGCTATTATTGAGAAATATTCCTGATTATTCAACCATCTCGAGAACACCCCATCCCTTCGTGTTTTTGTATGAGTCATTTGTCGGATCATTCCATTTTGTCACAGATTTTCTGATTCCGCTGCCGTCTGCATCATCGTTGATCTGAAGTTCATATCCGATCTTTGTTCCGGCGGAACCTTTTATAGTCTGGAATGTAAACGACGCTTCAATGAGATAACCTTTTTTTGTTCTGACGGCTTTTGACTGAATCATTTCCGGCTGGGCATGACCGCCGCCGACTGTTTTACGGTTTTCGAAACTTATTCTGAACTGGAAATCCTCATCCTGATATCCTCCTGCTTTTGCATTGTTTTCATCGATGAAAAATTCAAGAGAATCCTGCATGTAAGGTTCGGTTGCCTTTGCGCTTAGTTTTGGATCTGTGACATCCGCCAGCACATAGAGTTTGTTTTCGTCCCAAAGTGTTTTTATTGAGGCGGTAGCTCCCTTGTAGTTTGTCAGGTAAATGTTTGTTTCTGCAGCTTCGGCTTTATCCCATACTTTATCAATAGATCCGTCAATTAAGGGAGTCCCTTTTTTTGCTTTATAGGTTGAAGCTTCCTTGCGTGGAAGATCTTTTTTCGGCGGAAGTTTTGACGGATCTGTCAAAGCCCAAAATGCCCATTTCGGTTCAAGCTTGTCTGTAAAAAGTAACGGCCAGTCTTTTCTTTTTACGGGATACGATGTCAGCCATGTGTGACCGTCATGGAATCCCCAGAATGTGACATTTTTGACGGAAGATGAATGTTTCTTGAACACGTCCATGATCTCTTTGTATCTGTGCGCCTGATAAACGAGATATTCTTCAGAAGGGGTCGTGAATTCTCCGTACTCGTCTTCATAAAATGACATGTCCATTTCGGTTATATGCAGATCAAGACCGAATACTTCAAGATTAAAAATCGCCTGCTCGATCATTGAAACTGAAGGGTATTGCATTTTGATATGCATTTGCAGACCTATTCCATGAATAGGAATTTTTTTATCGATCAGGCTTTTTATAAGTCTGAAATAAGCCTTATTTTTTTCCGGTTCGAAAGTATTGAATTCGTTTATGAAAAGCTTGGCATCCGGATCTGCTTCATGTGCGTAAATAAATGCTTTCTCGATATAATCCGGTCCGATAAGTTCATACCACTTTGAATGGCGAAGCTGGTCGTTTGTCGTAGTATCAATCGGTTCATTGATAACGTCCCATGCAAAAATTTTTCCTTTATATTGGCCGACAACCTTATGAATGTGATTGCGCATTCTCTCAAGCATGAGTTCTCTGCTTGCTGGTTTTCCGTCCTTATCCTGAAACATCCAGTCTGCAATCTGAGTCGGATGATCCCATATGAGGCAGTGACCTCGTACTAATTTGCCGTGTTTGTCGGCAAATGCCATTATCTTATCTGCCTGAGTGAAGTCGAACTGACCTTCCTTCGGTTCTGTTGAAAGATATTTCATGGCATTTTCTGCCGTGATGCTGTTGTAATGTTTTATCAGAATTTCGGCTTCGGGGCCTGTGAGCTGGTCGGGTTCCACTGCTGCTCCGATCGGGAAGAATTCCTTATTGGCTTTGTAAAGTGAATCGCTTTTGAATTTTCCGCATGAAAAAAGAAGCAGAGAAGCTGTAATGTAAATAATTAATTTCATAGTAAACACCTTTTTAAAAACAGTTTAATTATGTTAATGTTTTGTTTTCTGATTTGATAAGTCAACAGAAAATATATGATTGAATTGTAATTAATGTTGAATTTGCAGGATTATAATTAAACGGCATATTGATTAGCTTATGCCGTTTAATTATATGTTAAATGATTAGATCTTTCTTTCTGTTCTGAATATTCTTAAGAAATAGACAAATGCTGCGCCTTGAACTGCAACTGAGAAAGCTGATACTGCGTATACACCCATTTTATCATACATCAATCCGATAAGAGCGCTTCCGGCAAACCAGAACAGACCAAAAAGCATGTTGAATAGCCCGAAAGCTCCGGCTCTTTTTGATGTCGGGACTCTATCTGCAATTGCCGCTTTCAGAATGGATTCCTGTGTTCCAACGCTGATTCCCCAGAGCGCCATTCCCGCGATGATTGAGTAAAATGAACCCAGAAAAACCAATGGAGCAGTAAATATTTCCGCGAGAAAAAGACCCGCAAGTGCCTTAACGCCGATTTTATCATAAAGAAAACCGAAGAATATTGCTGCCGCGGCGTCGATTGCCATAGCCCCCGCGTAAAGTAAAGGTATTGCTTCTTCTGTGAATGCGCCTGTTTTTTTGAGATGAAGACCAATGAGCGGAAAATCTGTGATTCCCATTGCAAGAAGACCCGCCGCGATAACTATGATCCAGTAAGGGCGCGAATATCCTTTGCCTGATAATTCAGGCGTCTTTGATTTGATTTCAAATTTTTCCGGATGCGGAAACAGAAATCTTGCTATTATCGTTATGCCAATCGCAAGCGCGGCCGGTATGAAAAGAAGCAGGAGACCGTTTCTATAAGTCTGAATTTCGGTTCCGGATTTTACTGTAAAGAGCAAGACTGAAAAAAGTGCCGGTCCTACAAAAGCTCCTATCTGATCCATTGCCTCATGAAGTCCGAAGCCGAATCCGCTGCCGGTGTGAGTGGATGCAAATGAAATTACAGCGTCATGCGCTGGTTTTCTGACTGCTTTTCCGACTCTTTCGAAAAAGAGAAAAGCTACTGCGAGTTCCCATCCGTCAAGAAACGCGAGCATCGGAAGAGAGCATAACTGCAGGGTGTATCCTGCGATTATGAATATCCAGTACTTGCGGGTTTTGTCTGCAATAGAACCTGAAACGAATCGCAATGCGTAGCCTGCGAATTCTCCGATCCCTGCCGCAAGACCTATGGCAAAGGCGCTGGAGCCGAGCAGTTTTAGAAACTGTCCGACAACGCTTCTTCCTCCTTCATAGTTCATATCCGCAAAGAGGCTTACGAGGCCGAAAAGAATGATGAATATTATCGCGCTTCTTTTCGTTAGTTTGATTGTTTTCTTCATTGAATCCTCCGTTTATTCAAAAATTTCTCTGTTAAGTTCTTTCAGTTTATCTGTTACCTTTTCGTAAAGAGTTCTTCCGCTATCGGTTATATTGTAATACTTTCTGATTTTCCCCTCTGTATTTATATCTTTCCTTTCGAGAAAGCCTTCTGATTCGAGATTCGCGAGCATGGGATAAAGTGTCCCGTAAGAAAGGCGATAACCGTGTTCTTCGAGCTCTTCCTTGAGTTCTTGTCCGTAAAATGGTCTCTTCGCCGTGTGATAAAGGATATGAATTCTGATAAATCCTGCATAAATTTCCCGAAGTATCTTGGGGTCATTTGTATTTTTCATATTTCCTCAATATCTAAAATAAATATCATATAACGATATCAATATACGATATTAATAATATAAATCAATTTTTTTTTGGAATTAATTCAAAAAACCGTCAAAATGAATCATGGTGCTTATTTTGTTTCTTTATAAAATGCTTGCTATAATAAACTTGCGTAAAAAAATGGGCTTCAGAATGGAGAAATTCTTTCTTCACGCTTTGATACTTGTTTTCGACACTAAACTGAACGTTTAATCGTCTGCGAAGGCTCTGTTTTGGATTAATTTTCCCCGCATAACCGTAATCGGAAGTGTTTGAGGAAGACCCTCTCAAGTCTCAAAAATCAGTATCTTGCGGAATTCTTTGAATAGGGGGATAAATGGAAAGTCTCGGGATAAATATAGGATCATCGAGCATAAAACTTGTTCTGCTTAAAGGCAAACAGATTATATGGTCGGCAGTCAAAGAGCACGAGGGTAATTTCCTCGAAACTCTCAAATCGCTTCTTTCCGACAAAGCCATTCCAAAGGGAGTAAAGGCTCTTGTCACCGGCCATGAAGGCCGTCATCTGATAAACGTCGATAATGTTCTTGAGTCTATCTGTGTGGAAACAGCAACAAGAGAACTCGGCTACGAAGTTAATGCTGTCGCTTCACTCGGCGGCGAGATATTCGTTGTTTACAAAATCGACTCCGACGGAAAAATCATTACAAGCTTTTCGGGCAACAAATGTGCATCCGGAACAGGTGAATTTTTCAAGCAGCAGCTCGGACGTATGGACATGAAACTTACGGATATTTCCGGAGTTCATGATTCGTGTAAAGTTCACAAGCTTTCAGCGCGCTGTTCGGTTTTTATGAAAAGCGACTGTACACATAAACTCAATAAAGGCGAAGCGAGCAAAGGAGACATCGTTCTTTCTCTAAGCGACGTTATGGCTGTTAAAGTTGTCGAGTTTCTTAAGAAAGCAAAAATCGCCGACGGAAAGGTAATTCTTTCGGGCGGACTTACTAAGAATGCTCACATCGTAAAATTCGTGAGAGAAAAGCTTCCTCTGATAGAATTTATTGTTCCTGAAGAATCTTCTTATCTTGAAGCATTCGGTGCTGCTCTTCTTGCTTCCACTCTCGGAACTTCGCTTCCTGAAGGAAATGATCTTTTTAAAAAGCATGAGTTGTCATTCGGAAGATATAACAGCCTTAAAACTGCAGAAAGCCGCGTTCATTACATTCCTTCTAAAAGAGGAAAGGCGAGAGAAGGACGCGAATATATTCTCGGTGTGGACGGCGGTTCGACAACAACAAAGGTTGCTCTTATTGATATTGAGACTGATGAAATCGTTGCGGATCATTACGGAAGAACTCACGGGGATCCTGTTGCGGCTCTCAAGAAATGTCTTGAAGAAGTCAAGAAACAGCTCGCTGAGCAGAATGTTGATTACCGCAAAATAAAAATCTCGCTTATTTCAACAACAGGTTCATCGAGAGAGATTCTCGGTGTGTTTCTTGAAACGGGCGGAGTTTATAATGAGATTATTGCTCACGCAACAGGTACAACTTATTTTAAACCTGAAATCGATACGATT
>Ga0209606_1002042_pt1 | contig 23470 bp, 17 predicted proteins | sample AD_UKC057_MetaG_FD_184412 | JGI IMG/M metagenome (GOLD analysis project Ga0209606, IMG submission 184412) | Active sludge microbial communities of municipal wastewater-treating anaerobic digesters from USA - AD_UKC057_MetaG (SPAdes) (version 2) | ecosystem: Engineered > Bioreactor > Anaerobic >...
CAAACGCGGGCGCGCCTTCGGCTTCACCCACGAGCGCCCGGGGAACGGCGAGTTCCATGCCATTTCCGTTGACGCGGTATTCCGCCGCACCGGCCGGTTCCCAGGACCCGTCCCGCCATGCCTTTACGGTTGTCTCGGTGTCGCTGATGACTTCGGCGTTGACGGCGTAGTCGTATCCGAGCCAACCGGTTCCCGCGTCCTGATCCGTGTTCAGCAGCAACAGCATCCAATAGGGGCCGGTGTGGGGCGTGATGGAATGTGCTGTCTGGACGAAAAAGAACAGCTCGTGTTCGTCATAGGCGGCCTTTGAAAGGACGAAATCGTTGCGGCCGGTGTCGTTGCGGTACACCAGCGTCCCGTAACCGGGATGGTCGCGGTGGACCACGTCGCCGATCGTGTCTCTGAACTCGGGCGTGACGGCCCGCCAATCGCCGAACGCGCCGTCCATGGCGACCGCAGCGGGCCCGCTCGATACGGGTAGCGGCCGCACGCCTTTGAAACGGCGCACCCAGCTCGCTAACTGGTAGTAATAGCTGTCGGAGTGGCCGCCGCGCATGGGTTCGCAGTCGCGGCTGTATTCGCGGGTGTATTGGTCCACGAACAACCCGCCGGGGTAATAACAGTCGGCATCGGTGTACGTGCTCCATTCCGTGTACCGTCCGGCCACCCACTCGTTCCAGCCGGTTACAAAGATGAACTTCGGATTGACCTCCATCGCGCGCCGCCACTGCTCTTCGAAATTGAGACCCAGATTGACGGCGTCTTCGCGGGGGTCGTTCCCGCCATCGTGCCAGCTGCGGCCCATTGCCCCGGCTTTGTGGGCCATCGGCGCGGGCCCGGGCGTGTTCGGCAGGGCGTTCTGGGCTACGCCGACGCTCATTTGCTCGGCCTCGCCCGCGCTGTTCGTGAACACGTGTTGCGGATGCACCTCAAGCCAGCTCCATTGGTCGGGTCCGTCGGGCCCCAGCCAATAATCGGGCATGGGGCGGCGGAACGTGAAAAAGGCGAGCATTTCCGGGTCTTTGATAAACTCCTTGTTGGCCAAAAGCAGCGGTTTGCCGTCCCACACGAACCAGAGGTCGCGCCAAAGACCGGGTTTATAAAGGTCGTCCCAGAGGCGCTTGACCACCTCGGTCGGGTCCCAAAACGGCGCGATGAAACCGATAGCGGGAGTGCGGTTGCCTTCTTGCCGCATGGCCGTGTACTCGCGGCAGAGGGCCTCGTATTCGTCCTTCCAGGTCCAGGGAGGGTTGGTGGTGTCGAACAGAATAACGTCGATTCCCGCATCGGAAAGCATGCTCGCGTGCTTTCGAATTACGAAGGGATCGGTCATCAGGTAGTACCCAAGTTCCGGTTCGCCCCAATGGTGCGGCGCCCCGTTTTGCGGCCACGCCACCACGCCGTCCCTGGCCGTGGCGATGAGCTTGGTGTTATCGTTTGGGCCCCCCGGATTGGGACGGTGCCAGGTCCAGTAGAAAATGCCCGCCCACTTGTCGGGCTTCACGGGCCCGGTCTCGTCCAGGCCCGGAACCTCGCGTCCAAGGGCGTCGGTCGCGACCCACGTGTCGGCGAACGTGTCCGCGCCCTCATACGGCGTCCCGGCATATTCCTCGGCGGCAGCCGAAATGCACACGTATGCCACGGCGCTGACAATCATGAAACACCGCCATGATCCTCGTTTGAATAGCGCCTTTTGAGTCATTGATGAGTCCTCCCGTGCCCGTAAATACAGCCTGGCCAAGGTGTTCTTCCCTGCGGCGGCACAGTATGCCATTGGATAGTACCCGCCGGGCACGACCGGGGGCTCAAAGCTCCCCGCGCATGGCTGCTTACGGACAGGCCTATGGCTTACCCGCTGTTTGCAGCTCTGAAACGAACTCCTGGAAGCCCTTGTGACCGGCGAGAATCTGCGCGGCGGCCGCACGCAGCAGGTCGACCTGTTCGCGTTCGAGTTTGAAACTGGTGTGAAGACTGTCGAGGACCTGGCGTTCGTCCGGATTTTCGATGCCCGCGAAGCTCACTTCGACGAAACGGCAGTCCGGTCCGGAAGGCTTGTTTCCGTTCGCGTCCGTACCGCCGCAATCCAGCAGACCCTGAAGTTCATAGCTTCGGAGAAGCAGGCGAATATACTCGACCTCGGCCCGTGTGAAATTGGACAAGGGCGTTGTGCCTGCCGCGAGGAGCGTCTTGATGAATCCCAAGGGCGACTCCTTCGCATCCCAACCGCGGTCAACGCTCGTCTCCGCGTTCACGGTAATAATCAGAAACTTCTCGACGCCCTTGAAATAGCCCGCGGGTATGTCCGAATCGTTCCCAAGCGATTGGCGCAGCACCTGGATGACCGGCAACAACCCCAGGTTGTCGGCCACGCCGCCATCCGTGAGATGGATGAAGGGCCGACCCCGCTGGCCGTAGTGCGCCAGGCTGCGCGCATGGTCGTAGGTCCAGCTGTCGGGCTCCTCGGCGGCCAGAGCAGCTCTCTCCCATTCCGGCAGTCCATAGTCTGCGCCACGCTCATAATTCCGCAACGTCAGCGGAGGAAACGCGCCCGGAAATGCCGCCGAAGCCGCCACCGCATAGCCTATCGGGAAAGAACCGAGATCGGAATACAGGTGATCGAACTGGTCCTGAGTGAATTCGAACCGCGTGCCCGGCGCAATGTCCGTAGCGTTGATGATCAGGAACGGACGCCGTCCCGCGGCGCACAGATCGGCAAACGTCTTTTCTTCGAAGAACTCGCGGCCGAATCGCATGGCCATAATGTCGGTGCGGGTAAAAAACGGGGACAACAGGCGGAAATTCGTGCGTGGAAACAGGAGCTGCTTGATCAGATTGCCCTGGATGTTCTTGTACAGAACCTTCTCAGGGAAGTCCTCGAAGATGCGGTCGCCGAACAGGCCGTAGTATGCCGCAGGAAGGCTGCCGCCGGACACCGACGAGATGACGTCCACCTCGTCGAGCAGTGAACGTTCGGCTCCTCCCCACGTGATCCGGGTGTCGCGCAGGACCTCGAGCACGCCGTAGGCCAGGGCCGCGGCCCGCGTGCCGCCCCCCGAAAACGTCAACACGACCACGAGCGAGTCGCTGTTGGCGCCGCTCGGTCCGAAGTTCTTCATTCGGTATCCGTACGACGGGTCAAAATGATCCAGGCGCTGGTTGCGCGCACTCGGCGTGCTGACGCAGCCGCAGAGCATGAGGACTACCCCAAGCGCGCACGCGAGTGCCATGGGGCGGTCGAGATGACGCATTCTTTTCATATTTTGATCATGATAATGCATTCTTCCGCACAAGACCTCACGAGCCTGTAACCGATGTCTCCCGCCGCCAGAACCCATTATATCCTGGTCCAATAATCTATTCGCTCTCAACACCCCCGCGATTGCTGCGATGTAAGCAGCGCGCCCTGTGCCAGGTCCGAATAGGGCCCGAAACCGCGGTATTGGCCCTTCTCGACCGCCCTAATTCCCCCTACATTTCTCGACCCGCGTTTACATTGCTCAGGCGAATCAGACGGCTCAGACGGAGCGATACCCCTTTTGAGCGATGACCATGATTTCGATCTCATCCAGGTCGATGGGGCGTTTACCCCAGTTTCCTGCCGTTCCGCCCCAGATGTTCAAGACTTTCAGGCCTGCCGTGCGAAACATGAGCACGAGTTCAGTTGGCACAAATCCGCGCGCTCGCAACTCCATTTCAGGCAAGCCCGGCCTTGGCGCAACCGAGGACACGCTCGTCATCGTGGCGGCATCAAACTGGCCTTGGTCCGCGTCCTTTTGGGTATGCCTTCGAATTTGGGCCAACCCGTTCAGCACGGTAGATGCCGCCTTCGTTCCACGGAAAGAAGGCCGCGTCCGATGCCGCTCCCGCCGACATGCTTCAGCGTGGCCGCCGATTCCACGTGATTGATTCGCACGGCCATTCTCTGATTAACTCAGATAAGAGCATCTTCAGAATCATAATGGTGACCTCGCGGATACAGTTTCGCTCGCTTCGAAATGAGAAAGCAATCCCAGGAAGGGGAGGGTTAAACCGTGCAAGAATCCGAGAAAACCGCCCGCTCTGTGGCAGCGTTGCTGCTGTGCCCGGTACTTTGGTGTGTGGGGCTGAACGTCGCATACGGAGACAAGACCGAAGAAAAGGTCCGCTTTACGGACACCATCGCCGCGCTGGGAGGAAAGAATCTGGTGCCCAACGCGTCCTTCGAGGCGGGCGAGGCCGGATGGTCCTCCCTCGGGCATGGCGCCGGTTTCCAGAACGCTTGGGCTCCTCTGGCGCCGAATTGGGGCAACCTGAGTGCTCTGCACGGCACGGTGGAAGAGTCGTCAGGCACTCATGGCCGGGCTTTTCTGCGCATCCAACTGGGCGGTAACCACACGCCCGTATTCCATTTTGACTACTTCCATCCGGTGAATCACCGCGAGTTGCGGCCGTTGGCGGCGAATCTGGGTTGGCTCGAGGTGAACCCCGGCGAGCCCTATACAATCTCCCTCGACATGCGCGCATCCCGCAACGGTGTACCAGCCGCCTTCGGCGTTGAGAATGAAGACCCCGCCCAGGGGTTGTTGGCAGAACCGGAGGAGATTCTCGAGACGGTGGTTCTCACACAGGACTGGAAACGGTACAGCCACACGTTCGTGCCCAAGTATCCGTTTCTCTTTGTACTGGCCGGACCGGACTTGGCACAGGAAGAGAACGTCATCGTGGACGTGGACGCCATCCAGCTTGAGAAAGGGACCCAAGCCACAAGCTTCGTGCCGCGCAACGAACTCGAAGTCGGCATTGTCCCCTCGGCGTCCGCTGGCGTGTTTACCACAGGCGAGCCCGCGAGCCTGCAGATCACTGCCTGCAACAGCGCGAATGCCCCCGCACGCGCCAAAGTGAGTTTCAGGGTGATCGATTTCTTCGACAATCCGGTCGAACTTCCTGCCGTTACCATAGAGGTCCCGCCATCGTCCCTGGTGAAGAAAACCGTCCCCCTGCCGGCACAGTGGCAGGGCTTTTACCGGCTGGTGGCCGTTTGCAGGAGCGGCCAGACGGAGGAGGCGCGCCTGGTGCGTGTGGCTATCGTCCCGCCGCGAACAGCGCGTGAGACCGTTATCGGCGTCAACCACGCCTATCCCACGGAATTCCTGATCGAGCTGGCTAAGAAGGCCGGCGTGAGCTGGTATCGCGACTGGTCGCTCAAATGGCAGCACGTTGAACCAGAACCCGGGAAATTTCAGTGGGAAATCAGCGACCCGCAAATAAACCGGGTCGCCGCTCACGGCGTGAACGTGATAGCCATGATCCCTTTTCCCTCGGCCGAATGGAATTCCACGGCGCCGTCCCTGGAAACGCTCAAGGCCGAGTCGGAGCGTTACAGAGCGGGAGGACGAGGCGACGATCAGGAACTGATACCGCGGGCGCGATGGGCCTGGATGCCACGGGATGCAAACGAACTGGCCAACTTCATCAAAGCCGGAGTCGGTCGTTACACGGAGCAGGTCCAAGTTTGGGAGTTCTTGAATGAGCCCCTGTTTACATCCTATTCGCTGCCGGATACCGCTTCCTTGCGCAGCACGACGCTTGAAGGCCACACGTTCGACGATTACCTCAACCTGCTCCGGACAGCCGCTTCCGCTATCCGGGCCGCCAACCCCGGCGCCCGCATCGTTGGAGGGACGGGCATGTTCAACAATGCGAAATACACCATCCCGACGGTGGAGGCGGGCATCCTTGATACCGTCGATATCTTCGGCGTTCATGACTACCCCGGCAAGACCGAGCCGGAAGCCCGTTTCACACTAAGCGAAGAGTTGTTGGCGGCAATGAAAGCGCACGGCGGCCCCAAGCCCATCTGGATGACCGAATTCTCCTATTTCGGCACCGACGACCTGCCACGCACGCCGTTCAAACCCACGCCGGGTTCATTTTCCGAAAGCAGACTCCTCAGCGAGAAAGACGTCGCTGATTACATCATCCGTTACTGCACGATGTTTTTGGGGCGCGGCGGCGAAAAGATCTTTCTGCATTCCGGATGCACCGGTTCGGTAAACAAACCCGGCACGGAAAGCTGCCTGTTTGCCGGCGGCGGCGTGCGTAAGGTTTTCGCCGCACTCGCCGTCTTCACCGAACTGATGGGACCCAGCCCGCAATACATTGCGGACAAGACCGGCGCAGGTGGCCTGGTTTTCGCCTTTGAGACCGGCCGCCAGGCCGTTCTGGTGTTATGGGACCCGGAAGAGAACGCAACGGTCAGCGTGCCGGACAGAGCAACTCGTCTCAACATCATGGGGCAGGAAATCAACAGGTCCAGGCTGCGCCTCACCGCCTCGCCGGTCTACTTGATTGGCGAGACCGGCTCGGCGAGACAACTCTTCCTGGAATGCGCCAGGGCAGCTCAGTGAATAGGCAAGATCGACGGCCCGTATAGTCAAGATATTCGATTGAGGTTGTAAGCGGTTCTGATTGAGTGTCTCATTTTCGAAGACTACGTACACGGCAGGGACGGAGGCATGTAGGCAAAAAGGGGTAGGGAGGGCAGGTCCATGGCATGGAAAGTTTTCTACAGTTTTCACTACGAGCAGGACAGCTCGCGTGCCGAAAAGGTACGGCAAATCCGCTTCGTCGAAGGAAATCAACCCGCAACGGACAATGACTGGGAAACCATTACGAAAGGTGGTGCCGCTACCATTCAGAAATGGCTCGACAGTCAACTCCAGGGGAAGGATGCCGCGATCGTCCTGATTGGCGAGTACACAGCCGAACGGAAATTGATAAACTACGAAATCCGAAGGGCTTGGCAAGCCCGAAAGGGTGTGCTTGGCATCTATGTCCACAACCTCGAAGACCGCTGGGGGGAACAATCACCCAAAGGGAGAAACCCTTTTGACGATATCACGTTCAGGTCGGGCACGTTCTCCAGGATCGTGATTGCCTATGACCCGCCTTTCAGCAGGAGCAAAGACGTCTACAATCACATCGCTGACAACATCAGCGCCTGGATAAGTGATGCGGTAAAGATCAGGGGACAATATGCCTGATGCCCCGCGTAATTTCGGGGACACAATACTCAATTGTCACTACGAATCCACAGAACATTCATGGCAGGTAGTGCGCGCAATAGCCCAATTGAGTATTGTGTCCCCGAAATTACCAAGCTCAGTCCTGAGGTACGAAGACGTAGTCAATTCTGACGACGGCTGTGGGCCCGCTGGTGCCGCCTGAACCCACAACGACGCAACTGCCGTCCTCATTCAGTACCAAGTCCTGGATCCGTTTTGCGCCAAACTCTTCCATCTCGAAATTCCAGAGAAGGACGCCGGCCGCCGAAAACTTCGACAACATCATGTAGCCCGCATGGCTCTTACCGCCTACGATAAACCCACCGTCAGGGGTTTCCTTGATTACCCGCGGATCCTCAACTTTCTGGACGTCTGGCTCCCAATTCGACCACTCCACCTCACCCTCGCTGTTGAGCTTGGCCAGCCACGTCCCATACATCAACGCTTTCGTGATGTTGTTGATGAGGTCTCCCGCGACGAGGTAGCTGCCGTTCGCCGTTTGTGTGACTGCATGCGCGAGAGCGCCATGGTTAGCTTCTGTATACTGGTACAATTGCGACCATTGCCACCCCCCATCGCCGTCTGTCTTGATGATGAGAGCGTAGTATTGGCCGTCGTCCTGCGCGTTTCCTGCCAGGACATATCCGCCGTCAGACGTCTGTTGGCCATCTTCAATCTCTTCGGGGTAATCGCCGTTATTGTCGGTGTCAATGACCGTCACGAAGCCCGAAGTGCCCAGCTCGCCCAGGCTGTCAGTCTTCAGGATAGTCGATTGATAGGGCCCAATATACGAAACGCCAAACGCGGCATACCCGCCGTCGCCAGTCGGCTCGAGGATCGCAGGGTTGTTGGGACCACAGTAAACCGTAGTTCCGGGTCGATACGGCGAATACGCCTTCTCCCAGACTTGGTTGCGGCCGGAGTCATATTTCACAAGCACGTAACACGTGTCAGTAGGAATCTCGTCATCCGGTAGTTGCCCGCGCCCAAGAAAGACAAAGCCACCGTCGTCGGCTTCGACGAGCCCCTTTGCCGTGCATCGCCAATACTCAGCGGTGCCTACAATACGTGATGGAAACAGTTCCCAGGACTTGGCGCCACTCGCCGAAAGCTTCAGCCCGTACATGTGATAGCCAGTATCGCCGCCGCTTACCAGATAGCCCCCGTCCGAGGCATTCTCAATATTCAAACCCCAGATGCTGTTTGGCGTTGGTATGTAGCTCCAGCCAACAGTTGGCTCATCTGCAACAGGCCCCGGCCCCGTGGAGATCACAAGGTCCACTGCCGTATCGGCGTTTACGTGAGTGCCTCCCGTTGGCGTTTGCGATATGACATGCCCCGCCTCGATGGTTTCACTGGCTTCCGTGGTTACATCGCCAAGCTGCAAGTGCGCAGCCGTCAGTGCTGCCTCGGCAGCATCCTGAGTCTGTTCAAACAGGTTCGGCACTTCCACACCGCTCGAAACGACAAGATCCACGGCTGTATTTTGTTCAACACTGGTTCCCGCCGCGGGCGTATGCCGGATAACCAGGCCGACATCGACGGTAAGGCTCGCCTCGGTTGTGACAGCCCCAAGCTGGAGCGGCACAGCTCCAAGCACGAGCGCTGCACCGGTCTCAGTCATGCCCTGCACATCGGGGACCGTTACCGTGGTCGGCGAAGGCGGACAGCCGAAATTCAGGAAGGCTAACAATCCAAGCAACAATATGCCTACATACTTGTACTTCAACATTGTATAGCTCCTTTGTCGAGAACGTTGACTTGTGAAAATCGTAAAGGAAGACTTTCCGCCTTGCTCCGCTTCCGGCTGGCGTGGGGGATCTTGTATCATACAACGATGACCGATTTCCATTTGTTTCTTGCCGCGGCCGAGCCAGAATAGGGTGAACAACTCTTGAGCGCTCCCCATGCTGAAGTCGGGGTCGCTGCCGCCGACGCCTTATTGCGTATCGAACGCCGGATAGCCCGGTAATTGTAGGGTGCTATCCATCCGCATTTGCAGCCCCGGGTACGTCCTATTGCTCCACCCGCGCATTGACCAGGGCGAAACACAGTTCTAGGCCATGGACGGCTACCTTGCGCGCCGAGATCTTCTCATCGGCATGGTGAAGGTGCTGCGGGACGTTCTCAAGGCCGACGACCCGCCCGATGCCTATGGCGTAGGGTACACCGCTCTCGCGTGGACCCACGATGGCCAGACCCGGGTGCGCAACCTGCCCACTTCTTCGACCCAGATCCGCAGAAAGCCGCCCGGGATCACGCCCATGCCTGGATCGACGGGCAGGTTCTTGTTGACGACCAAGTCTACTTCCATTACGGCGGCTGCGCCCGTGGCCGCAAGGTCAACCGGTTCGAGGAACGCCAGATTGGCCAGGTGAGGTTGCCGCGCGACCGCTGTGTCGCCCGCGAAGCCCAATCGCAGCCCGGGCGTCCCCGCACGCCGTGGATGACTCGGCCTTGGTTCAGAGGCTCCAGCCGTCGCGGTACGGGCGATGGAGGTAGTCGTTCGCCTTTTCGTTGTTGGTGAACTTGAGATTGGGGCCGTCCCAGGCGAGTTTGGTCCCCGCGCGAAGGGCAACGTTGCCCAGCAGCGGCGTCTCGGTGAGCAGCCCCGCGTGGTCCACGAAATTCGCTCCTGCGGGCGCCCCGCCCCGGCACGCGTCTACCCATTCCTTGTAGTGTCCCACTGAACGGGGAAGCGTCTTGGGGGGCATCGCGTACGACTCCATGCGGGCCTCGGGGATTAGTCGGTAACCCATCATCTTCCCTTTCTCACCCGTATAGATAACGTCTTCGATGCGGTACTCGGGCTCGAGTTCCTCGGGACGCGGCGGCTTCAACCCGCCGTCATACCAGGTCAGCTTCACCGGCGGCATGTCACCCCGGGCTGGGAACTGATAGCGGGCGATCACCCCTTGGGGATAGATCTCCGGGTCAAGTTTCGTGGAACTCGCCTCGACACTTACAGGATAGGTCAGCTTCAAGGCCTTGAATACGGTAGAAAGCTTGTGGCACCCGAGGTCGCCAAGGAGCCCGGTTCCGAAATCCCACCAGTTCCGCCACGTCCACGGACAATACTCGGGGTGATAAGGCCGTTCGGGCGCGGGTCCCAGCCAGAGGTCCCAGTCGAGCCCGTCAGGGACGGGCGGGGTGTCCGTGGGCCGTCCCTCGAAGGCGGGATAGTGCCAGAACCGCGCCCCGTGCCAAACCTCGACTTCGCGCACGGGCCCTATAGCGCCTTCCCATATCATCTCGCAGGTCACCCGTGCTTCCTCCGCGGCCTGGCCGTGATTGCCTAACTGCGTGGCCACGCCGGCCTTGCGCGCTGCCTCCGTGACTTGCCGCGCCTCATACACCGAGTACGTGAGCGGTTTCTCGCAATAGACGTGCTTGCCCCGTTTCAGCGCCGCCATTGTGATGACCGCGTGAGTGTGGTCCGGCGTCGACACGACCACGCCATCGACATCCTCCTTGTCCAAGAGTTCACGGTAATCCGCGTAGGCCCGGCACCCTTGATAGCTGCCAGAAGCACTCGTCTTCGTATAGTACTCGTCCGCCAACCGCCTCGCAGGTTCCCGGCCAGCGGGTTTGCGATCCCTGCCCGATGACCAATTCCATGACTGATAGTCGCTCGACTCCTTTACCACGTCGCACACGGCCACAACCTGTACCTCAGCGAACTGGAGCAGCGACATGAGGTTCTGTATGCCCTGTCCGCCCGTCCCAATGAACGCCAGCGTTGTCCTTTCACTCGGCGGAATAGGGTCTGCTGCTCCCAGCGCATGCCGGGCAACAACGCCCAATACCGCCGCCCCGGCAGTCCCCCCCAGAAATGTTCGCCGTGACATCCCGCCTCCACGTCCACTACGATTCAGCCTGACCTTGCGCCCCGGGCTTAACATTGATGATCCTCCTTGGACGGGTGCAGCCTCCCGGCCGGTCCGAGAAAACACAAACATAGCCTTCGAATTGAGGCCAGCATATCCTGCGTCTCAGGGACTGTCAATATAACGAAGATAGATAACTATGGGTAATGAAATCTAATTTCAGGGACACAATACTCAATTGTCACTACGAATCCACAGAACATTCATGGCAGGTAGTGCGCGCGAGAGCCCAATTGAGTATTGTGTCCCCGAAATTAACCGTTGCAGTATGGCAGAGGCACGCGACTGCAGAGATACGCTTCGTCTTGAGACGCGTAGTTTGACGTGAATAACGGCAAGACACTTGCATCAACGCTCAGGCCATATTCGCTCTCGAGAATGAAACCGAATCCGTCTAGTTGAGTCTCCAAGTTGATGGGCGTCCAGCGGAGCACGTCCACAAGGGGGTCCTGGTCCCACCGAAAACGGAATATCGGCGTGATGGTGTAGCCGCAGAGGCACGGCGGCCGGGGGGCGGTCCCCGAATAACCCATCACGTCCAGCCAGTAACCCCATTCCCGCTGGAAACGGGTGTCCGACATCCGGACGCACACCACATCGTCCGTAACAAAGCTCCGCACCCACGCCTCGATCGTCATAGGTTCATCCTGCACCGAAAGGTCGAGCACCATGAGTTCGCCGTCCACGTTGAGCACGACGGAGTGATGGTAGGGCCAGTAGATGAAGAAGGGGTCTCCTGAGACCGGTGTACCGTCTGGCTGGACCAGTGTTTGTTCGGCGATCAGCGGCCCGCTGACGTTGATCGTGGCCACGTCAATGCCCGCGTTTTCGGCCAAGTCCGCGATGTGTTCTGGCGTGATGTCCTCCTCGCGCATGACAGGGGGCGTCTCGCTCAGCGGAAACGACACCGATGCGATCGCATACTGCATCGCCAGCGTGCGTTCCTCGCAGGCCGTGTTGACCATGGCCCACGCGACGCCCCGGGGCTCGCCGCCGGCGGCAACGGTCTGCATGCCTCGTACGTAGGCGCCCAGCGCCGTCGCGTCTGCGAACGAGACAGGACGCATGCCGGGGATCGGCGCGTTCGTGGAATCTGCGCAGTCCGGCCCAGCGGAGACCACAATGTTGACCGTGCTGCCTGGAGCTGCCCACGCGCCCGGCAGCGGCTCCTGCGATACGACGCACCCCACGGGAACCGTATCGCTCAACGCGTCAGTCACCTCGCCCGACAGGAGTCCCGTATCGCTCAGCGCCGCCTCCAAGTCCTCTTCCGCCATCCCCAACAGGCTTGGCACAAGGTGATACGAACAAGGACAACCGCTTAGCACAACAAACACAGCGATGAGCGTGATTGCCCCAACTGCGTGGTTCAGGCGAATTCTCAACAGTGTCGTTGGCATGGGATGTTCCCTCGCTTCTTCTTGGGGCCCCTACCCCCAGCAGCAGTCTAGGGACAGAATTCGATGCTGTCAACTGGCGTGGCCCCGCGCCCGCTGGGTCTGACAGATCATCTTCTTCACGATCCTCTGTTTCCCACTGGCGGATCAGTGTGACCACCAGAAGCCACGCCTGCAGATCGTTTCGGGCACGCGGGCGAACCCTGTCGTTCCCGAAAACTCGTTCTTGTTGCCAGGCAAGAACTTGTGGGGGTCGGGCGTACGTCTGAATTCGTCGTCCCGCGACGCCTCTCTCACGTTTTCCGCTTCGTACGGCGTCTGGGATGTGTCATCTGTGCGTACTGATCCGTCTGGAAAACGAGTTCTTCACGTGCGGGCCGCCTAGCCGCACTGTTGCGCGTGGCGGCCATGTCTTTCCCGCCGCAGACCGGGCATGGCGTGTATCCCAGGGCCTCTAAACTGCGGACGTCTTCTTTCTGCCGGTGTTGCACAGGGAGGTTCGCGCAGTTCGTCCCGTGATAGTACCGGTCCGTGCCTCCGACGTACGGTTTCTGGTTAACCTGGAGAGGTGCAGCCGCCGCCCGTGCGTTACCGGCCTGTACCGACGCCGGCGATGGTGTCATCGAATTTCCGCCTGGCTATTCCCGCGCAACGAGGCAACATACTCAGCACGGCCTTCCTCCATCCACTTCCAGATCGCGTCGTACCACAGGCCGACGCGGCGTTTCTCCAGGTCCGATTGCGCGAGGGCCTGTGCTTCGGACATCAGTTCACCCAGTTGTTCCATTCGTTCTGCGGTTCCCAGGTGTGTCCACGCGACGTTCTTCCAGTCGATGCCATTCTTTCGATGGAAGGGCGGCGGATAGTTTTCCGGGTCGCAGGCAATTTGCTCAATGCGCCTGTAAAACTCCTCCATCGGTTTGGCGGCCGCGCCGAAATAGCGGCGGAAGAACTCGTGCAGTATGGCGTCCACGTCTTGAGCGGGGTCATCCCAGAGCTTGGCGATCACATATGCTTCGAGCATGTCCTGTTCGCCGCACACGAAGATCCCCCGGACACCATCCCGAATGAACATGCGCATGGACTTCGCCGTTTCGTGCACCATCACGTTTGGGAAACACTTCCATTTATCGATGAGCGCAGGCTCCATGGGATGATGGTAGTAGTTCCAGAGAAACATCGGCGCCTTGGCTTTTTGCAGCCATTCCCTGTAAAGCCGCATATCATTCTCGCGCATCTCCTCGTGGATGGCGTATACGCAGGTGTGCAGGCATGGGGCCACGGATACATTTGGCTCGACCTCGAAGCCGTGCGGTGGCAGGGCATAATTCCAATAAGCCAGCGTGGCAATGTACTTGTCGGGATGAGTCTTCCGCACTTCCCGCGCAACCGCATTCACAAATGAGAAAAAGTAGTTGCTGACCGTGCCGCTGCTAAACTGCCCGGTTCCCATGTCCTTACCTGAATCCAGCAGCGCCCTGCATTGCTCACAAGTGCAGAAATTCGAATTGTCGTCCGGAACAATCGCAAAGTAATTGCCTACTGCTTTCCAGCCCTCGGGGACGTCTCTCCTTCCATCGAAGAAATCGCGTGCCATCTGGGCGACTTCCTCCACCAGTCTGGGATTCGTGTAACAGAGCTGCGTCCCACGACCCTTTCCTTGGGCCTGATATTCGGGATTCGTGAACATGGCTTGAATGGTTTTGGGATGGAATGTGTGGTTGCAGGCCCATTTCTCGCCACCCAGGCGCAGTCGCCGCCAGAACAAATACACCTCCTGCCGCATGACCGGCCCCCATTGCTTCTGCATGAATGGCCAATTGCCGGACCATAGCGCATTGCGGCACTTAAGGGCTGGCGAACGGCGTATGTCCACGCCTTGAACCGTGAGGGTCTTCTGGGAGGGAAACACCATGCTCGTTTCCGATGGTCCGTACCAGCGGACGTTGCAGAAGCGTTCGATGAAGTCATAAGTTGCATAACAGGTTCCTTGGTCGGCATAGACGCCCGGAAGCTCGATTTCACCCGTGCTTCGCTCAGGCAAGCCCACTGTCTTCCAATAGTCAATGCGGTGGCGCGTGTCAGCAAGCGTGTTACCGCAACTCATGGGCCGGCCGAATTCCCGCCGATTGGCATCCGTGTCCTCCCAATCGCGGCCGATGAGGATCACAGTCTCTGGGCGAAACGCGATGAGATACTCCTGCGGGGCGAAATCCGTGCTTTTGAGTCCCATCGCGCGAGTCGCCGAACTGTCGCCCACAAGCACCCGCGGTCCGGTGACAGGGTCGGTATCAGGGCGGATTGACAACTCGGCGCTCGTAATCTTGAGCACATGGTATTGAAGCTCTAGCGCCGCCAAGCGCGCCGCGGGCGTCGCGTGTTCCGACACAACAATCGTGCACGCAGGCTGCCCATCCCGTGCAAGCGTAAATGCGGGTTTGTCAGTCGGCCCGGCGCTTTCATGCCCGAACTCCGCGCATGCACTGCAGAAGTGCAAGAGACACGTCAGAACGCAAGACCACAAGATACGATGCATCGTAAGACCTTTGCTCAAAGTCGGGGCTCCTCTGTTCGCAAGCCTATGTCGAGTTCGCCGCGGCAGATTCAGCACGTGCGCTTGTAGCAGTCAGACGCAGAATCGCTACTGCCATTGCAGACACACTCGCGTCTTCTCCCCCGTGATTTGCCAGGACTTCCCTTACGAGACCAGCGTAGCGCCCGCGCCGATTCTCATTCAAACGCAGAGAAACGCTCCATGCACAGGAAATCAGCCGCATCCTTTCCGTAGGCGCCGATGCCATCTCTCTGAAAGTAGCGGGGGCGGGGTTCGAACCCGCGATTGGGCCGCGGGTTCGCGTCCCGCAGCCTCACCCCTCGACCGCGAGTTCGAAGCACGCCGCTTCTTCTGCATTCCGGACGAATAATCTCCCGTGCGCAATGATGGGGTGATTCCAGGTCTTGCCGCCGATCGCCTGGAAACGGGCGATCACCCTGAACCCGCCCGGTACAGCCGGAACAAAAGCCACTTCTCCTATTTCGCTCAGCACGAGAAGCATGTCCATGTCCGCAATAAGCAGCAACTGTCCGCTGAACGGCTCTCCTGTCCAGAGCCGCTTGCCGGTTTCGACCTCAAGGCAGGCCAAGCGCTCGCCGTCATATCCGTAGTAGTGGCCCTCGTGGAATACGCCGTTGTTGAAGTACGGCCGGCATTTCTCACATGTCCATCTCTCTTCGGCCGTCCACTCAGAATCCTGTTCTTTGACGCGCACCAGGCGCGTTCCGGTGCCGGTCGTTGCTGCCAGCATCACGCATTCTTGGTTGTATACGAATGGTTGTACGCTGCGAGGGTACTTCTCGCTTTTCCATTTATAAGCCCACAGCCGGTCCCCCGTCTCCGCCACAAAACCCTCCAACCCGGCATTACTTGCCATGACCACCTGCGGCACGCCCCTTACCGCATCCAGCATCGGGGAACAGTAACCGCCGCCCAACTCTCCTCCCCGCCATGCCTCCGCGCCGGTAATACCGTCATAAGCGATGACACACTCACCTTCGCCCCCGCCGGTGAACACGATTAACAGATGCCCGGCCACAAGGGGTGAACTGCAGAATCCATACGTGGGCACATCCATTCCCGCGTCTTTCTTCAGATCGCGCTGCCAAATACCCGCGCCTGTAGTGGCATCAAGGCACTGCAGAATTCCAGTGCACCCTTGTGTGTAAAGTCTGCCCTCGGCATACACCGGCGTAGCGCGCGGCCCCAATCCCATCGAATCGTCATAGACCGCTTGTATGCTGTTATTCCATACCGGTTCCCCCGTGGCCGCTTGGTAACAGGTCACCAATTCCTCTTCGCCGCGTTGCTCCTGGGTAAACAGATAGTCGCCCACCGCGATAAACGACGACCAGCCTGCGCCGATTGGCCGCCGCCATATCTCTCGGGGCGGCGCGCTCTTGTCGATACGGAAGCGCACGCCATTGAGGATGGCTTGCCGCCCGGCCCCGCGAAAATCAGGCCAGTCGTCCGGACCCGGAACGGGGGGGAGCTCCGCCACACCGCCCCCCTCCAAAGCGAACTCCTTCTCTGAGCGCTCGACCTCCGTCGGACGCCATCGCCAGGACAGAATGGGTGCTAAATCGCCGCCGAGACTCTCCACACGTAGGGCGCCAAAGACCCCCGTACACCCCAAAAGACATGCTACAAGCAGCCAACGCCGTGTCCGCCACCGCATCCGATATGTCGCCAGCAAGACCAGCACCGTACCTATGGTCATATAAGGCACGGCAATCGCGACCAACAAGGCGCCGAACCATAGGGGACGCTGAGAAAGTGCGATTACCGTAACGGCGACACCGAATAGAACAAAGCCCGCGAGGCGGCTCCATACCGGTACCCGGCTCAACGCCAGCCACCAGAGAACAAACAGGAGCGTCGATATCAGCGGGACCCCGCCCAGCGCGATCCCGTTCTCGATATTGTTCGTCGATCCGAACAAGCGCAATGCCACTGCCGCCGCCACGTGAATCAATGCAATCGCCGCCGGCGGCCATAGCCGTATCCGATCGCTCTTTACTATGCCCGTTGTCTGATCTCGCACTTGATCTATAGCCTCAGTAATTTCGGGGACACAATACTAAATTGTCCCTACGAATCCACAGAACATTCATGGCAGGTAGTGCGCGCGAGAGCCCAATTGAGTATTGTGTCCCCGAAATTAGCCACCCGAACGAAAACATACCGACCTATACGTTCATCAGCGATCGGCGACCTTCACGACAGGCGGCTGTTTCCATGTGCCGTTGAGGACGTCTTCTTTCGGCCAGTAGATCCGCAGAACTGTCATAAATGGCCCATTGGGCGCGGGCAGCCAGTTGGATTCCTTGTCCTTGCCGGGCGAATCCTTTTGAATGTAAACCGTCAACCCACCATCGGGGTCGAGCTTGAGACCCGGTAGCATCGGAGAATTGATGAGATATCGATTGATGGGGTTCGCGACCAAGAGGGACTCCGGCAGTTGGTACATCGTCAAAGACCAGAAGGCATTGGCAGGCGGCAACTGGCCGGGCGCGAAACGCAAGGCATAGCGGTTATTCGAGGCGTCCAGGCCCTTGCCGGCTGCATCCAACTGATAGACAGGATACAGGGCCTCCTGCTTCGAGTTGCCGTAGATTCCCAACACCGCCCCGGCGAAGCGGTAGAGATATTTGTTCTTCAGGTATTCGCGCGTGCCAAACAAATCTCCGCTGTTTACTTTGCCGGTCGCCAGAAGGGTCTCTTGGAATTCCTTGAGCTCTTTCCAGGCATCGGCTATACCATCGGACATCGCCTGTTTCACCTCGGGCGAGAGATTCGCTACGTCGATGTGCTTACCCGCTCCAATACCGATCTCGCCAAACCGCTTCATCAGGTCCTTCTCGGAAGGCGCGGTTGGGCAGAACTGCAGAACGAAGTTGAGGACGTTGAAGAACTCCAACGACGTCTTCTGGTCTGCGGGCGTCAGCGGCCGAATCCACTCAATCGCCGGGGCGGGTTTGGGTGCGGGCTTCCCCAGAAAAGCCGAGAGTGGCTGCAACTTATACCCCGCCTGGACTTTCTTCACGTTGTCGAGGTCACCAGGGTTGAAGAGCTGCGTACGGTAGACAATCAGAGCAAGTTCCGTCTCCGAGCGAATGACTTTCGTGATTCCTTTCGGCTTTTCCCCTTTCCAGGCCGGCCCGGCGACCAGAAAGCTGCCACCCTCGTTGCCGGTGGTACGGCTGCCGCAGTAATCGAAGTTGAACGTATAGGCATCAATGAACTGCAGCGAATAGTAGCGTTCCTTCTCGATAGCGGGCACGGTAACGACCATCGGCTCGGCCCTGAGGTCCAGACCCGCCATGGAATAAGGCGTGTCTGAGTTGGGTGTTTGGATGGCCTTGTCATCGGGAGTGAAGACACGCGCCACATTCGCAATCTCGTTCCACGGTGCTTTGAACTCCGGATTCTTGGCATCCACGTGGTATGCGTACGTGATACGATAGCCATCGACGATCGGGTTGCCGTAGATGTAGGCTTCCTTGGCGATAGTGCGTGCTTCCTTGGCACGGGCTACATCCGCAGCGTGGGCACTCATCGCCAGACAGCCGATGATTGCGGCCACAAGGATTACACCGGATACTCGTTCTCTTCTCATTGTGTCCTCTCCTCAGTAATTTCGGGGACACAATACTAAATTGTCCCTACGAATCCACAGAACATTCATGGCAGGTAGTGCGCGCGAGAGCCCAATTGAGTATTGTGTCCCCGAAATTAGAATGAATGGTGGGCGGTACAAGACTCGAACTTGTGGCCCCCTGCGTGTAAAGCAGGTGCTCTAACCAACTGAGCTAACCGCCCTCGCAAAGAAAAGAGTGTAACATTTGGCGGAGGATCTTGGCAAACGGAGGGCCCCGGTCTCTACATTCGATGGGACCAAAATGGGCGGGCTAAAGGATCCTCTGTTTGGAGAATGTCGGTCCCGCTCACATGAAATACATTTGATCCCGCAATCCCTGGGCTGTCCGTCATTCTTAACCGCTTGAGGCAAATCCCGCAAGGGGGCAGCGATGCTGGATCGGCTCAGTTCCTTTGTGGAACCGGCCCCCTCGCCGATCATTGTGGCTCAGCCTTCCGTCATGCGTCTGCCTCATCCTCATTTCGCACGTCTGAAACTCCCGCAAAGCAAAGAGAATTGCTATTTACATCATCACATGATTAATGTATAATATTGAGGCCCCTGAGTATTTAGCTGGTTATTTGCAAGTAAGGTCGAATCGGGTCTGATTTGGGGCAGCTCTAAGGCATATCGCTTTGGCGCTAACATCCACAGGGGGTAAGCACACTATGGCAAGACTTCTATCGCTCTTTCTCGGTGTCGCTGTTGCGAGCTCGCACATCGGATGCGCGACAGCACAAAGTCACCGGGCCGATGTGACTGATGATACCGGCCAGAGATTGACGGTTGGCACCGTTCAAAAGGAAATCCGGGAAGGAATGAGCCAAGCTCAAGTTGCGGAGGTTCTCGGGTCTCCGAATATCGTTTCGACGGATGAGAACCGCAGAGAGGTCTGGATCTACGATAAGTTCGCGACGGAAACCGTGTATTCAACCAGTTCAGGGGGTATTTCAGCACTGATACTGGGAGGCGGTCCCGTGGGAAGCGGAGGCATGGGAGGAGGTGCTGGAGCTGGCGCTTCACGAAGTGCGGGAGCTAGTTCAAGAACTCAACGCACGCTTACCATTATCATTAAGTATGATGAAAACAAGTTAGTGCGGGACTTCGCGTATCACACTTCAAGCTTTTGAGGTTCGACCATGAGAATCAATATCACTATCTGTCTACTATTCGTGCTTACGCTCGTTGGCAGCTGTGCCACCTCTGTACCCAAAGAAGCTCTGGCTCTGAGACCTGAAGCGCTCGAATTGCGGCAACTTCAAACACGTGTCTTCGAAACCACAGAGGAAGAAAGACTGCTGACAGCAGGACTTGGTGTTCTCCAAGACTTGGGATTCAACATCGACGAGTCCGAATCTAAACTCGGGGTGATCGTAGGGTCAAAGCAGAGGTCTGCGCGAGATGCGGGCGAAATAGCGGGTAAAGTCGTCTTAGGGGCGCTGCTGGGCGCGAATGTCCCGTGGGACAATCAGCAGATAATCCGTGTTGCGCTCGTTACACGACCGCACCCGGAATCTCGGACATCTGTGCGGGTGACATTTCAACGACGGATTTGGAACAGTAACGGCCAGCTATCCAAAATCGAGAGTATCGAAGACCCCGAGATCTATCAAGAGTTTTTTACCCGGCTTTCTAAGGGGGTATTTCTAGAGGCGCACGAGATCTAGAGGTGAGGACTATGAACAAAACACTACTATTTGTGAGCATGCTTATTATCGGCGGGATAGGATGTCAGAGTTCAGCCAACAAACAGATACTGGCCACAGGTGACTCGCAGGTTGCGCTGAGACAAATACAGACGCGTGCCTTTGACACAACAGACAAACAGAATATGCTGAGAACGTCGATAGCCACTTTGCAGGATTTGGGTTTTGTGATAGACAAAGCGGATGATGAGCTTGGCACGGTAAGCGCCACCAAACTCGACGGATACGCACTCCGCATGACGGTCTCGGTACGCCCGCGAGGAGAAACACAATTGCTTGTGCGAGCGAACGCACAATTCAACGAGAAAGCCGTGGAGGACCCCGAGCCTTACCAGCAGTTCTTTGTGGCCTTGGAAAAAGCCCTGTTCCTCGAAGCACACGAAGTGGAATAGAACGAACCAATTGGCGCTTTCGGCCAATTCGTGCTTGCCGCGACAATTCGCCAAACAGCCCGAGAGGTCCCTGTGTCCTATTGTGAGAGTGCCCCCTCGCCGGTCATTGTGGCGCAGGCTTTCAGGCTTTGCCGGTCTGCCCTTTTCAACATGGCATACGCGTCTTGCTCATGATTGGCGGCGTGCACGGGCAGGTGTGCAGGAGCCCTTCGGTCGCAGGAGCAGCGTGCAACAGCGGACCGGGCCACAGTGGGTGCCCGAGCAAGTAATGTGCATGAAGGGTCTGAACGTGTGAAAAGTTTGAAGGGATTGGAAAACGCGCCATAACCCGCGCCGCTCCAGAAGCCCCGCAAGGGGCGGCAGAGAATAGCCCAGGGCCAGCCAGGCGGAACGCGTGGCGCAGCCCTGGGATCCGCCCACCCCATGGCCAAGCCCCGCAAGGGGGCGGCGGAAGCCCCTATTCAGGGCGGTCATAGAAAACATGAGCAATACGCTGAGAACACCCTCAGATTGGAGATCGTCTGCCGGAATAGCGGGCCAACAGGTCTGTCCCGCCCGGCCAGGGGACCGGACTGACACCTCGTCCTCGGCGCCGGGCGTGCTGGGCCACGGTGCTCGGACAGCCTGGGCAATATGCCCGCCAGCTTGATTGAATATCAGGCCTCGACAATGCCCAGCGGCTGGCGTTCGCGCCATTTGCCGCGGGTAAAATCGGGGAAATCCACCGGACGGCTCTTGTCGGCGACGGACATTTCGCTGAGCGGCGCTATTACGCTCCAGGCCACGGCGTCATAGACGTCCGAGTCGGGTTCGATTCCTTCGCGCAGGCACTTGAGCAGGCGATACATCATGATGTAGTCGCCGCCGCCGTGCCCGTGGCCGAGGGCGTTCTGTTGGAGCGCCTTCCATAGGGGATGCTCGAATTCTTCGAGGTAGGGGCCGATATCCTCCCACTGATCGCCTTGGCTGCGCCCTTCGATGAAGATTTTGTCGAGGGTACCCATGTACAGGCCGTTCGTGCCCTGTGCGCGGTAGATGAGGTCGTAGGGCCTTGGCGCCTGGGTGTCGTGGTACAGAGTCACGGTCAGGCCGTTCTCGGTGCGGATCAAGGTTATGTTGATGTCGCCCAGCGCATATTCGCGCGTCGCCAGAGGGTGGTCCGGCCCGAAATGTTTGGCCGCGTAGAGATTGAGTCCGCGTGATTTGCTGCTCATGGAGACCAGGTACGCGAACTGGTCGCCCCGCGTGATGTTCATCCATTGCCCTACGGGACCTACCTGGTGGGTAGGATAGAGGCAGCCGTTGCGCCGGGCTTCGTGTTCGCCGCACCACAGAAGGTTGCCCTCGGCGTCGAAAACGTTGTTGGCGATGCGGTAGTGCTGGTACCCCGCCTCGGCATGGAGCATCTCGCCGAGCAATCCCCTGCGCACCATGTTCAAGACCATCATGGCGTTGCGGAAATAGCAGCAATTCTCCAGCAAGACGCAGTGTTTTCCGGTCTTTTCGGCCGTGTCCACCAGTTGCCAGCATTCGTCGACGGTGACCGCCGCGGGAACCTCGGTCGCGGTATGTTTGCCGGATTCCATGGCCGCAACGCAGATGGGCACGTGCCAGTGCCACGGCGCGGCGTTCATGACGAGGTCCAAGTCCTCTTGTTCGCACAGCCGCCGGAAGTCCTGGTCGCCCTGCGAGTAACCGGCCGGCTTGGGGCGCCCCTGCCCCTCGAGCACGGTTTGAGCTTCGGCAACGCGCTCGGGGACGACGTCGCAGACAGCCCGGATTTCCACGTCGGAACCGAGTGCGTTGAGGGTGCTGATGAGCGAACGGCCGCGTTTCCCGTAGCCTACCAGGCCTATCCGAACGGGTTTTCCCGCGGGTTGGGGCTGAGGCTGTTCCCCGGCGGTCTGCGCGGCCGCCGCGCCCGCCAGCATCATTCCCGCGCCTACCCGCGACCCGGCCTTCAAGAAGGCGCGCCGATCAAGCTCATTCGTCATTGTCCTGCTCCTTTGGGTTAGATGAACCTGGTTCCAAGAGAAGAAGCCCGCGCCTAAAGTAGCCGCTTCGCCCGATGGGGTCAAGGCCGTCCCCGGCAGGCGGCCGGAATCAAGACTCGGCGGTTCGAGCCTTCGCCTCCTCGCTGCCGTAGATATAGATGAGCCACAGGTTGCGGGCGTAAATGAACAGGGTCGCGGCAATACCAACCGCGTAAACCCATTCGCGTTCGCGGCTGAAACTCGCGCACATGAGAGCCGACGCCACCAGGCTCAACCACCAGAACGAGGTGGGCACGACGCTCTTTTTACGCTTTTCGGTGGCAATCCATTGCACGAGGAACCGCATGGCAAACAGCGCCTGCCCAAGCACGCCGATGCCGAGCCAGAACGCCGTCTTCTGTATCTCGCCGGCCGGCCCCGCGCTCCTGCGGTCGTAAACATGCCACCACGTCCAGGCCGTTACCCCCGCGGAAGCTAGGATCACCACCACAACGAAGATATGCACCCCGGCGTTCAACGCGGGCGACAATTTGCCCTTTTCGCGCCAAATGTGGATCAGGTTGCGGCTGTACACCGCGATGTTAAAGCAATGGCTCAGGGTTCCTAGGGCCGACGTGGTAGCCACGCCATAAACCAGCAGCATGAGCGAGCCAACACTGCTCATGTACCAGAACGAAATCGGCATGACGCTCTTGCGGCGAATCTCCGAGACGATCCACTGCACATAGAACCGGCCGTAGAAGATCACGCTTGCAGGAACGCCGAGAACGTACCAGAGAATCGAGGGTTCGGCAAGTGCCGGGTCAGCCATGCGTGTCCTCCCCCTCGACCTCGAACGTCACGTAGCGCTTGCAGAG
>Ga0209606_1002043_pt1 | contig 23466 bp, 9 predicted proteins | sample AD_UKC057_MetaG_FD_184412 | JGI IMG/M metagenome (GOLD analysis project Ga0209606, IMG submission 184412) | Active sludge microbial communities of municipal wastewater-treating anaerobic digesters from USA - AD_UKC057_MetaG (SPAdes) (version 2) | ecosystem: Engineered > Bioreactor > Anaerobic >...
CTTCGCGATTGTTGTTAATGTCTGTGGTTCAAGAATGTTATAGATACTAGAAAACTCATTATTATATTTCTTTTTTATAAACGCATCAACGTGATTGGGAATTATCCCTAACCGACTTACAACTGTACCATAGGAATAAGTGGTTGTATGTAAATAACTACGATATGCTTCTTTATGACTTGGACAATCTTTATGCGTCTGCGTTACCTCTTGTATAAAGTTATTAAAATCTTCTTTTTTATTTAGAATGTCATCTGAAGTTGTGGAGTGTATGAGCTCCATTTCTTCATCTCCTTCATCAAATGTTTTAATCAAGTTGACCTCCCGGTTTTCATCATTATGTTTCTTAGGAGACTCATCAGGTGGATCATTTTTATCAAATCCGTTGAAATATATCTTCCACTGACGCTTTGTGGATGGGAATCCGAAAAGATTATACAACCCCACATTATCCAAGAATAGCACCTTTTCTTTTCCTGCTGCGGATCTTAAACCACGTCCTACTTGTTGTAAAAATAGAGCTAATGATTTTGTGGGTCTCGCGAGTTGTATGAATTCAACATCTGGACAATCGAAGCCTTCACTAAAAATATTAACGTTACACAACACCTCAATTTCCCCATCCCGGAATTGTTGGACAATTTCTGATCGTCTTTCCGGATTAGTTCTACTATCAATAGCTTCTGCCTTAATGTTAGCTGCTAAAAACTGACTACAAACATGTCTATTATGGGTTTGGTTGATCGTATAAACAATTCCCTTTTTACCTTTTGCGTATTTATGGTAAGTGTCAACAATCCCAGCCAAAACGTGTTGAGTGTCCATTATTTTGATCATTTCCTCATCCAAATAATCACCTTCAATGTCAAAATGAATAATATTATTAATCTGTTTTTGAAGTGAAGCGGACGGTGAAATGGAATAGTATTCATAATCACATAAATACTTTTGCTTAATAAAATCGTTAACCGGTTGCGATTCTATCAATTCATCAAAAATATAACTAAATCCGTCTCCATTCATTCGATAGGGCGTTGCTGTTACACCTAATAGTTTTGCCTTAGGAAATGTTCTTATAATCCTTTTGTAGCTATCCGCTTTTATGTGATGTGCCTCGTCAACTATTATGAATTCGAACCCAAAACTATTCCATTTATCAAGTCGTTTTCTCCGATTTAATGTTTGTACGGAAGCTACCTGTACGTTAACAGCATTCGATTCGAAGTTGCCTGCCATAATAGTGCAGCATGGGATCTTATAATGTCCGCTAATTTCATTGAATATCTGCTCGATAAGTTCTTTGCGATGTGCCAATATTAAAACTCTTGGCTCATGAAAAATTGCTGCTCGTTGCAAGTCATTAATGATTGAAACAAATAATCTAGTCTTGCCTGTGCCTGTTGGCATTTGAAGCATTGCACTTTTTTTCGTTTGCCAAGTTTGATAGATTCTCTTTTTGTATTTAACTTGATAATCCCTTAGACCTTTGTCTTCAGAAGGATTAATTTCTTGAAAATTTATATTCATTATTAAGATACTAGCTTATCTATGAAATTACACTGTAATTCTTAAAAGTACATAGTTTTTCCTTCAAGATGCTGATTTATATACAATCTAAGGTGTTTTGTCTGCGAACGAGGAGTAGTCTCTTTTGGAGTTTTAGTAACTGATAAACTCCATGCAGGCAGGTAGGCAGGCATGCCTGACCTATTCTCCGGTTCTCAACTCTACAAATGGATCTCATCATATCGGATGGTGAGGCAAAACTGCTCTATAAACACGTTGTCAATGGCTCTGTCTTCTATATAAAACGTCAATATCACTCTATTAAAATCAAATCACTTCGATTTCCAATTCCGGTAATGACCAACCTTTGGATAGCACGGCTGCATGCAACATAGAAAAGAGATTTTTCCGATTTGATTTCCTGTTTTTTTTCTTCTTCTGACAGCATGTGATAATTGTGATGCTTGAATGGAAGAGTCCTGTCGTTTACATCTACCAGAAATACATGTTTGAATTCTAAGCCCTTCAATCCATGAAAGGTTGTCAGTCTTATACCCTCGTTATTCCTGTTTAACAGAAATTTTGTAACATAGGGTACCATATTTTGATGCAGATGGTTTCTGAAATCGTTAACAGAATCACGGAAACGAGCAGCTATCACAATATCGTTGTAATGAAAACCTTGAGATATAAGAGATTCTATCTCTTCCAACACGGCATCCAATTCTTCCTCTTTCGAAGGATACAGACGGTATTGAGGCTTCACCCCATGAAACAGAGACAAATATCCCGACTTTTCTTCCATGTTTCCGTCGAAGTCATCGAAATCCTCGCCATGAAGAACTGATATGGCCAAGTTTTTGATTTCCTCTGTAGTTCGGTAGTTTATCCGGAGCCGATTGCTTCTTTTACCTCGGATATTGATTCCCGATTTCGAGAAATTGATCCTCTTTTTGTAGATATTCTGCAAGGGGTCCCCTACCAGGAAAAGGTCGTTCTCTTTCTCTTTTACTAAAGAACGTATGAACTTCAACTCAACATTTGAAAAATCCTGTAATTCATCCACAATCACATGTGAAAATTGGCTGCTCTCTATCCCGTTTAAATGATTGCTTAGCAAGTTATACACCTCCTCCTTGTAATAAAGATGAGCGCTTTGTTTTTTCAGAATAAACTTCTCGATCAGATTCCAAACTTCTATACGTTGTTTCCTGCCGATTGGCCTGCCTCGGCCAATACGACTTGCTATTAAATACTCATCTTTGCTTTGTATATTCTGATCAAGCACCACTTCTTCAAACTCACGTGACAAAAATTCGGGATCAAATGAAGAGAGTTCTTCCAACAATATATCTTCCCATATCTCTATTGGTTTCACCACTGAGCTCAACCCAAACACTTTGGCCGAGTTCGGAAGCAACTGGTAATTCCGTGCAAGCCTGAACGCCAACGAATCGATATTTTCTATATGAAATGAACTTACGTTTACATTCAATCCTTTGGCTAACGATTTTAAGTTGTCAGTAAGTTCTTTTGTAAAGGTTGTAAAAAGAATAGGTTGTGGATCGGTTTTACGTTCTGCCAGGAACTTCAATCGATGCAATGCTGCCACGGTTTTACCAGTACCTGCCCCTCCGGAAAGTTTAATTGCACCCTTGAACCGTCCATATACAAAAGTCGACTGCGAAGGGTGCAGATAATACTTCCATTTCTGCAATGGACCCTGCAATGCCTCATTCAATATCTCATCATCAGTCAATTCAATGAATGAACGTGCATTGTTTATACTATCGATTGAACTCTCATCATTTAAACCTTCCCTTACACTTGTCAGCAAAGTATCTATATTGGCACCATCCATAAGGTAGAACAGGTTTTCAAATGCATCTTCAGGCAAGTAACCTTCCAATTGTTCCAGGTTGTCCAAATCTTTCACTTTCAATGCAGATGGCACTAACACTTCCGGGACACCCAGCTCTATCAACTCTTTGCCACTATATTTGCCCATGAAGAGTTCGATTGACTCAACCGCCTCCCTGGCTTCTTTTTCAATGCTTTCATCCAGGCTAAATACCTGATAAACCTGCGTCTGCTCATTCCAATCTATCCGCTTGTTTTTCGCCCAATCCATCGCTTCGTCATGATTATCAATCCATACCAACAAATAAAGCTCACCTGCTTGCACCTCTTTAAGTATTGCCCGGTATTTTTGATCAATACGTGCAGTGCGCAGCGACTGATCCCTAAAGGTGTTGATTAACTCTAGATTGATTGCTGCACTTTTGGAATCAGTTCTGAACTTGCTGATAAAGTCAGTAACCTTACTTTGAGTTCCCTTGTTGATTTTTAGAAATGCATCCCAAAACTTATCATAAATAAATAGCTTCATAGTATGATTTCATTTATTTGCTCCTTGTTGTAGATTCTAAATCCTGCTTTTTGAAACACGTTCGAGCTTTCGTCGGAATAGGGACAGATAGCGATCCTCAGCGTTTCCAGAACCAATTCAGCATCAGCTAAAATATTTCCTTCATCATCTAGCCAGGAATCTAAGAACTCCATGTTCTCTCTGTTAATCAATTTTTTCTCCACTGCTTGCTTCAAAACTGGATGTATAATAGGTGAATACGACTGTTTCAGCTCTTTAAGTAACTCAGGACCGGCAAGTTCATCAACTCCCTCATCACCTTCAAATGTATTATCCACATTATCTGTTGTTTGATAGAGGTTGAAAAGATGCCAAAAATATTCCCATTCATTTTTATCAATATCCACTAATTCTTTCAATCGAAGGTTAGAGTATATCTTTTTATCACCGATATTCACCCAAATATTCCATTCTGCAAATCTAAAAGACGCTTCATGTTGTACGGGCAACAGAGCATTAAAGTCAGTAACCCGGTTATTTTTGATAAAGCTGTCGTAGGTCATCTCTTTAGATAGCAGTAATTGCAAAGAATCCGGATTGAATGATGGTTCCAATAACTTCTCGGTCCATGAACCCAAATAGGTAAACCATGATTTTTCAAAAAGACCTATTGGCGGTTTCTGCAGTTGTTCCCAAAAACGTAAAAAATTGTTCTTCGGCAAGGAATAATTCACAATTTCACCATAACGAACTGTTGGTATCAACTTTCCCAGATAATTAGGTGAAAACCGGGTTAGATAATTATGATACAACTCATCGAAGCCATTTCCCGTTTTTTCCAGAATAGCTTGCAGATTATTCATGTCGTTCCATGTAAGAGTCCAGCTACGATATTCAGGTTGTGCAGCAATTGCCTGTCGTATTCTGATATCTTTTTTAAACACGTTGTGTTCTTCTGAAGCGTGGAACTGGAATCCATCAAGATAAAGCGCAATTTTTGGAACCTCCTCAGTATATGATATACCCTTGTATGTATATTCTGCACACACTACCAGGAAGTCAACTCTTGTACTGTATGCGATACCATCTTTGGGACCTAACAAAATCTGGGGCCTGATCCAATACATCGCTGCGGTATCTCCTTTGTTTATTTTCAGTTCGTAATATACCGAATCCTCATCTTTTTTGGATTGAAACACGTGTCCTTCATTATGTTCTGCATAAACCTGAAGCAGTTTTATAAACCGTTCCTCCAACTCCGATTCTTCAATCTTCCCGGAATTGGTCAGCGAGCCGAGGCCATGATCGTTTTTAATCCATTGTTCTGAATTTCTGTATATTTTCTCGAACCACTCCTCTGCCTTTTTCCGACTTAAGTCTGAACGATTGTACTGATTACTATAGGAATATATGCACTTATAGCATCCGTCATGTCCCTCCAGTTGACAGGTACAATCTCGTATCGCTTCGTAACTTGTCCTCAAAAGGAGCGAAAATTCTTCGTGTGCAAACAGCTGTTTCAGATAGCCGGTACCACCGGGAATGGTATCATACAACAAGAGAAAACGGTCAAATTTATCGGTCTGCTGGTTATACTCTCTGTAAGTAAGCACCCTGATATGTCCAGGATTCCCTTTAAAATATCTTTTTAATCCCAGTTCCAATCCTGCCTGAAACATACGGATATCAGCCTCTGTATTGAAATCCTGTATCGGTAAAAGTATTTTTAAGACTTCAGTATGCATTTCCCTGAAGAAATAGACCTCTGCAAAAACATCATTTGTCTCTCCTGGTCTATATTTCGTATCACGATGCTTGCAATAGCCATAATGAAAGTCTTTTGCCTCGTGGATCAAATGAGTTGCCGAAGTTGATTTTCCACACAATTTACAGGTTACAAAACCTTTTGTCAATGCTTCCGTATCGTTGATTTTAATCTTCCGGGCATCGTTTCCGTCCAACCGCCCATAATTTACGGAAGTGATTGTTGCGTTTTTCACAAACTCGATCCCAAATGGTATTTCCTTTAGAACCCATGCACCATCAGAACTGTTTCGATCAAAGATCACATGATGCATCAACTGATATTGTTGCACATCCCGGTCATCTTTATCATCCTTCAACCGTGAACGAGCCTCACTGCTGAATGATTTCACCGTAATCAGTTTGGCAAAGCGGTGCACATTTGACGATGATGCCCAGGATGGATCACCGCACTTGGGACAATTCTCCTTGTTTGACAGGCTATCTATTTCAAGATGGTCGCATCTGGAGCAAAACCGCTTATCGTGAAACAGCGCCTGATCGCTCCAGTCGAACGTATTCACTCCACTTATTTCGAATCGATATCCCTGTGTATAGAAATAGTTCTCGGGAGCCAGCTCCCTGATGGCCTGGCTGGCAGGCCTGACTACTTCAAAGCTTTTATCCGGTGTTTTGTTTGTTGTCCCTGCAATAACCGAACTGATTACTTGTGCATTCAGCTGTACCCCGGTTTCAGGGAAAGCATAATTGGGCAGGATGCCCACATTCGTCAAATGCTCCAGCACATTGCGGGCAAAAATTGATTTTTTCACACCGCCCAGATTTTTTCCTTCCCTTATGAAATCGTCATAGAGAGGATCCCCTTGCGCCAAGTTCAAAATCTTCACATCCTCCATCACCTCTTCCCTTCGTTTATCAATTTGGAGTAATTCCATTTGTATTTTCACAAAAACGGAAAGCAGGTGATCATAGAATGCTCCAGATGTAAGTGTATCATTGATCTCGGGGAACACTTGTTCCCCAATTTTCGAGGGATACTGTCTCAGGAAGTTTGATACCAGGTTGTACCTGTTTTCTTTTATAAAAATATTCAGCCTGTTGACAAAGAACGTTGTATCCGTCAGATTCCTTGAAGCCAGCTTCAAATCCCTTATATAGGTGGGAATACTGTTCTCGTTCGGATTGACAGCAACCCAACTGTCTATGCAATAGGCTGTAAAGTGGCGTCTTAAAATATCTTTTGCTTCCAAATAACATCCGGGAGTATTCACTTCACCATGCATCATCTCCATGGGGTCGGCATAATAGTAAAGGTCGTGGTTTTGGTTTTTTACGAAGTTCACTACCAAAGCAGCTCCCGTGCTACGTCCGGCACGACCCACGCGCTGCAGGAAATTGGAAGGCAAGGGAGGTACGCTGTTGTTATAAGCCGTATTCAGAGTGCCAATGTCAATCCCCATCTCCAGCGTGCTGGTCGCAATCAAGGTGTTGGGAGAATCAAAACGATTTCTCTTCTTGAAACTCATCTCCAGGCGTTCTCGAACCTGTCGCTCCAATAAGCCGGTATGCTCTCTTGAATAAATGCGTGGAAAGCGATTGCGGTTATAAACCGCGTTGTAATAATTTTTCACCGTTTGTTGGGTTGCCTTGTAGTGGCCTGTACAGCGATGGCTCAGGCAACAAGCATCATCGGCCAATTCCAGATTATCGTGTGAGTAAAGCACATCCTCACATTTGGAACAGGCAAACTCATTCACATATTTCGCCACCCAGATTGCATCCGCATTTATCGCATAGTTTGTATGATCACCGGCAATCTGCCGGTTCAACATCCCCACAGTTGTCAGAGCAAACGTCCATTGCTCGTAGAACTCATTGATAAATTCCGGGGTAACGGCAACCTGCAAAAATGTTTTTTTGAAGTAGGCGTGAAACCAGTTACTTTTGCGTGCAGTGGTAGTATCCAGCAGGTTGTCGCGCGATCCCTGATTGGTCAACAACTTGGGAAAGCGCGAACTGTTGGGATGATAGGTGGGATTCAGAAAATGGCGTCCATCCTTTTGCCAATTCAGGTCCCACAGACTCAATCTTTCAGTTCGATATTTTGAATAGTAAACATGGTCTATTGCTCCTCGCGTACGGATTCTGTGCAGCACTAAATTGGTAAATTTCAGAAAATCCTCTCTCTTAATCGATCTACTGACATCATTCTGTCCAATCCACTCCTTCATCTCCTCCCATGTGGCATGCAGCAATGAGGTGTCAAAATAAGCCGATGATGCTCCTGTCTTCTCCAATGTACGTCCTACACGAGAGGTAAACCCAAACTCGGAGTAGATTTCCCAGCGAACTCTCTGATCGAGCTCTTTTAAAAAATGATCATAATATTTACTCTTAGTTTCAAGAAAGTTTTTTGGAGATCCTTTTCCCACATATTCCTTTGGAAAAAAACGATAGAGGTATCCGCTCAGGTGGTCCTGCTCCGTTTCATCGCCATGCTGTTTCCAGAAGGTGATAAAGCTATCGGCAAGTTCATTGAGTCTTACCGGGTGGTTTAACTCATTGATCACTTTTTGCAGCGATGCCCTGAAAGTAAAGCGATAGTTCCGGCTCTCAATAAAGCCTGCCTGATGTGCCGCATCCTGAACGGAGTTGGTAAATGCCAATACCTTTCTGTCTCTGTCAGTTGTGACATCCAGATCGGTGGCCAGTGTCTGGCTTACTGCAATAGAGCTCAAAGTGGGTATTTTGGTGCCGATGATTGCCACCGTGTTGGCACTGTTGCAGCAGGGACAGGTATGGTCGGCCTTGTTCTCTTTCAGTTTCCGCAATGCCTGTATGGCGAAACCCTCTTCGTTATCACCCACAACTTTGAGAGATTTTGGATCAATCTTGTATTCCAGAAAACGCTCTGGATTATAGCCGGTAGCCTCAAAATCGGCAGGCGAGAGTTCTCCACCGGGTAAGATAAAGTACAGGTTTTTGTTGTTGGTGAAGAACTTCTCGTACACCTCATTCACATCTTTGCTGAAAGCATCTTTGTCATCGGGTTTTACACCCAGCCAGCCGGAACTGTTGCATTCCCTGCAATACCAAGGGGGCATGGCGGCCACCTCTTGCTGTGCATCCACCTGGTCGCGGAATGAAAATTTTGCGGGACTTTCCAGCGTGTATTGCACACCACTCAACTCACGTACCCACATTTGTACCTGAAGATACATAAATGGGGTGCGATTACTTTCCACATCTTTTGCTGCTGCAATCAATGCCAGGAGAGATTCCAGTACCCGTGTTTTCGGACTGTATCGGTTCACCTCATCCCACTGGGCCAACTTTCTGAATGGCTCGTTGATCAGCCCGAGCTCGCGGGTAATCTCCTCAACCAGTTTGATCCCATTCCCCCGGTTGATGACCACCACCAGGTCCTTCACAATTTTGAGCTTCAACAATCCGTCTGCCAAATGCGCCTCATCCTGTTGCCAAATATCAATATGAGCTTTCAGATAGGCTTCAAAATTATCTCTTTCGTGATAAACAAGGTCTTTTAACCTGTTGGGGAGAGGGATGAAATCATTTAACACTTCATCGTTTTCAAAGAACCGGTCGGGCGTAATCCTGGTCTCAGTGATCAGTGCATCTGTTCCCACTGTCTCTCCGAATACTTTTGTGGCATAATCCGATAGAAGTTGTGGAGCATCAGCACCCGAGCCAATGGTGGCAGAAGTACCAATGGGGCAAAGTTGTCCGGGTTCAATGTTCAATTTCAACTTTAATCGACGGATCAGGTTGGCAACATCTGTTCCCTGGGCACCATCGTATGTATGCAGCTCATCCAACACCAAAAAGCGAAGCAAGCTACGGTCTGCAACATTGTGGTTCCACAATCTCTGAAAATTGTGCTTCATCAGTGCATAATCGAGCATCTTGAAGTTTGTAAGCAGGATATCCGGTGGAGCATCAAGGATGGTGTCGCGATGCTCCACGATATGATCCTCTGCCATGAGTTTCTCGTATTGCCCTTTTGGTCCGTTACCCTCACCAATAAAAAGGCCGGCACGCACTCGTCCTTTCAATCGCTCGTCTTTGTATATGATACCCGCCAGTCGTTTTGCCTGGTCGGTTGCCAGTGCATTCATGGGATACATGATGATCACCTTGATACCCGGGCGATGTTGTTGACGGAAACAGTAGTCCAGAACCGGATAGAGAAAAGCCTCGGTTTTTCCCGAGCCCGTACCTGTGGTGATGATGGTTGGTTCGGGTTCTTTACCCTGAGTGGAAAGCCTGATCCAGGAGTGTACCTGATGATCGTAGGGTGTCCAGTCCGGTTTTATGGTCAGAGGAATTTGATCAATTGTCCCTTGTTCCGCTTTTACAAATGGCAGTTTGAGCGACACATACGGACCCTTGAACATTCCCAGAGTGGGATGCTCAATGAACGCCTCAAATGCTCGGGCCACCTCCCGTTTCCTGAAGGTGAATGTCGCTTGCAGGTATGACTTGATGGACTCCTTTATCTCGATGGCTTGTTGCAGGCTCAGCATAATGGATTCTATTTAAACTTTTCCTCGAAAAACTGCCACGCTCTCTTGTAATCCTCCACCCTGTCGCACTTTTGGAAGGGTGCATGGTAGGTTACCTTATCCCCAAAATAGAGTTCTGATTTGGTGATGGTATGCTCGTAGGTTTCGCCCGACTGCATATCCCTTATTTGCTCCCACTCCGGCCGGTCGAGCCCCACACCCACCAACCCTTTGCTGCAGGTGAACACGATGTTCCCGCGGGTATCATACCAGGTGTCATCCTCATTCTGTTGCAACACCGGGAACTGTATATTGTACATCAGTATCAATTCTTCAAGATTAAGCCCCAATGCCATGGCGGTAATCACATCGATTTCCACCAACGCCATGCGCCGCTCATAGTAGTTGCGCAACGGAGTTTGCCATGACCACTCTTTGGTAAGGCTCAAAAAGGGTTTCAACCTGTCATCATTCACCGACCAATGCTCTTCGGCAAACGCATCCTGCCAGCTTCCCTCCCACAGCGGGGCGTAATACTTGTTCAGGCAGTTTAACATTAATATACGTACAAATAGGGAAGTTTTATATCGATCGGAGATGCCTAAGGGTAGCTCTCTAATCGTCTCGTCATATAGATTTGATTTACCCAAAGTTTTTAAATAAAAATCATACGGAATTGAAGCAGTCAACCCCGCAAATTCAACCAATTCCATGTTATCTTTAAAGACTATGCTAATCAACCCGTTAACATGCGCAGTTTTCGGTGGAATAATTGCTCCTGATAAAGTACGCTCGCTTGCTGATCCTATCATTTTACGGAATGCCACTTTATAATATTCTAACCAATTATCATAACTGCCATCGGCTTGTTGGAATCCTTTGATAGTAGAAGCATATCCGGCCGTTACATTCAATGGAACATAATTGGTACGAGGCAGGTAGTTCTCATCGATCTTTGAGAAGTCAATAATATCGTAATCTGAGTTTAAAAGACATTTCTCTCTGGGTGTTTTATACATCGGGTTACCCACAAAAAGATGAGGGCCTGAATAAATCATCTCAAACTGATCAATGTTGGGAAACCTGGTTTCTCTTTTGATATAACCATCATTTATAGCATTCACCTCATTCCAACAATCTGTTATCTTAGTTTGATAGTTTTTAATTGAAGATTCAAATTTACCTATTCTGCAAATCACATCAATTACTTCTTTAGCATGAATAGATACCAACTTGGAACCCTCCCAATAATCACTGTTTTCAAAAGTACGGGCAAATATTTTCAAAGTCTCTTCTTCTACTTGAACTACCCTCGAGGGGTGCGGCTTGATATTCCATTCAAACCTTCCCGTCTGCTCGTTTTTAGTTTTATAACCACCTACAACTCCACTTCCATTGTGAACAAATGAAGCATCGATAGTAGATGGATGGAACAGATTAGAAATGGAAAGAAAATTCACATTTGATTTTTGTCCGATATAAATATGAATGCCATATTTCACATGGTGGTCTATCTCTGCAAATAGCATTAACTCATTGATAAACTGAAAATGGTATTTCAATCTTTGATATATCTCCTCTCTCAATAGATAACCCTTGGGATCATCATAAACTCCTTCGGGATGTATCAGTCCCAGATATCCCTTTGGGTTAATCCAATTTAAACCATTCTCTAACACTGATTTATATAGATTGTTACGTTGTCCTGAAACCAATGGGTAATTCTGATATCCATTAAAAAAGACTTTCATTGTCTCAGCTTCATTCAACTCATTGATATAAATCTTATTTAATGATTCGTCTATTCTAAGTTTACTCTCTGCAAATTTCTTCACTTTGGGTGATGAAAAATCTTTTGTGACAATCTCTGGAAAAAATTCAGATACAACCCCGGTTTCATCAAATGTAATATTTACCCACGGGGGATTTCCCACCGCCAGGTCAAAACCATTCTTCTCCCTGAATACTTCGATAAATTCCAATTCGTAGTGGAAGAAACGGTATTGTTCACTGTATCGCCGCACCAAATCGGCCCGTTCGTTCTCAAAGAGTGAAGCAGCTGATTTTCTCAATGCCTCGGTGAGCTGCTTCTCAATCTGATTTTTAACTTTTCGATAATCACGCACCGCGTCATCATCTTCTGCAACAAGCGTTGTGGCTTGCTCCAGGTCGATATTCAGTATCTGCACCAGATCGGCGTACCACTCCTGACGGGTGGGTAGCTCGGCTGCATCGCGCACATCCCAGAACCAAAGTGCACACCAGTAGTCCATGATCTGTTTCAGCTTATAATAGGGAGCATTGGACTTCAACCGGCTATCGGCAAACGCTTGTTTTTGCGCGTAGCTGTATCCCTCGAAATCCAATCCTTTCTGCTTGTCGGGATTGCCGAAGAAATCGTTGTTGGCTTCCGTGATCAGTGAGATATTCTTCTGCATCTCATAATGTTCGAGCAAGAGGGCATCGATCGCTTTCGATATCTTTTGCAACAAAGTGTATTCATCGCTCCGCAGGGGTTTTACAAACTCCTTGCGCCATTCACTCATCCTTCTTGCCTCGGCAGGATAGGTTTCTTTCAGCAACCGGATGTTGCCTGATGAACCCATCCCCTTGTCCGGCAACAGGAAGTGATAGATCTCGTTCTCCAGACGCAAGATTCCTTTTTTGCCGAATTGCAGGTGCTTCGGAGCCTTTTCCCACCACTCTTTTTTCACGTAGCTGCGATTGCCAACCGGTTCAAACGAGAATTCCTTGTGTTTATACACTTTCAGCCAGCTACCAATCACCGCATTCCCCACACCCAGGCGATAACCAAAAAAGGGGGTCTGCATATCCTTGTGAATCACGTTGAGCCAGAGCGAGAGCTTACCCAGTTCCACGGCCGTGGGGTTGATATCGACACCATAGACGTTGTTGAGGGCAATGTACGTTTTAATCTTTTGTAACTCTTCCCGGTACTTGTTCGGATCAACATGCAGCCTGAGCTCCTGTTGCCGGTAGGTGAGGTATGCTTCAGCGATCTGGTTGATGGCTTCGTTGTGGAAAGCGGCAGCACCCATGGCGGGTTCAAGGATTTTCAGGTTTAACAAATCCAAGGCAGCAATTTCATCTTTATCGAGCCGCTCCAATATGGGTTTGAGCGCATATTTAACGGTGGTTTGGGTTAGCACCTCAGGGGTATAATAGGAAGCTGACTTTTGCCGGTCGCGGCCACTCAGGCGATAGATAAAAGTACCCCTGGGTATCACCTTCAACACCTCACTTCCATCCGCCATCTCGTGGCAGAAAACCTCCTTTTGGTGGAAGTCATCCAATCGATGGCGCGGTACCAAATAGGAACCATCGTCACTGACTACTTTTTCCGAACGCTCGTTCTCCTTTCTTTGACGGTGCACCTCAATATAATCGGTATCGGCGAGGAACCCACGGAAAGCGAGCAAGCTCTCGTAGACCGAACCCAACTGGTTGATGCCAAGGTTGGCATAAGAGATCCTCCCGCGGTTTTTTCCGTTCTGCTTCCTGGAAAGTGAGAGTTCACAAATTACGTCCTGCCATACACGGTTTCGTATCTGTACCCTGCTCAGGTAGTACATGTTGTCAGGATCGAAAAGAGGGGAATCCAAATGACGGATCTTAAAGCTTTTGGAAGTGCCGTTGTTTTCACGATATCCTTTGTGGAGCAATCTGAACAGCCTGGTTAACGATTCGTGAAAGAAAAAGCCATTCAAGCTCAATTCGTTTCTCAATGGCACCTGCTCCAGATCGCGTAGCATCTCCAATGAATATCCTTTCTGATAAATTTCATCGTCCGTAGGCAGGATATCCAGCTCATCTCTCGACTCGGCATAAAACAGGAACAAAAGTCGATAGACCATCATCAGACAGTCGTCCTTTAACCATGTGGCATTGATCGTGTCGTAAGTGAAGTCCTCCTCCCGGGTAAGATAATGAACAGCCTCGTTTGCCAGTTGCTCCACGGCATGAATCACTCCCTCTTTCAAATCTTTGGTCACCTCGTAGGCTACCTTGTGGGCGTCTTCGTCGAGCTGTTCCATCAACACCATCTCGGCAGTAGGAGCCAGCTGTTCTTTCCCCAGTAAAAGATAGAAAAGGGCGAAGTAATTCTTGTCGATTGTGGCATCGTCAAACAGTATCTCCAGGTCGAATTGCAGGTAGGAGCCGCGAAACCACTTCTCGGCCTCGAGTAAAAAATATACATTGCCGGCACAAAGCAGGATATATCTTGGGCGCTGATAGGTGGGTAACAGGAATAACTCGCTCACCGCTTTGTTAATCACCATGGGGGAAATACTGATCCCCTCGGGTACGGTGAAAATATCTGCCCATTGCGATCTATGATACTTCTGCGTTGTACTTTTCTGATCTTCACCATTTTCTGTCACGTTGTAGCTTTGGTCGAATAGTCCATCGGGCTCCTCTTCATCCCTGGTTTTAATCATGGCATGCATCTCCATCACCATCAGGTGGGGCTGTTCACCGCGATAGAGGATGTGACGTACCGGCAAAACAGCTCTTTCACTTAGTGGAAAAAGATCATCGTAGTTCGTCTGTTCGGCATCATAACCCAACACATTGAGCACCCTGGTGTGAAAGCGATGCGACAGATTGTTCTTGTCTTTCGTGCGCAGGTGATTTTCGACAAAGGTTTGTTTGAGCTTGAAATAGTCGGGCTTCAAGCGATTGACTTTCTGATTGAACTCTTTGATTGCCTCGTTGCTGTAACCCGATTTCTCAATCACCTTTTTGGAAAAATCTTCATCGAAGTAGTTGCTGGCAAAGTATTCACCGATATTTTGAATGAAATGAATCATATTATTTACCCCAAATATTATTTATTGGTACTGCTTGAAAATTTTTACCTCCGAATCCACTTAACACATGCTCTCCCGTATACAGCAAAATCCCTTTTTTAAATTTATGGCCTGCCAATTGGGATAACTTCTTCAAGCCTTTAAAGTCATCTGGTTTCAAGGATGTTTTTGATTTAATTTCGATTCCATAGATCATCTTTTTTTGATCTTCGATCACTAAGTCCACCTCTGCACCTTTGTGCATGCTAAAATGCATTAATTTTAACGGATCATTGAACCAACTGATCTGTTTCAGTATCTCCATGGCTACAAAATTTTCCACAAAATGTCCTGCCTGTGTTCTGTCTTGCAACAGGTCGTCACCACTATTCTCCAGCTGACACAAAAGTCCGGTATCGTTTAAAAATATTTTTGGTGATTTAACAAATTGCCCTTCAGCATTAGGAGTCCATGCAGGAATTTTTACAATCATAAAAACTTTTTCCAACAATGCCATATAACGTTGAAAAGAACTGTTTTTTATCCCTGTCAATCGGGCAATATCAGACATATTGATCGTGCTTCCCACTCTCACACTCAGCAGGTTTAATATTTTTGGCATGTATATGAGACCATCAATGTTGGCCAGGTCTCTGATATCTTTTTGCAGGATAGATTCCAAATAGGCCTGCAACCATTTTGCTCTTCGGCTTTCAGATACACGGTTTACGACTTCGGGATATCCCCCCCGTCTTATCAGTTCAATGATCTCCTCCCAACGGGTAGGAATAGATTCAAAGTTATTTTCATCGTTGATTAAGTTATCCAGAAATACACTTTTTCTTCCATTTATTTCATCAACCGAAAATGGCCAAAGATGGTGTGTTTCGATTCTTCCGGCCAATGAATCGGCTACTTTAGGTTGAAGCATCACATTGACAGATCCTGTGAGGATGATTCTACGATTGCGATTGTCATCAATCAGTTTCTTGAGACTTAAAAATATCTCAGGTGCACGTTGCACTTCATCAATAATTACATTCTCGCCAATATCCAACAAGAAACCCATTGGATCTGATTGAGCAGCAGCTAATACCGGCGGATCATCGAAGGTGACATAATTACCTGAAAAAATCCCATCTTTCAATAACTGTTGACAAAAAGTGGATTTTCCAGTCTGTCTTGCTCCTGTTATCATTACCACCGGCGTGTCTTGCTGTGCTTTCGATATCTGCGTATATATAAATCGTTTAATCATGTCTATTTTACTGCAAATATATCAATTCGTGGGTAAATATGGACAATTTCATGGGTAAATATGGAATTAATTTTTTCGCGGAGACATGCTAATTATAAAATACCGCCAATACTTTTAAATAGGGAACGCTGTTTAAACTTGTCAAATCTTTGAAATATTGGCTCGATCTGTTGAGTATGGTCTCAATCTCAATCTCCTTATCTCTTTTGCGTCTTTTCACAAATCCATATTCAGGCTTGTCACCAAACTCAATCTCCATCTGGTGCTCTTTGCTCCTTTTCCAGCTCCTCATCTTTTCTTCGTAAACTGCCATCCCTTTCTCCATTTCCAATTGAAGTTTTTGTTGTTGCTGATCCATATGAAGTTGATGTGCAAACTTGATTGCATCCGGCAGCAAGATCTCCAGTTGCTTGATCTCTTCATCAGTTATCTCCACCGTGTAAAGTTCTTTGTTTATCTGATGCTCTTTTAGGAAATCGGCGAACTTCATCGGCCTGTCCGCCAATCCGCCACTCCTGTGCATGGGTACCACAAAAAGGTCGGAGAGAATGGATTGTCCCAGATTATTGGCTACCAAACCCTGAATCAGATAGTAAGCCATATCCTTGGGCAGGCGATTGATTTTGGAAACGAGTGCCACATCTTTATCGACCGACGCTTCCAACTGCGTCATCAGATAACGGACTACCGGATGAAGCTCATAGAGCATCTGAAATCTGGCCCACTCGCCTTTTCGTTTGCGCGCATCGCCAATCGCTTTTTGCACATCCTCCCTGTTGAGTGAGAGTTGATACACATCACCAATCCTTCCGGGTTTCGCTTCTTTGGGCAAATCGTAAAGTATCCGATCAAGCTCAGGAGTGTTCTTCACCTCAAGAAGATCACCCTCAGAACAGGCATCATCAGCTTTAAGGCTATTGTCACTTTTCAGTTGTTCCAGAAGGGCGGTATAATAGCTTTTATCATTCTCAAAGAGTGAGACCTCCTCAACAATGGGATCCTCGATCGCTAATCTGGGAGTGGACTCGTCAAACAGGGCATCAAACCAGTCGTCCGTCTCTTCACTGGAGGGTGCTCCATCCAGCATATCCTTATTTCCTGTAGCAATGGCAGTGGTTACCAGTTCTTCTTCTGCAGACGCCTCATACAGTTTATAGACTGATGCGGCATCGCCCAGCGACTGATATACAGCTTCCTCCTTTTCTTTGAGTTTATTGACAATATGCAGGTCATCTCTCAAACCATCCATATCGGAAGTGGCTATCATGTAATGTATGAAGGGTGTTTTGGTTTGGCCATAACGGTCGATCCTGCCATTTCGCTGTTCCAGTGTAATCAGCGACCAGGGAATATCGTAGTTAAACATGTGGTTGCAGTAGTAGTGCAGGTTTACTCCTTGTGAACCGGCATCCGAAGTGAGCAATATTCGATAATCAGAGTCCTCTTTGCCAAAATCATCGATGATGCGCTGTTGCTCCATATCGGTGAGTGATCCGTGAAAATCGGCGATTACGTTGTCATCCAAATCAAAGTCGCGTTGCAATTTCTTTTTTAAAGCTTTGAGCGTCTCAATCCGCTCAGCAAAAACAACGATTCTGAAATCTCTTTTTCTTCCATACCAGCCTAAATCGATTAACTTCTTTCTAAATGCCAGGTATTTGGCATCCTGCTTATGATGGATGATTGCCTCAAGTTTCACCTTCAAATTGTTCAGAACATCACGGTTCTGTTCCACAATATCTTCCTGTTCTGTGAATGCATCCAGTTTACTGATCCTGTTTTCAATTGACTTTAACGCTGCCTCGGGAGATGACATGTAGGACTTGAACAGACCAATGGCAAAAAGCAAATCTTTTTTCTGTTTGTTGCTGGTTTGCCTTCCGAACAAACTAATGGAAATATCGTCCGGCGTAAGGTTCTGCAGGGCTGCAAACTTTATGTTTTGCTGGATCTGCAGAAACTCATTCTCTGCGTCGCTTAGCTGGGCATGGATAGAGACCACCTCACGATCCTGAAAATTGGATCGTACGGCATCATCGTCAATATCATTTTTAAACCGACGAACATAGTATTCCTGTATATCTTCCCGTGAATAATTGTGCTCCTCTTTGATGGCCAGAGGCTCAATCATGTTGATGAGGTTGGCAAAGTTTTCCGGTTTTCCGTTGTGAGGAGTGGCAGAGGTAAGAATCAGCGACTCACATTTGGTGCTGAGCAATTGTGCTAGCCCTCCCCGCTGCGAGGAGCTGTTAGCAACAGTATGGCACTCATCGATAACCACAATGTCCCAGCGTGTTTTCTCGATATAGTGTTGAAACTTGGCATTGTTTTTCAAGGTGTCTATGGATACGATGGTCTTATCGTAATAGTCGAAGGGATTCTTGTTGATCGGGAGTTCAGATTTGATTCTTGAAATCCCGTCCGAATCCAGGCGCACCAGTGGAATGGCAAATCGATTCCATATCTCCTGTTGGAACTGAGACAGGATGGACTTCAAAGCCAGGACCAATATTCGCTTTCCTTTGCCCCGCTTGATCATTTCAGCAAGGAAGATACCCACCTCAACCGTTTTGCCGAGACCCACACCATCTGCAATCAACAGTCGGGGCCGGGGAAGTTGAAACGCTTTTAATGTGGGCTCCAACTGGTAATCAGCCATGTTGAAAGCAGCTTTGTGGGCCACAGTTATGCGATTGCTGTAAACGGTGGAATTGCGAATATGATTTTCGATGAATAGTTTGGTCTTGCGGTATCCTTGATCGTAATCTGCAATCAGCCGGGTCTCTGTCGGATCGATCACACGAATCGTATGGTCGATGCTGGTGTCGAATATAAAGTGCTTTGCCTTTACCAATTCAGAAATACCTTCCACAGAAAGAATCCATTTACCGTTGTTTTCTTCCACATCGGTAACAATGAAATCCTCATTTCGATTGGTAATGCGTTGCCCTGGGGTGAAGTTCATTTTTATTCAACTATTGTAAGTTTGTGCTAAGTTCTATTGTCTAAAAACAGTAAAATAAAGCTCCCTGATTTGATTTTTTCAGTTTTTTGTATAGCGGATTGGCAATCACCCAATCTTTGATTTGTATATGGTTGTCAAATTTCTCGATTTCTGTTATATCTGATGAAATCAACGCGGAAAGATAAGAGACTTTGGATATATTTAATTTATGTTTTTGCTAATTTTTTCGGTTTTATGCTTTACCGTCTGTTTTCAAATTTTGGTTATCAATATGTCAAGCTATGTTGTTGCATCTTTTGGTTGTCTTTCTAACATAGCAGGTAACGGTGACTTGTATGTGGTCGGGTGGGACTCCGAAAAGAAATAGTGTCAGACCCGCAGGAAAGCGGGCGAAAGGTCTGAGTTGTCAGACCGCAAAAGTCCCCTCCTGCCATATTCAATGTGTTAGCGGTTCTTGTTTTATTCATATCTGGCAGTCAGGTAATTGATTAAATTATTATATCTGTTTTTATCAATATTTGCCAATAAAGAAGAAGGTGTTATTATTTTGTATTTGTCTGGATTGGTTAAGCATGATTTCCAAATTTCTTCCAAACTTCCTTTCGTCGTTCCATTCGAATAGGCTTTTCTTCTTCTGTTGGTTTTTAAATCATTTTTTAACAAGTCATTATTTTCGCTAGGAATAACATGAACATGAATGTAATCATCAGCATGAATGCTTTCATTTATTCTATTTTTTGCATCAATCATTTGTTCTGCCCACAGGGTCTGCCGCATTAATTGATAAAACGGCTCGAAAAAATAAACTGAACTTTTATAGTCTTTTAATTTTATTTTGAGTTGGCTGGATTTGTTTATTAATTCAGAATAACGATCTAATCTGATTTTTCCACTTTTCTGACTTCCTTTTTGATTGTTTTTACCGTCTTCTGTTGATTTATCAGTATTTCCATAACATTCAGTATATTTCCACTCAATAGGAATTAAGATAGTTTTTCCATTTTTGTGTTTAGCAACGATTAATGCATCTATTGAAGTACAATTGTTACCACGTGTCGGACTTTGTCCATTTACACACTCATTCAAGTAATCTGTGTCACTAACCACTTCAAATGAAATAAAAGCCTTTGTATTATTTGAGTCGTTTGCAATTTCTAATACATCAATTAAATCTGTGGATATTGTCTGCGCAAGACTTAAAACAGCATCTCTGTCAGTTCTTATTACAAACAAATAGTTTAAGCAAGCAATTTGAGACGACAAAATATTTCCTGTTGGCTTTTTCCCTCCCCACCAAGATATTTTATTATGTTCAAAATATGACAATATTAATTTTTGCGGTATTTCTCCTAAGAAGTTATTTTTCCAGTTCGAAAGCACAAATTCTCGTGGTATTTTTCTATAAATTCCATTGAAACTGTCATTATTAAAACATTTTCTTTTTGGAGCTTTCTCCCGTTCATTATCTTTATATTTACTCATATTTATGTGTTTCTTTTTGGGACTGATTTAACATGACCGCTAACTTTGTTTATTGATTCTCTATAACCTCAAATTTGGGGGTGTAGATGCTGAAATAACGTGTATTATTTACTTCTGAAATTTCGTACAAAAATTCCCCTTTTTACCCTCATCTAAGGTTAATAAAAAATGTAAATCATGGAATTTACCAATGTCAAAAATACTAACTTCATGTGCAGACATTTGAACAACTTAACTGTTTCTAGAACAGAGCTATGTAAATTTAGTCCTTATTCAAGAATAATCAAATTTTTGTGCAGAAAAAAAAAGAATTGGATCACCTTATTTTCTCTTCTCGAATAACATTGCGAATCCATCCAGCAATAGTCCTAATATCAATATTACCGCTAACATATTGACCTTTAAAAATGTTTCTGATAAACGGGGAACTGTTCTTGCATGCGGAAAAATAAGTATCCAGAACGTCAAAACATGACGTAGTGGACAAAAATTGCCTTCCGGAACAAATAGCACAAGGGAAATCTCGGCGTTCCTCTACCCTATTTCCCGTTGCTATCTGTTCCGAAGGCTTCTCTAACGAGCCTGTCAGCCAAAAAACCACTCTAGTAATACCCTTTTCCCGGTATGATATGGCGCACCCCGCCTTTGGGATTCTTCACATCTCCTTCATAACGGGGGATCAGGTGAATGTGCACATGAAAAATACTTTGTCCGGCCATTTCTCCGACATTAATCCCGATATTGAAGCCATCCGGATGAAATCGGTCCTGCAGGATCACCTTGCATCTGTTTACCAGTTGCCATAGTTCATTCTGCTCTTCAACGGTAAGATCAAAATAATCAGGGATATGTCTTTTTGGAATTACTAAAGTATGTCCGGGGCTTATGGGGAAACTATCAAGTATCGCCATGGCAGTATCGGTTTTGAATAAAACTTCCACATGCTCCCCTATCTTGCAAAAAGGGCAATCCTCATCCATTATGTTCTTATGGTTATTCATAATGTATTTCTCCAATATTTAAAACCCATGTTCTCTGCTATCTGGACCAATGGCGAAAAGGTTTTCTTATATACTTCGTAGAAATCTTCCTGTGAAAGCTGTCCCAATTCAGACAAAGATCCATAGAGGAACAAGTAATCTTCAAGCAATTTATTGTTTGGATCACGATAATAGATCTGTTTCAATGCCATTTTGTGTATGTCTGCAAACGGTCTTAGGTACACATGTAACGAAGGAAGGTCATTGCTCTTGGATGAATTGATCCGCGGATCGGCAGGAAGGAGGTTCCATAGTAGATTGTGAGAAACAAAACTCCAGGGAATAAAGTGATCCAGATCATACATTTTAATATGCAGATCCGTTCCGGTGTATATACATTTCAGGGACCCGTTGATATCAATAAAGGTGTCCCAGAAACGATGCTGTTTAAGCAGTGAGTCTCTTTGGACAGGCTTTACCAGTTTGGAGGACAGGTCGGGAACATTGGGATTGCGTTTTTGAAGAAAAAGTGTCAGGTTCCAGAACGTAAATTCCTTCAGGATCACGTAATTTTCCGTTAAATAACCTACCCAGGAAGGATTGATCTCAATACGTTCACCATTTATGGCATAAAGACAATTGTTCGCAAAACGCCGGGACTCTGACTCAACAGCCGGATCATTGGTATACCTGATCCACGGAGACAGGAATCTGTAAGGTACGTGAAGCGTAAAGATTCTGAGTAGTTCTCTTACTAGCCGGTTCTCACAATTGTCATTGATTGACCGCTTGATGTGACTCTTGGAAGCATCTATAGGTATATCAAGAATTTGCTGCAATCCGATGATCTGTCTGTATAGCGAATCCGACTTTCCGAACGAGAGTCTGAAGTAATGTATAGGGTACCAGGCCACGGCGATCATCCCCACAATGATCTCCCAAAATGTCATCCTGTTTTTGCCCTCTTTTACAAGAATGTCCAGTATCGAAGCAAACCAATAAAACTTATAGGTTGCAGTCGTATTGTTATAGATCTGCGCCAGAACTTTTGCGTCAATACTTTTATCGTGCGGAAGTAACATGCGGGGAAATATTATCATTTACAACACTATGTAAAGATATAACTCATTAGTATCAAATACAATAATGTTGAAACAATTGACGTAACAAAAATAACCTCCGGGGCAGAATGCAAAAGGGAAATCTCGGCGTGTTTTAAAAATTTCCCGTTGCAATCTGCCCGGAGGAGAAAGGAATTTTGTTCAGAAATACCTTTCTGGAAAATAATGAACACCTCCTAAAATAAAAAAAATTAGGGTTGGTTCGGACCTACTAAAGTATTAGGAGAGATCTCAATATCAATATTTTCACCCTCATTTAAATAATAAACCTGCTGTACCCAGTCATGAGAATCACCTTTTATCAGTTGCACCTTTATCTTTTTAGTTCTGTTTTGTGCGGCATAAGAATAGGCAACATCTTTTTCAGCCTTATTTATGATAGTTGTATAAATTCTATCATCAATAAAGTTGTGTTCTGAAAGATAGACCTTGTATCCAGATGTAAAAATTGTAAAGGTATAAGCAGTAGTACCTGCAGCAGGTGGTGTAGGTGGTTGGGTAAAAGGCGCATCATACGCATCATACTTGGTGCATGATAAAGGCAGTAACGTTAAAGCGGTTTGGAATTGCAAACTAATTTGAGACAAAAAGTTAAGCTGCATTATTAATAGATTCTTTTTTAGCATTATACTGTTCCCAAAATTCATCAATGGTTAAGTTGTTCAGTGCTGAGAACCTTCTTTTATGA
>Ga0209606_1002055_pt1 | contig 23376 bp, 18 predicted proteins | sample AD_UKC057_MetaG_FD_184412 | JGI IMG/M metagenome (GOLD analysis project Ga0209606, IMG submission 184412) | Active sludge microbial communities of municipal wastewater-treating anaerobic digesters from USA - AD_UKC057_MetaG (SPAdes) (version 2) | ecosystem: Engineered > Bioreactor > Anaerobic >...
TTTTAAGATCCTGAAGGGACCCCTTAATATCGATGGTTAAAAGATTCCTTGTAAATGATTTTAATGATAGAATCCAAACTCATAAGCCGCTTCAAACATTGCAATTATATTTTCAGCAGGTACTCCCGACTGGATATTATGAACATTGTTGAAAATATAGCCACCACCTGGTTTAAAAGCTTCAATAGCTTTTTTTACTTCCTCCCTTACATGGTCGGGAGTTGCAAAAGGCAGTATGTGCTGGGCATCGATACCGCCGCCCCAGAATACAATATGATCGCCGAATTGTTTCTTCAGCCTGACAGGGTCCATATTGAAGGCGCTGATCTGGACAGGATTTATAATATCAACACCAATATCGATCAGATCGGGAATATATTCAATACATGAACCGCAGGTATGATACCATATCTTTGCTTTGGTCAAAGAGTGTATATGTTGTACCAGCTTCTTCTGCCGGGGTTTGACCACAGTCCGATAAAAATCAGGAGAATAGAGTGGCCCTTCCTGGCCGGCAATATCATCGCCAATCATTACAACATCCACCAGATCTCCGACTGCTTCCATAAAACCGGTATAATAATTATACCAGTATTTTAATATCTGCTCCATCAGTTCCTCACAAAATCCGGGATTTGCCAGCATATCAAAATACCATTGCTCCAGTCCTCTCAGATACCAGCAGGTTTCATAGATCACACCTCCTATACCTGTGGATATAGCATAATTTGTTTCAGTACGGAGCTTTGAAGCTGCTTCACGGACACCGGTAAATCTGGATCTGTCAGAGCCATCCGGGAATGGATACCCGGCAATATCTTCAGTCCGGGCATTTGCCAGTGGGTGATGCGAGATGTCCATATATAGCATCTGATCATCGGGCATTGACCATACTACACCGAACTCATCCTTCAGATCGTGCCAGATCCTTCCGTTCCTTTCATTTTTCTCAATACCTCCCCTGAAACTGTCAGGTCCATGAGCAGTTATGTAACGGATATCGACATTAAATTTCTGAAGGATTGTTTCACCGGGTTTTACAATTTGCTGAACAGGGTCAAGCATCTCAATTTCTTCATTTATGCCCAGATAATCAATTAACGATTTATATGCGTTTTTATGAATACCTGTCTGAAAACCACCCAGATCAATCGGTACCCTGTCTGGTTCCTGATGGTTCAATGCTTTTATCACCCTTTCCCGTGAGGTCAGGAATTCTTTAATCATAATGTATAAATGTTATTCAATGAGTACTTAATTTACTTTAACCACAAAGTATACCACCTTAGAGAACTCAAGAACATCAACTATAATAACTCCAGCCCTTCTTGCCACCCCTTGCCCCCAGGGGGGCGCTCAGATTCAAAAGTCCCCCCTGGGGCCTGCCTGCCGAAGCGACAGCGCAGGCAGGGATTTAAGGGTGAGTTATATAGTAGCCACTAAGGTACACAAAGAAATAACAAAAAGAAAAGACAGGTTTTACGATCGGGGTTAAAATTTTCCTGAAAAGCGCAGACTGAAATTCATGTGAGGCTGGATATCTCCGGGACGGCTCATATATTCAGTATTTGTAAGGTTCTTGACTGCAAATGAGAGAGTGAGTTTTGGGCTTATGCTATAGCCCGCAGATGCATCGAGAACAGCATACCATTTGTTATTATTGCTCCAATAAGTTTGGAACCCGGGCAGAAAAAGCTCAGCAGTTAACGGATTAAGGAATACATCATCAATATTTAGAATTTCTGATCTTATATTAAGACCGGATCCGAGGCTGAATTTCTTCCAGGTTGAATTAACATAAAGCTTTGCCGAATGTTTCCTTCTGTATTTCAGGAAGGTGATCTCATCTGCAGTTTTATTGCTCAGATCTCTCGGATAAATGTAGGTATAGCCTCCGGTAGCTGATATCTCTGCCTGATTTAATTGTGTACGGATTGCAAATTCAAATTCAGTTCCAAAAATCCGGGCTTCTTCGAGGTTATCGGCTCTGAAGCCTATCCCTTCTTCGGGATATGATGCGAACAGGAACTCTATCAGGTTTGAATTATGCATCAGGAACACTGACAGGTCTGCATTTCCGGCTGTTTTGCCTGCGAGGAATGCCTGTTTAATTCCTATCTCAGCATTCCATCCCTCTTCAGCCAGGATTTCAGGATTGGGGATTATCTTTATTGAACCCAGTGTTGTTGATGCATACTTTTCTGCAATTGATGGGAAGCGGTATCCCTGACCGAATGAAGCTCTGAGGTACGTATAGTCTGTAGCCTGGAAATTGAGTCCTGCTCTGATGATAGGGGTAAGTTTATCGCTGATCCCGTCGAGCGAGAAATGTTCCAGTCTCATTCCGGCGACAGCTTTAAGTCTGCTGAAGGGTCTTATTTCGATCTGTGAAAAAGCTGCCAGATTCAGTCCGTAATGATCGCCGAAGAACTCCGACTTTACCTTACTGTAGTTTTCTGTGAGCCCTGAAGTAATGTCGAGATAGCCGGCTAATCTGTACCAAAGCTGATATTCTGAATAAAGATTTACAGCATCACTGTTATTCAATTCATTTTCAGGAAGTCTGTTCCGGTCGGAGCGGAACCTGATTTTCAGATCATGCCTTGATCTCTCATTTTTTTTAAGTGAGATGAAAGGATCAATTGTGATGAAATCGCCCCTGAACTCTGCTGCAGTCGTCTCTGATTGTTTCAGGGCACCTGTTTCAGCGTTTTCCCACAGTACGAAATCCGTTTTATGAGTGCTTCCCGAACTTAAATTAATTCCATAATTCAGACCTTCAATTTTTTCACTGAAATGCTTCAGCCTGAAGGTCATCCTTGCCATGTTCTCGCCATTCAGTCTCCTGTATCCTTCGTCTGTCATCAGGTAAGCGCTCAGTCCTAAATCGGTCTTCCCGAATTTCTGAAGGTGAGAGATTGAAGTATTTGTAAAGACCCTTGGGGTATCCCACCATTTCCAGTCGCGGTTCTTTGGCCGGCCGAAGATCCCGGCTTCAGTGAAGAATGTAGTCGAAGGTGTGTTTGTGGCATCGGCGCTCCTGAAATTAATTATCCCGTTAAGAGCTGAAGAACCATATAGTACTGAGGATGCACCTTTAATTATTTCAATCCGGGAGATATTTTCGAGGGGAAGGAACTGCCATTTTATATTTCCGGCATCGGTTGAGTTAAAGGGCAGCCCGTCGATGAGTGCAAGAACACGGCTTCCGGCTCCATAGCTGAATCCGCTTCCTCCCCTTACCGATGCCTGACCGTCCATTACGTCAATGCCGGGACTCTTATTTATCAGCTCCTGAGCATCTGTAATATGATTATCTGAAAGGAATGAATCCTTAATTATATCCATCGATACGCTCAGCTCGGCAATCTTCTGTTCGACCCTGTTCGCGCTGACAACAACCTGATCGATCTCACTCAAAAGTGTCTCCAGACTTATATTTAGTTCAAAGGTTTCATTTTCCCTTATCACAACTTCCCGTGTAACTTTTGAATACCCGATGAACTGAAATATTATTCTGATCTTTCCGGAAACATCACTGATAATAAAATTACCCGATTCATCAGTAGTTGTTCCCTGCCCGGTCCCGTAAATCACATACACTCCTGAAAGTGGTTCACCATTTCCGCTATCGGTAACCTTTCCCTTTATTGTACCTCCTGTATCTGTGGCATATACTCCACAACATACCAGAGACAGGATGGCCGTAAGTAAATAATGCATCACTTTGCTTTGAAGGTCATACTGACATCTGCCGACTCTAAGGGATTAAGCGGATTATTAACTGTTGTGGTTATTTTAAGAGATTTTGAGGTCAGTTCTACGATATCGGTTATAATGGGAAGAGATACCGCTGTAGTTATTATAGTTATCTCTGTTTCAGCCGCGTTAAATTTCCACTCGCCCGTATAACTTCCGAATGATCCGGTTCCGTCTTTATTGAATTTTGCATCTCCGCTGAATTGCTTAAGGAATATCCACGATCCGGCAGGTTCCACACCATTGGCAAGAATAGACTCACTGGTCCAGACAGGAGTTGTCAGCAGTTTGAACCGCTCAGATTCATCATCCTTATTGCACCCGGAAAGCAGGAGATAAGCAGTGATCAGGGATAGACCAATTATATTTCTCATAATAATCAGGATTTAATGAAGTTCTGTATCAATAACAAACAGATGTACAACAAGTCATCCATCTTAATGTTTAATACAAAATTACGAAATCTGTAATTTCTGAGAGGATTTTAACCACCCCGGCCGGGAAAGCACAATTGTAAACATTTCAAAAATAGCAATCCCGGCCACCCCTCCTTGAAAAAAGGAGGGGAAACTTTTATTCCCAGTACTCCTTAAGTTTATATCTTAATCCTGCATTGCGCCATTGCGCCCCTGCGCCTTTGCGCCGTTACTATAATTCCCTTATTTTAATATTCTTAAACGACACCAGATTCCCGTGGTCCTGAAGAAGTATCCTTCCTTCTTCAACTTCAGCGAATCCCTGGATATCTTTGAATTTGCTTTTTGCAACAAGTTCTTTCCAGGCAGCATTTCCCCTTTCATATTCAACAGTAAGCTGGCCGTTGAGCCAATGCTGCACCTTGTTACCATTAACTACAATTTTTGCATTGTTCCATACATCTTCCCCATTGTCTTTCTTTTCCCGGGGAGCTATCAGATCATAAAGTCCTGCCAGGGTACGGTTACCGCCAACTCCGGCCTTTGCATCGGGATGGATCCTGTCGTCGAGAACCTGATATTCGCATCCGATTGACGCCCTCTTGCCGTTATCTGATTCAGTGTCTATAAAATACTTAATACCGCTGTTGGCTCCCTTTGCATACCGGAAATCAACAGATAATTCAAAATTCCTGAACTTGCCGACAGTTACAATATCGCCACCTCCTCCTTTGGTTTTGGTAGCGGGATTTATTGTGAGCATCCCGTCCTTTATCTCCCATCCGCTTGATGGGAATGTTTTTGTCCGGGCATTCATCCATCCTGCCGATGTCTTGCCATCAAACAGCAGTTTCCATCCCTTTTTGATTTCTTTTTTTGAAAGAACATTATCAGGAACGCTTTTCTGAGCATTTCCTGAAATGGCTGATGCCAGTATTAAAATTGCTGCAAAAAAATTCACTTTCTTCATAATTATCTGGTTAAAAATTGTTTAGTATCCCCTGACTGGTACCACTTTATTACAAGGCTACCACCTTTCTGTTCAAGCGGCAGCCGGATATGACGCCTGTCGGAAAGATAATACTTTTATCTGCTTAGTCCATAAAAGTCCCTGATTTTACTGCACTCCTTTGTGTCCCTTTGTGCGTACTTAGTGTCTTGTGGGTAAGGGAAATTTTTATTTAACCACAAAAGCACAAAGGTCACACTAAGGACACGAAGGATACCAGGGAATACACAAAGGTTATGAGTAATTAAGGTTAAATTTTTTTCTTAAAACCTCTATCTTTTTTAAAGTTTATGAATTGACAACACCAATTCATCATTTATCTTTTCTATTTTTGGAATAATAATCAAAATAAAATGAAAATTACGATAAAGATAAAAAGTTCCCTGTCGGTTTTGGCAATGCTGACCTGGACATTATTTTCAGTGAATATCACCGCCCAGCCGGTTGTGGCGCTTGATAACTGGTTCAACAGGGAAACTAATGCAAAGACCGGCATCCCCTTCCATTATCTGTGGACCGACAAGGAATTCAGTGGTTATTCACAGTGGGGAGAGATCTTCAAAAACCGTGGAGCGGTCATAACAACTATTGAAAAACCGGCAAAAGAGGTATTGAAAGAAGCAGATGTTTACATAATTGTGGATCCGGATACAACAACTGAATCAAAATCACCCAATTATATTCTGCCTGATGATGTCAGGACGATAAAAAAATGGGTAAAACAGGGGGGTGTTCTTGCCATTCTTGCCAATGATGCCCCGAATTGTGAATTCACCCATCTCAACAGGCTGACCTCAAAATTCGGGATAAGATTCAATCACGTGTCCCTTCATCCTGTAATAAACCGCGACTGGGAAATGGGCGCAGTGAAAGCTCTTCCGGATCATCCGTTGTTTAAGGGAGTTTCGAAGATCTACATCAAGGAGGTTTCGGACATTGAGCTCAGCAAAAATGCAAAAGCGATCCTGACTGAAAACGGGAAAGTCCTGATGGCTGAAACTGTTTTTGGCAAGGGCTATGTTTTTGCAATAGGTGATCCCTGGATATATAATGAATACATTGATCATGCCCTGCTTCCGGAAAGTTTTGAAAATCTTAAGGCAGCAAAAAACCTTACCGACCTGTTACTTGGAAAGGTGAAGAAATAGCCCGGGATAAGAGAAACATAAATAAAATCAATATGAAGAGAATATTCTCAGGGCTGATAATGGCAGCTCTTCTGCTTCTTACAGCCGGACATAATGATTTGCTCCGTTCACAGTCTGTTTCCAAAGACCAGACCATGGCAGCAATGGTCCTTGCCAACAGCTATTTCATAAAGAAATGGCCCGATGTGGGCAAAACCATAATTACCGAAAGAGAAAGACCCAGTAATATATGGACCAGGGGCACATATTACGAAGGTCTGATAGCCCTTTATAAGCTGAAACCTGATCCGGATTACCTTCATTATGCCGTAAGCTGGGGTGAGTTCCATAAATGGGGTCTCCGGAACGGGGTTAAAACCCGGAATGGTGATGATCAGTGCTGCGGACAGACATATATAGATCTTTATCTTATGGACAGGTCAAAGGAGGAAAGGATCAGGGACATTAAAACGTGTATCGATAATATGATTGCCACTGATAAAATTGATGACTGGAGCTGGATTGATGCCATACACATGTCGATGCCTGTATTTGCACGCCTTGGTTTTGTTTACAACGATACGAAATACTTCGACCGGGCTCATGAGATGTATCTTTATTCAAAGCTCAGGCATGGAGACAACGGACTATACAGCAAAGAAGATCATCTGTGGTGGCGCGACAAGGATTTTGATCCGCCATACAAAGAGCCAAACGGGGAAGATTGTTACTGGTCGAGAGGCAACGGGTGGGTCGTGGCCGCACTCGTCAGAACACTTGAATTCCTTCCTGAAGAGTCCATATAAGAAGTTTTACTTCTACATTCATCATTCGAATGTTCTTAATTCTTCCTTCATAACATAACCTAAAATACAATTATATGAAAAAGATCATTTATTCATTTATTTTCTTAGCTGTTCTCGCATTTTATTCCTGTTCAGATTCAGCAGTACTGCAGGAAGCCGCTCCCGGATCTGTAAAAGTCTCTTCCGAACGACTTTTGAGAATTGATAATATGGTTCAGCAGGCCGTTGACAACGGCTGGATCGCCGGAGCTTCCGCATTCATTGCTCGCGATGGAAAGATAGTTTATAACAAAGCTTTCGGAGTGAGTGATCTGGAAAAGAAAACACCGATGAAACCGGACGATATATTCCGGATATGCTCACAGACAAAGGCGATTGTCAGCATCGGATTAATGATGTTGTATGAGGAAGGGAAATTCCTCCTTGATGACCCGGTATCGCAATATATTCCGGAATTTGCTGATCCCAGGGTGATTGTAACTTATAATGAAAAGGATACAACATATACAACAGTTCCGGCAAAACGAGAAATTACTATACGGGACCTTCTTACACATACATCAGGTATCGATTATGCCGGTATCGGATCATCAATGATGAATGCTGTTTATGCCAAAGGAGGAATAATGGGAGGATTCGGGAATGACAGGATCCGGATCGGGGATGATATCAAACTTCTCGGCAGAATGCCACTTGTCCATCATCCGGGAGAGAAGTATACCTATGGTTTGAACGTGGATGTGGTCGGATATCTTATTGAAGTGCTGTCTGGAGAACCACTCGATCAATTCCTTAAGACCAGGATATTCGATCCCCTGGGAATGGTTGATACATGGTTTTATCTTCCTCCTGAAAAACAGGGCAGACTGGTGAAAGTCAGCACTGAAAACAGCAACCATCGTGTCATCCCGGTTCCCCAGGATTCATTTATGATAAACTATCCTTTACTGAAGGGTACATATTTTTCCGGAGGAGCGGGACTTAGCTCGACCACGAAGGATTATGCGACATTCCTTCAGATGCTCCTGAATAATGGAACTTATAACGGAAAAAGGCTTCTTGCAAGGAGGACTGTGGAACTGATCACATCAAATCAGATCGGCGATCTTAACCATGGCCGGAATAAATTCGGGCTGGGATTTGAGATAACAACCGAATACGGACAGGCCGAACTTGGTGTTTCCGAAGGCAGCTTTTCCTGGGGTGGTTATTATAGCACCACCTATTGGGCAGATCCCAGAGAACGGCTTGTCGGACTGATATTTATGCAGCAGGATCCGCTGAGCCACGGAGAGATTCAGGATAAATTCAAGGCAATGGTCTACCAGGCGCTGGAAGATTAAACAGTCAAAGTTCTTTTTCTAAAAATATACGTCTTATAATACGTCTTATAATACGTCTTATAATACGTCTTATAATACGTCTTATAATACGTTTTTTAATACGTTGATTTTTGTTATATTAAATAATAATTGATCCTATGCTTACTCCCTCGGAAATGAAAGACCGTACCCTCAAACTCGTAAATGAGGGTAATTTTATTGAAGGTATCTATAATTACTGCGACCGTTGGTGTGAAAAATGTTCATTCACTGCCAGATGCTTAAATTAGGAATTAGATGCACGGAAATTCAAAAGACCCGGATTTGACGAATAATTTGATAATTATGCGGGAAAATCATGTAACTTGGTTTGACATTCTGATAAGGTTAAATTAAAAAGCCATGAAGATTTGTATTAATCCGGTTATCCGAAGAGATCATTTCAGATTTTCCTCAATGATCTCATTCATTGCCGGCCTTATGATTCTTACAATTTCCTGTTCACGGACGCCCGTACCATATTCAATCCTGAATATTGCCGGGACTGGAGATATCCTCAGCAATTACTCCAAATCATTCCTGCTGACCGCCTATAAGCCTGACAGCCTGGATCCTGCATCAATCGCAGCAAGTCCGGGGGATCTGTTCATCGCGGACGATTATACCTTTGTTCTTGATAAAAATTTATCAACGACATTTTCTATGAGGGTGCTCAGGGAAGGTCTATATCTGAACGATAAGCTTGTATACCTGGAAATACCTGACAATGATGATCTGATTCCATGGTTTGAATCGCTGGAAAATAAGGATCTCTCTGCGTTGCAATTCATAGGATTAAGGACGGAATTACCCGATAGCTACCTTCCTCATCTTTCCCGTCTTGCTGAGATAAAGCCTGATGTAGGATTATTGTATGAAGGAAGTATAAGGGATATTAAGGGACTTCTTGAAATCTTTGATCCTCCATACCTGGTTGGTGTAGATTTGCAGCAGAGTGATCTCACCCTTCTTCAGGGAATGAAAAATCTTCAGGTGCTTGTGGCTTCATTTACCGATTATGTTTCCACGACTCCTTTGCCTGAACTGCCAAAACTTAAGCAACTGGTTCTCACAGACCTTGACAAGAGTTATGAACTGCCCGCAAACTTCCTGGTCCACAATAAACAACTTGAAAGACTGATCCTGCATAAGCCGGTTAAATTCAACCTGGCTATGCTGGATCCTCTGAAAAACCTTAAAGAATTGGTTGTAAGGGAATCAGGTGATATTCTGAATCCGGTAATGCTCAACGGACATAAGAAACTTGAAGTCCTTGTGATCGGTGATAAATATGCCGGTTATGACCTGAATATGATTAAATTGCCCCGCCTGAGATGGATGACTTTCTTTAATAATACGACTCAGCAGGAATTTGATACATTCATCAATTCTCATCCTTCCCTTGAGGTCATTGAAATGGCCGGTTGTGATACTATTCATAGCCTCCGCGTATTATCAGAACTTGGAAAATTATCATGTCTGACAATAACCGATACTGTAACTGACATCGGCTCGGTCGCGAAACTTACTAACCTTAAATATCTTTCACTTCCGGCAGCATTTATTGATGATTCAACAAAGCTTGCGGGTATTAAAAGTTCTCTTCCCGGTACGCGTATAGTAGCAAATGAAGGCTTTTGCCTTGGCTCCGGCTGGATTTTACTCATAATACCACTGGTTCTGATGATAAGATTCTTCTGCAGAAAAGTCAGGCACGAAGACCACGAAAAGATTACTGTCTGACAGGGTGTAATGACTCAGAAGACACACCATTTTATCCTTGCTGAGGCAATTATCTGCTGCCTCGGATTTATTGTCTTTGCTTATTTTATTCATAATGAATTCCCGGTCAGACTGATATCATTCGGGGGATTGACAATAGCAGGTATCGTTATTGCCCGGAATCTAAAGTCAGTATCCGATTTACGTAAGATTTCAGGTGGACATGGTGGGGCCTGCAAACTGTTGCTTCTCATTACTTCCGGGGTTATTCTGGGCATCATTCTTTCTGGACTGTACAGGAGACATCTTGGCATTGAATTATTTCCGCGATCGATCCGTTTCTTTGCTTTTATTGCTGCATTGATCGGTTCCACTGAAGAGCTGATATTCAGAGGATTCATCCAGGAGCATTTACGAAAGATAAACGGACCTTTCTCAGTTCTTTTTGGCGCCTTGTCACATACCGGATATAAAGTCTTCCTCTTCCTTTCACCCGCAGTTATTGTCAATGTGGATACAGGTTTTCTGGCTCTCTTCACATTTCTTGCCGGGGTGGTGTTCGGGACCTTAAAATACATTTCCGGAAGCCTGATTCCGGCCATTACCGCCCACGCCCTTTTCGATATCATTGTGTATGCAGAATTTGTACAAGCTCCCTGGTGGGTGTGGTAAATTACTAAAAATCTTCGATGAATTGATGTTAACATATTCCGTGATAACAGAACTTTATTAATTTTGGGGCCGGTAAATAAAATCAACCAATCCATGCAGATTTTATATAAACTGTCGGCCTGGCGCATTTTTTAATTAACTTTTTTGCTGATGAGAAAATATTCGCTTGATAAAAGCAAGATTAAAGTTCTGTTGCTTGAAGGAATTCATGAGAATGCAAGACAATATTTTATTGAGAACGGGTATACTGATATTGAATGTTACAAGGAGGCTTTATCGCCGAATGAGCTTGAAAAGAAGCTTGAACATACACATATTATCGGTATCAGGAGCAGGACAGAGCTCAGGCATGATCTTTTTCTCAGGACTCCTAAGCTTTTTGCGATCGGATGTTTCAGTATAGGGACCAACCAGGTTGACCTTCAGGATGCCAAGATGTACGGAATCCCTGTTTTCAATGCTCCTTTCTCCAATACAAGGTCGGTTGCCGAACTTGTGATAGCGGAATGTATAATGCTGATGCGCGATATTCCTGAGAAGAGTACGCTTGCACACAACCATATCTGGATGAAGTCCGTTAAGCATTCAGTTGAAGTAAGGGGGAAAGTACTCGGTATAATCGGATATGGGCATATCGGTTCACAGGTTTCAATTCTTGCCGAAGCTTTCGGAATGGAGGTTTACTATTATGATATTGAGAAGAAGCTTAGTCTCGGCAATGCAAAGCCGGTTGCCACACTTAAGGATCTGCTGGGTATTGCCGATACGGTAACTGTACATGTTCCTTCTACTGATCTTACAAGGAATATGATATCAGTGGATGAGGTGGCAGGAATGAAGAAGGGAGCGTGCCTTATCAATGCATCCAGGGGTGATGTTGTTGATTATTCTGCCGTTGCCGCCGGATTGAAATCCAATCATCTTTCTGGCGTGGCTGCGGATGTATTTCCCAGGGAGCCGGCTTCGAATGATGAACCGTTCTTAAATGAATTGCAGGGATTGCCAAATGTGATACTTACACCTCATATCGGTGGGAGTACCCTTGAAGCACAGGCCAATATCGGGCTGGAGGTGTCTGAAAAGCTTGTAAAATACAGTGATACAGGATCGACAATCGGAGCTGTGAATTTTCCCGAGATTTCATTACAATCCCATAAGACAAAGCAGCGCTTTCTCCATATACACAGAAATATTCCCGGAGTGCTCCGGGAAGTGAACAATCAATTCAGTTCAAAAGGCATAAATATTTCTGCGGAATTTCTTCAGACAGATTCCGACATAGGTTATGTTATAATTGAGACCGACAGTGAGCTGAACGGGACCATATTAAGCGATCTGAAGAATATCCCTCATACGATACGGACACGCATATTGTATTGATGTTGTAACGCTTTGCATGGCATGGTTACTGTAGCCGCGCCATACATGGTGCGATTACTTTCTTTGTAACAATGTCAGTAATTTACTGTCGAGTTTATGTCCGTGCCAGTCGGTATACTCTATATCGGTGCGGCCCGAATCAAGGATGCCGAAGCTTCCTCTGAAATTCCACAGGGCAAATCCGATTCCCGCACTGGTTAGAATGTCGATCACATCACCGAACCATGCAAGGAATACATTATGGGGTGTTTTGCTGTAACAGCCGCATTCGCCGCAATGTACACCTATACCTCTGTCCTTAAGGTCGATCCATGGTTTATAATATTCTTCAAGCTGTTCCCTGCCGTAATATTTCCCGTCAATATTTCCCGGCCATACCGGTGTTGGCGCCTGTGACGGATCCTTCCATACCCATGAAGCCTGATAATGTGAAATAAGGCCCGGCCAGTAACCGCGGCAGCTCTGCGCAATATTAAGATCAGTGATCTCGGGAGTGGGATCATTGCCGACATTATTCCCGTCAGCGATTATCAGCCGCTCAGGGCTGGCTGAACGGATTGCTTCCGATGCCCCGAGTATTACTTTCCTGTATGTTTCACCCGGCACGGTGACCTTTTGAGCATACTGATCATTCATGTCTTCTATATATGCAGGTTCGTTCAGAAGATCGAAGCTCAGCTTATCAGAGGAGATACCCTTATACCGTTCAGCCCACATTCCCCAGTGAGCATTAAAAGCATCCTGGGCTTCCTTATCCTTCCACAGATTGAATGGCTCATGAAATCCTGCATTTATACAGTATCCGGGGGCCCTGTGTAAATTAAGGCTTACATGCAGATTATATTTGTTTGCCATTGAGATCAGGTTATCAACCTGTTCCAGTACTGACGGGTCATAATTTAAGACTTCATCTTTTGTAATATCCCCTGACCTGTCAAAAGAAAGGTATCTCGGGTATGCCATCGGGATCCTTACAAAATCGAAACCCCAGTCGGCCATCCACTTAAGGTCATCTTCAGTTGTCAGGCTTCCTCCTTCTGGGTTCTGCGGAGGTTCGGGAGAGAACAGATCGAGCAGGTTGAATCCCTTCCAGCGGGGGAGCTTGTTCTTCGTTTCAGTTTGTGTACTGGAGCATGCATACGATCCGGTAAGAGCGACACCAGCGGCAGCAATTGCGCTGTTCCTGAGAAATGATCGGCGGTTAATGTTGTTTGTCATGGGAATATGGATTTACATTATTAAAAGACTATAATTAATTAACCACGGAGTTTCACAGAGTTACACAGAGTTTACACTGTTACCAATCTCTTTGTCCCTCAGTTCTTCCCTGAGCTCTGAGCTCTGCGCCCTGCGCTTATTCTCTTCATCCCTTCGTCACCCTGTTCCTACCGGCCTCACGCCTCACACCTCACACCTCACGCCTCACACCTCACACCTCACGCCTCACACCTCACACCTCACGCCTCACGCCTCACACCTCACACCTCACGCCTCACACCTCACACCTCACGCCTCACACCTCACACCTCACCTGACCGCCCTCACCGGGACAATCGTAACCGGCCCCAGCAGTCCGGATTCCATCGGAGGCCACGCCGATGCATCAAATATTCCATTCTTAGTGTTCTGCCTTAGTCTTGCAGCCATATTAATATTGTAAAATTTCTTCCATTCGATATTATTCCTGTCCATATATGCGATCCGGTTTGCCATAAGGTTGGAGACCCTGATCTCCAGGGTATTGTTCTTTCTGATCATTTTCTTCGGGCTTGTCACAATAAAATCGGGTCCGATCAGTGATGCAATCTCTTTACCGTTCAGAATGACCGTTGCACTTTCTGCAACTCTCCCAAGGTTGAGCTGCCATGCATCTGCCTTCCCTGACGGTCTGGCAAAGGTTATCTTATAAGCCGCGGTACCGGAGAAGTTTTTAATATCCTCACCTCCTGATTCTGTCCAGGATGCAAGTCTGCTTATCTTTTTTGATTCAGGAATAACGGGACCACCATGCAAAAAATCCAGATCCCATGTGCCGGTTATCCCCCGGGGTATTGAAAGAGGATCATAATATAAATATGGTTTTCCTTTTACAGGATTTTTGTATGCAGAAATGATCAATGATTCACCCGGGTAAAACCTTGTATAGATTTCTGTGGTTCCGTTATCCTTAAGCCTGGATTTTGCTATTCCGGACTGGTCTGTAACAGGATTAAAAATTGCCATATAAGGAGTGTTTGCTGCGAGCGGAAGCCAGCCGTCGAAAGCTTTATCCCCTTTGTTAAGTACAAAATAATTGACAGCAGTTTCTGTCTCGCGTCTTGTGAACATAATCCCGTTGTCGGTCATAACTTCACGGGGGACAGATATATATTCCAGTAGTTTCTCCAGATCCTTTCCTGTAATGATCCTTCCTTTTCCAACATCAGCCCTTTTTATATCACCGGATTCTGTTTCCCTGAAATCGAGCTTTGCTTTCATTTGTTCGAAGACATAGTTTTTCTCCTCATGATCTGCCCATCCTGATATATTTTCCGGTATATGTCCATAAAATATCACAGAAGCGCCATCATTTACCAGTTTCAGGATCCTGCCGAAAGTTTCCAGGGGAATGTATTTACATCCGGGCAATACCAGTGTCTTATAAACATTTCCTTCAGTCTGCAACAGCCCTTCATTAACATCTGTGTTCATTATCTGCAGGTCGGAAATATAATCCCAGGCATAGCCTCTGGCAATCATCATATCGGCGGCAGTTTTGAAGGGAGTATCCCTGAATGCAGGACTTACTGCATCGAAATGTTCAAGCATCCCTCTGCCGGGGTCTGCATAACGGTCGAAGATTGGGAAATACAGCAGGACATCATTGTCGGACCTTCCCTGTTGCATGAACGACTGGACCCGTGCTACATATTTATTAAGTGCTTTGAAATCGTTCCACAGAGGATTTGCCGGGGTAAGCTCGACGGCGGCATAGAAAAGGAATCCCGGCCATGGTTCATCCGGAGGAGAGTAGCAGGTACCATGATAAAAAAGATGGTTGATCCCTCCGAGGAAGAAGATGTCGGCCGCTTTCTTAATATCGGAAAGTGTTGAGATGAAATGTTCATTAAGCCATGTTGCAGCTTCGCAGGATATTAATGTTTTCCCGGTTACATTTGCTGCTGAAGACGCGAATTTAAGTTTGGTCAGCTCACTGCCCTCGGTTTCGGGGATATCGCTGGCAGCATAAAGGTCGAGAATGTTACCGGGAGATCCGTGGGACTGGTTACGGGTAAGTTTAGCCTGCTTATTTGCCCAGTGAGTCCAGTGCCTGGTGAATTTATCGAGAATAAGATCCGAAATTGTCTGACGGTAATCAGAAAGGACTCTTGCATTTTTTTCGGGATCATCCTTCTGGAAAAGAGCCGGCAGATGATCCGCCAGGTTATAACCTCTTCTGAGCCAGAACTCATTGAACAGGTCGGTCGTCCAGTCAGCCTGTCCGGAAGCATCATCGACCTCATATGAATCGTTGAAATATCCGCGGAGATATCTGAGGTCATAGTCTTTGAAAACCGTGTCGAAATGTTTAAGGAAATTATCGATAGCCCGGCCTGAGAAATGGTCGATCACATCACCCTCGCCTCCCGGGCCTGCACGTTCGGCCAGCTTACCATGCCATCCCTGGAACAATGCATAGATTGTCCAGTTTCCGGGAGGAGCAGTCCAGTCCAGGTCTCTCTCTTCATTCACCATGCCGGTCAGATTCACTATCTTACCTGAATCTGAATAAGCCATAACTGAATATAACGGTAACTTTTTATCAAATTTTATCTGATCAATAGCATACAGTTGGAGGTTCCTGTTCTTACTTATCGGATAATTAAGTGAAGAAATATCCGGTTTCTGTCCTACAGGCCTTACGATGGGCATTTGCCGGAATTCAATCTTCTCTGTAAGCTTTTCTCCTCCTCTGATTGTATAAGTTTTATAATTTATATTTCTGCATGCATCTTCCGGGCTGACCCATGGACCCCCGAACGGCCAGCCTGAAGCATTGGCAAGGTCCGTTCCCATATCAAGACGTTCAGCTTCTTTCAGTACATGTGTGAACATCTCCATCCATTTGGGAGAGAGATAATCTATGAACTTGTCTTCCTGACCTTTCACGCCATAAATACATGTAACCTCCATTCCACCCAGTCCGGCTGCCTTGTATGTCTCAAGGTTAGTTGTAATATCGGCCTTATTTACAATGCTTCCGGGCCACCACCAGCGAGACCAGGGTTTGTTTTCCCGGGTGATCTCCGGCCAGGATAAATGGGTTTTCTGAGGGAAAGCTGCAATACTTTGCAGGAATAACAAATATGTAATTAGAATCTTTTTTATCATAATGTATTGACTATAAAGACTTTGTTTTAATAAAACCAATCACTTCCTCACCGTACTGTTTTATCCCCCAACCCCTAAGCCGTCACCCTAGGGAGTTTTTGGGACAAAAGTTCCCCCTCCTTAAAAAAAGGAGGGGAAACTTTTACTCCCAACAGCCCGTCTAATGACAACATTTTGTAAATTACACATTATTTGATAGTTGAAATGTTGTCATAACACCTGTGTGCAAAAATATTTGTATTGGGACTTAGGTTGACGGCTATGTCCTTTTGAGGGGAAGTGGGGTAATTCTTACTGAGAGGTGATGCAGGAGGTCATTTATCTACCGGAGACCGTGGACTTATATATTTCATTGAAGTTCAGTAGATTCATTGTTGTTGTTTTTAAGAAATCAAAGATAAAAAAAGAAACCTTATATTAGATATAATAGCGGATATTCATTTTATCTTTTCACAACAAGTATAACTAAAAAATCGATTTTAAGTTTAAAGAGACTGCCCCTGAAGACAGCCTCTTTAAAAACTATTTGTGAAAAAGAAAGTACATTATGGTGCTGCTTTAAGCACAATTGATATTATACCTGAATCTGTTGCTCCGGAAAATACAACGGTTATAGCATCACCAACATTTAACAAATGTGCTTCCGTTTTGGTATAAGTTACTGATGTTTTAAGATCATCCCCAACCGTAATACTTTTTTCGCTACCGGCTACCGGCAGAAGTTGTTTGGCACCAGTTGGATTCCAACTGGGTACCTGCTGTTGTAGAACAGTAGCCTTCATAACATCTCCGGATTTTGCATTTGGAAAATAGCAGTCAATTGTAAATGAAGCATCAGCAGTTGTAACTCCAGTAGAAGTTATTTTCGATATTTTGGTAATATAAACATTACCGTTCGCATCATAAGGGATGTCGTAATAAGGTTGTTCCGTACAACCTGTCATTATCGCTATTGCGGCGATGAATGAAAGTGTTATAATAATTTTTGCTTTCATATTTTTTTTAATTAAATAATTTAAAAATGCAACACTTAATTTTGTTTAGTTTGTATAGGCAAATACCCACTATTCTGTGTCGCTAACCCGTTTCTGGCAATTTCATTACTAGGAATAGGTGATAATAAATGCATTGGAGCAAAAGCAAAGTTGAAAATTGCAGGCTGATGACCAATGAAATTCTGAATAGATGAAATTTCGCCATTGCCATATACAACGCATTTTCTTGTGCGACGTTGATCCCAGAGCATTTTATTTTCGAATATCAGCTCATATGCTCTTTCAGCTAAGATTTCTTTCAGACCAACTTGACTTGCTGTGTAAGTAGGAAGTAATGCCCTTTGCCTGATTTCGTTAATTCCTTTTACGATGTCGTTGTCAGATACCGGCTGGCCTAATTGTTTTAACGCCCAGTTTACTTCAGTAAGATTCAACAGTATTTCTCCATAACGGTAATGTGTCCAGTTCAGACCGGAACCATCTGGACTTTTAACAGCCGCAGTAACGTATTGCTTATAGAGAAATGGAACATCAAAACGAACAGTATCTTTTACATTGGAATATTTAGTATCCCATGTGAAGAAAAACTGACGTTCCTTTTTCCGCAAGTCATTATCAGAATATGAATTGTAATATCCTACCCATGGAGTAAATGTACCGTTTTCTTCTTTTGGGGAAATCGCACTTAGCAAAGGAAGAGATGGTTGTAAAACACCATTACCCCTGAGTGTCGAATTATATTGCACCTGAAATATTGCTTCCCCCTTATTGTTCATAGCCGGATCGTGCAAATTATCATAGGTCCCCAATGTATATACACTATTATACAACGCGTTAAGTTGTGTTTGTGCTTTTTTTAAGAAGTCAAGACCACTTGCAACCGGATAGGTCTGCGCTGCCCAGGCTGCTGTACCGCACCAGTCTTTATCCGGACTGCTGGCTACTTCCTGATAAGGATAACCGGCAACGGTCATATATACATCTGCCAGTATTGCCCGGGCTACATCCTGTGTTACGCGACCAATCGTGGATCTGCCTGCCGGAAGATTGGCAACTGCGAATTCAAGGTCCGGAATAATTACTTCATCATAAATTGTTTTCAGACTGGTACGAGGCAACTCTGTTGCCCACACATCTGTTATTGGTTCTGTTACTAGAACAGCATCACCCCAGTAGCGAACAATACAAAAATAATAGAATGCCCTTAAGGTACGTACTTCTCCCAAAGCTTTATTAAGGTCTGTCTCACTCATCTTAATCAAAGGAAGTTGTTGGATAGAGAGGTTACAGTCTTGTACACCTGAATACCAATAATACCAGGGATTATTGTAATCGTCGAGTAAACTGCCTGTTACCTGATTGGTCGCAAATTTATTGAACAGAACGTGCGGCTCATCTGTGTATGCACCGCCAGTTGGGTACTCAATTGTAGATGGAATATTATTTCCCCAGTCTCCTGCTCCACTGGTCCAGTCCTGCAAACGTCGGTAAGGTCCAATTGTAAAAGCTTCTTTATATTCTAAACTGGTTAGATCTGCTGCAGTAGTAAGTTGATCTGTAGGAACTTCTTTCAGAAAGTCCTCGCAACCACTAAGCGCCATCAGGAATATCACCAAAAGCATAGTGAATCTTAATGCTATGTTGTTTTTTAATATGTATTTCATAATATAAAAATTTTAAAATTAGAAACTGACATTAACGCCCAAGCTGAAGGTTGTAGGAACCGGATGCTGATATTTATCAATATTTGGTACCCTTTCATTAATTTTCTGTATAGCACTACCTTCAGGATCATAACCTGGAAGTTCAACTGCGGTCAACAAAAAGAAATTATCTGCAGTGGCATAAACTCTCAATCTGTCAATACCACCAAGGTTTCCATGGATAGTATAACCTAGTGAAGCCGTCTGCCCCCTGATGTATGCAGCGTTCCAAATCATATGGGTGTCAGGGTATGAGTCGTAGCGTGCACCGGCATTACCGGCACGAACCTGAGCAATCATTGTTTCCTGATGATCAGGACGCCATCCATCCAAAACTGTATTCATCATACCATTTACAAACTGGCGGTCTTCTGCAGACTCATGCACAATAGCTTTGTCAACTCCGCCTACAAACATAATGTTAATACTTGCATCAAAGTTTCTATAAGTAAATGTGTTGTTTAAGCCACCATAGAATTTCGGATATGCGCGACCAATAACATCGCCGTCAGTCAGCAGCTCAATTTTTCCATCATTGTTCACATCTTCAAATTTCAAATCTCCCGGTACTCTGCCATAACGCGCTGCTTCCACTGCTTCCATAGTGCCCCAGGTTCCCATGCGGTTCAATCCAAAGAATGTTCCGATTGGTTCTCCAACTCTATAAACGCTGGTTCCGTTACCTGCTCCGGTATCCGTGTAAATGTCGGCACCAGTAGGGCCGAGTTCCATAATCTCATTTTTATTGGCTGCTATTGTAAAGAGAGTTTCCCATGAAAAGTTTTTCTTTTGGAAATTGACCGTGTTCAATGAGAACTCGATACCGGTGTTTTTAACCGAACCATAGTTTACGTAAGCACTACCTGTTGTAGTTGATTGAGGTAATGGAAGATTAAACAACATGTCCGTCGTCAGTTTATCATACACATCCACAGTTAAGTTGATCCTGTCTTTTATCAGGCCAAGATCGAGACCAATATCGTACTGTGTTGTTGTTTCCCATTTCAGGTTATCGTTACCTGTAGAGCCTGGATAAAGGCCTGCATTGTAGCCATTTGCCAATAAAACATTGGCGTTACTAATATACGTTTGTGTTATAAAATTACCAACTTCCTGGTTACCGGTTTGTCCGAAACTTAAACGCAGTTTAAGGTTAGATATTGTTTCGCTGTCGGCCAGAAAACCCTCTTGAGAGATTCTCCATGCAACACCAACCGATGGAAAGAAACCATATTTAGAGTTGGACCCGAATTTTGATGAACCGTCAATACGCCCGGTTGCTGTTAACATATATTTGCCCATGTAGCTATAAGTAGCACGGGCAAAATAAGAGTTTAACGCACCCCTGGTATTGCTGGAGCCTACTACAGGTGGATTGCTACCCGCACCTAAATTGTTCCATTGGTAAAAAGTTGAAGGGAATTTGGATGCTGATGACCTTAAATAGTCATATTTATTTTCAGACCATGAAAGCCCAACCAAACCGGTTATTTGATGGTCACCTATTGTTTTCGAATAGTTGAAGTAGTTTTCGGATTGCCAATATTGCCATAACCAATGATAACCATCTGCATTTGAATTACGTCTGCCCTGGTAATCTCCACTAAACCATCTACTCGTTTGATTCCTGTTATCAACAGAGAGGTTTGTTCTAAAAGTCAGGTCCGGTGTAATTTGTGCAGTTAGTTCAAATGCTCCGGTAAATTCGTCTTGTTGGTAATAGCCTTCGTCTTGATTCAGCATAAAAGTTGAACCTGGCCGGTTCTCACCAACATTAAAGTCCCTGGCAGTAGGCCATGTTCCTGCACGAGTTCCATATATTGCAGGATCATTAGGATACCGATATGCCGGCAAAATAGCAAAATATTCCGAGGTATTTCTCATCAAATCACTACTCATTCGGTCTCTTTTACTTTTTGCATATGCTATGTTGGCACTCATTTTGAGCCATTTAGTAATTTCATTGTCCATGGTCACTCTGGCATTCAACCGGTCGTTGTACGATTCTTTCAAAAGCGATTGCGTGTTGTCACTACCTACAGTTAAAGAGTATTTTCCTTTTTCCGTTCCGCCGCTCAATTGAATATGTTGTTTATTTGATATAGCGTTTCTGAAAACTTCATCTTCCAACAACGTGTTAAATCTTGGTTTATAATATTTTCCATCGTTACCTATAAAATTAAGACCAGGTAAATACGAGTCTTTTGCTACCTCTTCAAACAAATATGGCATATCATTCCATGATAATCCTGCTGCATTTGGGCCACGAAAATCCTTTGTTGATACCAGGTTTCCATACTTAGGTGTATTGTTAAATGCCTGTTCATAAAGGTACATAAACTGGTCGGCATTTACTGCGTCGTTTCTTCTTGTCTTGATACCAACTGAGACTGAACCATCGTAGTCGACTCTTACTTCGCCTGCGACCCCACGCTTGGTAGTTATCATGATGACCCCGTTTGCTCCACGTGCACCATAAATAGCTGTTGATGATGCATCTTTTAAAATGTCGATAGATGCAATATCTGCTGGATCGAGGTTTTCCAGGGCATTGAGCACACCAACAATTCCATCCACTACAAACAGAGGATCAGCACTGGTATTAATGGAGTTTGTACCCCTGATTCGAATTTGAGGCCTGCCGCCCGGATCACCGGCAGCTTGCCTGATTACCTGAACACCTGCGACTTTGGCCTGTAGTGCTTGTCCAACGTTTGTAACTGGCCTGTCAACCAGTTTTTCAGGTGTTACACTCGATATGGAACCGGTAAGGTCACTTTTTTTCATTGTACCATAACCAACAACTATAACCTCATTAAGACCAAATGCCGACTCAGCCATAGTTACGTCGATCTGGGTTAATGTACCAATAGTGATTTCTTGTGGTTCCATCCCGATAAATGAGAATGTCAGACTTTTTGATCCCTGAGGAACTTCAATGCTGTATTTCCCGGCACTATCGGTAATCGTTCCCACAGTTGTTCCGGTAACAACAACGTTTACACCTGGTAAAGTTTCACCAGTAGAAGCATTTGTGACAGTTCCGGATACTTTGATTTGCTGCTGATCAACAACTGATCCGGAAAGATCATTACCGGAAGAGTTCTCTGCACTAAGTGAAAAGGTGGGAAGCACCAATCCACAAAACAGAAGAATAGTCACAATTTTCACAGTTCGAAGTAACTTGTGAAAATTCACATCTGGCCTTCTGGGCCAAAAGCAATTGCGAGTTTTTTTCATACGTAGTTAATTTTAAGGGGAAAAATAGAAATTTATAGTTAGGTGAAAATATAAAACAATTTTCAAATAATGTATAAAAGTATCAGAAATAATTTATAACGGCATCAGGAAAAATGTAAAGATTTAAACAATGTACAAAAACATCAGCAAAACGATGTTTTTATACTACAAGGAAATATATTGAATATCAGGCAGATACCTGATAAATGTATATTTTTGCTATAGTTATAAAGGCAAATATTTGCTGACACTTACCGGTCGTATAGATGGTTCATCAAAATTCGGTGCTAACTCAAAATACGGTTTCTTTCCCTCAGGTTACATTGCCTGGAATATAGGTCAGGAAGATTTTGTAACTGGATATCTCCTGGCATAAAAGAGGTGATGTAAGAAGTGGTATAGTTAATAAAAAAATTCTAACTCTGATTGAGGCCATAAGTTTTCAATTTCTATTCTAAGTAATTCATAAACAACAACAAATAACTCTCTATAATCGTAAATGTATATTTACTGTGAACCTGAAAATCAATTTTTCCCCCCGATTCCAGGGGGGATTTGGAGGTTTTTAAACCTTAACATTTGAAGGATTTCTTATCGACGCCATGCATCTCTGAAAGCTAAAATCCACCCCTATCCCGATAACTATCGGGACCCCCTTGGGGGGGTGGGGGTAAAAGCTCCTGAGTAGTTTGGAGGTAATACCCTGTGGGCGGCGTAACCGAAGAGAATCGATTTTTTATAAAATTCAAGCTATATAAATATTTAAAAAAATTATCTGATGCCGTCTTCAATATTACGAAAAAATAACAAAAAAA
>Ga0209606_1002057_pt1 | contig 23347 bp, 20 predicted proteins | sample AD_UKC057_MetaG_FD_184412 | JGI IMG/M metagenome (GOLD analysis project Ga0209606, IMG submission 184412) | Active sludge microbial communities of municipal wastewater-treating anaerobic digesters from USA - AD_UKC057_MetaG (SPAdes) (version 2) | ecosystem: Engineered > Bioreactor > Anaerobic >...
GGCGCACCTTGCCCCCGGACAAAGCTGCTGGACCCATCGGTATAAACCGCGCAGTTCGTGATATGGCAGTAGTGCGCCGCCATAGACCCGGTGCCCCGCATGAACGAAGAGTGGAGCGACACGCCGCAGCCGTCGCCTTCATCCATCCAAAAAGATACGGCTCGATGTGTCCGAGTTCCGCCTTGCACAAATTCTCGTTGCAGAAGGCCCCGCACCCGTTCAGCTTGCACTCAACCCCTTTGCGCACTGATAAACTACTGATCAGAACTTGCTTTTCGCGCGCCCGCCTGTACTCAGCGCTGCGCGGGTGAAGGGAGAAGTGGTTTTCGGGTTCACCAAGCATGGGGCGAGCTTATCGGGGGGCGTGGCCGGTTGTCAATAGCTGATTTTCCGCCAGAGAAGTGTGTCTTCGAGGCTTCCCGGGCCGGATTGGACTTGGGAAGCGAGGCGGGAGGGCAAGTGGGGGCCGCTGTGCACTGCCGGCTGGCGCACCTGACCCGGGGGCCTGAACTGGAGAGCCAGCCCTGGTCAGTCGGTTAGCACATTCTCGTAGTCGGGCATGGGATCCCCGTAGTCCTGCTCGTCCCGAAAGACTGCTTCCCGCTGGTCCACACGATTCATCACGTGGTATATCGCCCCCCGGGTACTGCATGCGCAGTTTGTGCGCCACGCGCCACCCAATGCCAAAACCTCCCTCCAGTGCCAATAGTGAGGACACTTGTTCGCGCCATGCCGATGCCGCCAGTTTCCAAAAATACGCCGGTCTGGCGCCGGTGCGGGAAAAGAGCGGCGGCCAACTCTGGACCCATTGGCGATGGCAGGCACCCGTTTTCGTGCGGCAGAGCCTGGTGGAGTGGGCCGGACAGAGGGTCATTTGATGCGCTTGGGCCAAGCGCTATTACAAACGCATGAAAGCTAAAGGCAAGAGGCATCATGTCATTCTCCGGGCCTTGGCCTTTAAGTGGGTGCGCATCCTCTGGAAGTGATGGATAACCAACACGCCCTACGAGGATGCCCGCTATCTCAAAGCCCTAAAGCTACGCAAGAGTCCAAACCTTCCATCCACCCAACCAGCCACATGAACCGCATGAATATTCCTGTCACTTTTCCCTTGCGCGGTATACCTCAGGTCTTGGCTAAGGTATCCGGCGGGCTCGAAAGTAGAGGTGAGGTGATGGTGAGACTGGAGCCGTGAACTCACATACGGTGCCATTTCCAGCGAGCCTACGTACCACGGTCCAATGGCCCTCGTCTAGCGAGTCGTTCTGCTCCATTATATAGGTTCGGCCTCGAAGTGTTGGCACGCCCATGGTGAAGCCATTCGTCGAGATATGTGGGTCGCGAAGCCTCCAAGGTGCCAACATCTCATTGTCTCCGACTAGCGCTAGGTTGTGAAATGCCCCACACGCAACAGCCACCACGTTGCTCAACCCGGCGGGTAAGTTCGTCTGGCCACTGTCGTTTGAGCCCCACGCGATCACCGTCCCATCCGCCCGAAGGGCCAGACTGTGGCCCCACCCACCTGCGACCGCCACCGCGTTCGATAACTCAGCGGGAACACTGGTTTCACCCCAGGTATTGCGTCCCCACGCGACCACCGTCCCGTCCGCCCGCACTGCCACGCTGTGAGCTGCCCCACCCGCGATGGCCACCACGTTGCTCAACCCGGCGGGCACAAGTGTCTCGCCACTGTCGTTTGAGCCCCACGCGACCACCGTCCCATCCGACCGCACCGACAGGTTGTGAGACACCCCACCCGCGATGGCCACCACATTGCTCAGCCCGGTGGGCACGTTTGTCTGGCCACTGTCGTTCGAACCCCACGCGACCACGGTCCCGTCCGCCCGCAGCGCCAGACTATTGGACCATCCACAAGCGATTGCCACCACGTTGCTCACCCCAGCAGGCACACTCGCCTGCTTATCATAATCCCTACCCCATGCTGCCACGTCGCTGATCGTCATGCGAGCCACCCCGCTCATCACTGACCCAAAGCGGTTGCTCACTATGACTGCATAGTCGCCCTCTTGCGCCCGGTTGAAATAATCCAAGACCAGCGTGGCATTGGTCTCACCGGCTAGATCAGCGCCGTTGAAGCGCCATTGATAGCTTAACGGTTCACTACCACGCACTTGGACTTCCAACAGGACCGTCGCGCCCTCAAAGACCACCTGACTCCTGGGATGCTGCAAGACGATGGCAGGAACCACCGTCAGTTGTGCGCCCAAGTTGGTCGCCGTTCCCCAAGCGTTGCTCACAATTAGCGAGTAACGGCCAGCCTGAGCGGGCACCACGTTTGAAAGGACCAGACAGGCATTTGTCGCCCCTGGCAAATTATTACCATTGAGCTGCCACATGTAACACAATGGCCATCCTCCACTAGCAGGAGCGTTGAAGACGACGGTGTCGATCCCCGCGAGAACCATGCGATCGCCCAGCAGAGGATTCAGAAATGGTTTGCCACCGCCAACAAGAGCCAAACCATGCCCTCCCCCACCTGCGACCGCCACCGCGTTGGTCAATCCAGCGGGAACATTGGTCTGGCCCCAGGTATTGCCTCCCCACGCGACCACCGTGCCATTCGCCCGCAGCGCCAGAATGGGCGATTCCCCAACGGACACCGCCACCACGTTGCTCAAACCAACCGGCACATCCCTCTGGCCCTCGTAATTGCTTCCCCACGCGGCCAATGTTCCGTCCGCTCGTAGCGCAAAGCTGCAGTGATACCCAGCCGCGATTGCCACTATGTTGCTCACGCCCGAGGGGACAGACGCCTCGCCAAAAGCGTTCGAACCCCACGCGACCACCGTCCCATCTGCCCGAAGTGCCAGACTGTGAACCCTCCCGCCCGCGATGGCCACCACGTTACTTAAATTGGCGGGAACATTTGATTGGCCGTCTTCATTATCCCCCCATGCGACCACCGTCCCGTCCGATCGCAGCGCCAAACCATGTTCATCCCCGGCCTCTATCGCCACCACATTACCCAACCCGGCCGGAACAGTCGTCTGGCCATGTTCATTGTCTCCCCAACTGAACTGATAAGAATTTGCTTTTGCGCGCCGCGCGTACTCAGCGCTGCGCGGGTGAGGGAGAATTGGTTTTTGGGCTATCTCGGCCCGGTCGGGGATGGTGGCGAGCGAGCCCGTGCGCCGAGAGTGTTGAACTGGCGAAGCCGAGGTGAGTTGACGGTGAGCGTTCGCGAGGCTAACCTCGGCGCATGCGAGTTCATTGCAGAGACGTGGTGTTCGGAGTCTTGCGGCAATGTGTAACCGGGTGCTTGCTCCCGACTTTGATTTTGCTCGCAGCCCAATCGCCAGGCCACACAGAGACAACTCAGGGTGAGGATGCCATTGGTGGCGGATTGTTTATCGCAGGGAGTTCGCTGTACGTCGCGGCTTGGGGTTATGGTCTTCAGGTGTTGGATATTTCAACACCAACACAGCCCAAGTGGGCCGGAGGCTGGAATCATCGAGGTGCCCCGACCGGCGTTTACGTGGTGGACGGGCACGCCTACGTGGCCAACCGTCCATGCGGTCTGGAAATACTGGAGATTCACGATCCTCGAAACCCAGTGAGCCTGGCGAATCTGCGCACCGGCGGCGACGCGATGGGGGTATTTGTGAAAGGTGCGTTCGCCTACCTGGCCGATGCTGTACACGTCGGAGGGGTTAAGCCCTACTCCTACATGCCTGGCGACAACAAGGGACTGAAAGTCATCGACATCAGGAGTCCACAGCACCCTCAGCTCCTGTCCGCCCCATCGCAGGATGCGGCGGGGGGCTCCGGACTTGCGGAGGTCGTGGCGTTGGATCGAATCGTGTACGAGAACCTCGCCGAATATGCAGCCATCCCGGTCTTGCGCCGAATGAACGCCATTGCGGTAGGGATGACGGGGTTCTACATCTCGAGCAACCGCGCTTATGCGACGGCTGGTCGCGGCGGGTTGAAGATTTACGACTTGGGGGATGCAAACCAGCCGAGGGAGATCTCTTATTTCAAGACGGCTTACAGCACCTGGGATGTACGCGTAGCTGGAAGATACGCGTACCTCATGGATGCAGGTGCTAGCGTTCACGTACTGGACGTGAGCGATCCAGCAAAGCCGCAGGAAGTCGGGCAGTTTAGCTGCACTGGGTACGTGAGCCGCTGGATTGCTTTGCAGCCGCCTATTGGGCGTGAGACTGCGGCAAAGCCACCTGGCAATGTCGCAAGGCCGGTGGTAAACGCCACGAACGCTGTTGCCCTAAAACCGCCGGCTGGGGGCAGAGTGCAGGGAACCCCAGCAACGGCGCCTGGCGAGTCATTGCCCGGATTAAAGCCGATCGACACAGCGCCGCCGCAACTGGTCAATGCTCGCCGGCTGGCGGACGGCTCATTTACATTCACGCTGGTTGGGGTTGCGAATGGCAGCTACGTGATCCAATACACCACGGATTGGAGTAAGTGGATAAGTCTGAGTACCAACCTGCTGCCGACCAGTGGTTATACCACGATTGCAGACCCCTATGCGGCCGAGGCAAAGGAGCGCTATTACCGTGCAGTGAAGGAGTAACTGATAAGAATTTGCTTTTGCGCGCCGCGCGTACTCAGCGCTGCGCGGGTGAGCGTGCATCCGCCGCAAAGTCAGAAACTCGCTGCGGCGCTTTCGGCTGCGGCTTGAAAGGGGTGTGTTGAACGAATTCTGATGCGAACTCCAAATGACAGTGCGCGAATCGTGAAACCGCTCCAGCCGAGCAGGGAGAACTTCTCGCCTATATGTTTGCGCAGCCGGAAAACAACTCGTTCCAATCACAACGCAATGCCACGCACAGACGCGCCGATGTTGGCAGGCTTGGAAAATACTCGCCAGCTTCAACGCTTTGCATGTACCGCGGACTCCCGCCTGACTCGATGCAGATTTATTGCTTTGGCGCCGCGGGATGCAGCGAAACACCGCCCCAAGAGGCGAGTGCAAAGAGCGGTAAGAGGTTGCCAACAAATGGTGAGCTTCGCGGCGTCCTGCTCGGAGAATTGGAGACAATGGGAGTTAAGTCGAAAGTCGGAGTTGCAGCCACGGCAGATCGTTACGGAAGCGCACAGAATGTTCGGAAGAAAACGTCTATGAAAATCATCAAAACAGTAATCATCGGAGCGGCAGCACTAACACTGGTTTCCGCTGGAAACGCATTCGCTATCGAAGGGCTCAAGCTGTCTGTTCAATGCAGTGACGTTGTTCTGTCTTGGCCCAGTTCGGACACGAACAACCAGTATTTCCTCGTTCAATACCGCCCCACGCTCGATCCTACAAACCAGTGGCAAACGCTTGCATCGTGGCTGCCAGCCGATTATGGCACAAACCGAACGCACTTCGTTCATTCAGGCATCGTGCAGGGTTGCGTCTATTCGTCCATGGCAATGGCTCCGCAAGGCGGCGAAGAATTCATGCTGCTGCTCGACGACACCGAGCCGGAGGAAAAAGCTCCGCGGTTCCCACTGGCGCTCCGGGCCGACGGCTCATCTGCGGCAGTGCCGCTTAACATCTATCCGCCCGGCTTCGACCTCACTGGATTCTTGATTCTCGACCCGCAATCCGGTGAGTGGCTCAGTGGAGACGGCTACACCACAAAGTCATTAGACTATGTTCTTGAGAGTGACGGTCCGGGCGTGCCCGGCGATCCCGGGGATCCCCAAGAGGGCGGTGGCATAACAGACCCGCCCGATACGGGATTCTACCGCGTTGTTCAGCATGGCATTCGTCTGCTCGGCATCACGAATGGTATGACGCTTTCAGGGACTGTCACGTTCCCTGTGGAAGTAGGCGCAGAGTCTGGAACCCTTGTCGCATTGAGCGTGCGCGAAGAAGGTGCGCCAGTTGGCAACTCCGTAAATATTGCGCCGTTTGCGCTCCCATTGCATGTTGTGCTGGATACAACAGCCATGAGCAACGGCGTCCATCAGATTTCAGGTTTTGCTTCCTGGAGTTCCGGCGGAGACGACGGTTCCGGTGTTGGCGAAGACGCCGAGTCGGACATTTATACAATCAATGTGAATAACGAGATCACGTTCCCGAATTGGATTGAGCACTATGGCGAGCTTTATGATGCCGTCTTGATTACGGCGCAGTCGGCGCACACAAATGCTGACTGGTATATTGATATTTACGGCAGCGAAGCCGGTTACATTGGAACCTTCGGTGGTCACACGGATGATGGAGACATCTACGCATGGTGGGATTTGATCGGCCCGCCGCCCAATTTTATCTCCTACGCCGATCAACGATACTTCGATTTTGTTGTCACGACGGAATATGACGATGGCCTTGCTGCGCAGGGAAGTGGTCCACAACCACAAGCCGCAGGCAGCAGCACAAGTGCTCCGAAAAGGACTTACAAACAGAATGACAACTGGACAAGCAGAGGAATGTGGGTTGTGGCAAACCAGCAGGCATGGGAAGGCTCGGTCGGCCATGACACCTTGGATATGGCGACTGATGGTTTTGTGCAGGCCGCAGAAATAAACGGCCTGACGGTCCGCCCTTCTCATCCCTATAACGAAGCGTTTCGCATTGGATACGGCGAGGGTATTCCGGAGTCCACAAGAAACTCGCAATGGGCTGCTTTGCGAGCTGCACTCTATCATCAAGAGTCCCGGAATTTCTTTTATCTGGGGCACGGCTCACCGGATGGAATCGGAGGCAGCGCGAACACAAATCGTTTCATTAAGGCGACTGAAATCGCAACCATGCTGCATACAATTCCGGCAGGCCAGACTAACCGACATGGCTACCGTTTTGTATTCTTGTATGGATGTGAAACCGCCAGTGGCACGTTGCCGGAATCCTTTGGCATTGTTCACAGGGAAAATGTTCCAGGGATAGATTATGTGAATTCAGGCTTAACACCCGGCGCGTTCGCCGGATGGAACCACAAGCAGTCCGCCGGAATTCTAAGCTCAACGTTGTTGGACAACGCGAATTATCTCATACACTTTCAGGAACAATGGGCAGGAGGTATCGGTGTGCGTGAAGCTCTCAGGCGAGCGAAGGCGAACTATACGGATGTGGGCTTTATCAATTTCAACAAAATGAAAGTCTTTGGAAATTGGGAACTGTCGTACTGGGCCTACAACCGATAGGGGCTATGGAACAACTTATACACATGACGGCCACGTACTCGAACGCGCTGCTCGTGGCAATTCTGCCGCACGTTTCTGATTTTGCCAAGAAACTGGATTTGCCCCTCATCCAACCGATCATGCGCGAACAAGTCGTTCGTTTTGCTCCCAGCCGCTACAAAGGCCATGTGGAAGGCGGCATCTGGCTTACGAATGGCTACTGGTTCCTTTTTACGCAGAGATATGTTGATAGCTTTCGCGCGCCATCCAACTGGTTCTTCGAGCAAGAACCCGCGACGAAGTTCAAAAACTATCTCGGCCAAACTCGAATGACGACGAATGACATCGTCGCATTTGCGAGGGAAAGCTTGCTCAAGCTCGGCTATCCACCCGAAATAACCCGTGCCGATACCACGCCCGAATTGGAGGGGCCTTGGGATTTGAAGGAAGGCGGTCATATTCCGCAGTGCCGGGTGATATGGGAGCCCGTCAAAGACCAAGATTCTGACGGCCACAGCACGGTAAGAGTGGAAATCAATACGCAAGACAAGTCGCTTGTGGGAATGTACCTCTGGTTCGCACCCACAAACAGGATGAAAGTTGGCACCGCTGTGAAAGTGGATACTGAGCCTGAATTGGAATCAGAATTCCGAGAGCGGACAAAAGCGAGGATGTTTATTCGCACCAACGCGCCGCCACGCTTGCCACGAAACACTTCGCCGCCGTGACCGGCGATCTTTGAAGCCAGTGAAGCATTCCTCTCGAACGCTGTTGAAACTTTGCATTGTCGTCGCCGGCGCGATTTTCGTTTGTTTGGCATTTGTGGACTGGCGTAGCGGGGAACCACGGTATCAGGGCAAGCGGTTGAGCACTTGGATGAACGATCTCACGGCCGAGCCGCAGAATCTCTCCGAGTCGGAAGCATTAGCAGTTGAGGCGCAGCGCCGAGAAATGCTCACGAATGTAGTACGCGCAATTGGCTCTGACGGATTGCCTTTCTATTTGGATTGGATTCAAAGCGCACCACAAAAACCGTCACCTTACGAGAGATTAGAGGACTGGTTGACCCAAAAGACCCGCAATCGGATTCGTTTGCCTCAGCGTCAGTACCGTGCCGTCCAAGCTTTTACTGCAATTCAGATTCTCGGACCAAGCGCCAAATCAGCGGTCAGCCCTTTGGAACGCCTCCTTAATAACGAATCATCTTGCGACATTGCCGCGCGCTGTCTTGCCGCCATTGGACCCGATTCAGTCCCCGCACTGAGCAACGCCCTGACCTCGACAAATGATCGAGTCCGCAACGTTGCCGCACGAGCCTTGGGAGATTTGGGAGTCGCCGCGAAACCATCACGGCCCGAGCTGATGATAGTTATCAAGACAGAAAAGGCGTCCTCTTCTCCAGGGCTTTCAACAACCGACTTGGCCTTGAGAGCTTTGGCTGAAATAGACTCAACCGCTGATGAATTACTGGCTCTGTTTCAGGCGCAGCTTTTCGCGACGAACGCCTCCGCTGGTGCCGCATACGGGCTTGTGCGCTTGGGAGCCACTGGCACCCCAATCTTGAATCAGGCAGTTACCAACGAAGACGCAAAAATCCGTGCGAGCGCGGAGGCGGCTCTTGATCTCCTGACTTACTTGAAAACCAAAGACGCAGCCACTGTAATTCCGTTCGACCATTTCAACGTAAGGTTCAACAACCGGCTGGTTCATGCGGTTTTGAGTAAGGGAAGCGCGCCGCACGATGGCAGCCAAAACCCAAGCCAGTAGGATTGGCGCCAATGCAGGACTGCAAAACCGCCCTGCAACCCGTGTGCGATTTCAATGTTTGCTAGCCCAAGTTCGTCAGTCCTGAAATCAAAAGTGCGGATTTGTGGGCTTTTTGAAGCCCGCTACCCGTTTTTCTCCACTACATTTTGCACCAGCTTAGGAACGCTGGGAAGCTCCAGCCCCAAACGGATCAGCAGTTCCGCCACGGGGCGATCCGGGCGAGCGACGACTCGCAACCGCACCTCGCGCGTTTCCTGACTGTCCGTTGGCTTTGCCGGTAAGACCACATCCATGCTGCGCACCGTCGCTACCTCCTTGAGCAACTGGCGCGAACAGTTCCCCAGCCCTTTGCCCCTCATCCACATCTCCAGCGTTCGCCACAGCGCCAGGGTCAGGAAACAGACCAGGATGTGCGCCTCCACCCGCTCGGTTTTCTGATGGAATACCGGGCGCAAACGCAGATCACTCTTACCGATCCGGAAGGCGTCCTCGGCTTGACTGAGTTGCATGTACCATCGCCATAGTTTGGCCGGGTCTTTTTCCGTGCAGTCGGTGCGCAGCAGGTAGGCGCCCTGGGCATGCTCGGCCCAGGCACTGCGTTGGGCGTGATCGGTGATGCGCAGTCCGGTGGCGTGCCCCTGGGCGTTGCGCTCCACCGTTACAGTCATCAGCCGCTCGGCAGCGGGAAAGCGCCCCAGCCAGCGGCCAATGCGCCGCTCGATCGGGCCCGGATCACGAGCCGGCCGTTTCTGCAGGGAAGCGTGAGTTTTATCCAATTGGGCGCGCAGACGTTTGCGGGCCAACTCAATCATCGCCAACTCCTTTTGCCGCCGAGCGCTGGAACGGCAGAGGATATACTGCTCATCGTCGCCCCCGTCGGGATGGGGCACCAGTTTAACTTCCACCCCTTCCTGGACCTGGGCCCAATGCTCCTTTTGCAGCAACTGCGCTTCAAATTGCTTGAGCTGGCTCTTGGGCGTGCCCACCAAGTAGTGCGCCTTTCGCTGGCGCAGAAACTCGATGTTGTCCTCGCTGATCATCCCCCGATCCATCACCCAAATGCGTTGGGCTTGGCCGTACTTTCCCTCCATCCTCTGCACCATCTCCTCCACGGTGGTGACGTCGGCGGTGTTGCCGGCAAAAATCTCATAGCCAATAGGTAAGCCCTCCGGCGTGACGACCAACCCGATATTGACCTGCTTGCAGTCGGGCCGATGGTCTCGTGAGTAACCGCGAGCGGCCTTCTCATTGCCCAGCGCTTGGCCTTCAAAGTAAGTGCTGGTCACATCGTAGAGCAGGAACTCAAACTGCACGCCGAACCAGTCCCGGTACTTCTCCAGCAGGTGCTTACAGAGCTGCTCCTTGTGCTCGTGCAGCACGTCCAGCCCGCGATAAAGGCGTGCCTCGTTGACCTGGCTCCAAGAGACGCCCAGCAAATCTTCCAGCACGCTGTCCGCATACCAGCGCTCCGCCACCTCCAGTTCGCTGCGTTGGCCGCAGAAACGCGCCAGGGTCAGAATACAGGCAGTCAATTCCCAGGACACCTCCTCTTGCCCCGGCTGGATAATCTCCTGGAGCAGTGTGTGTAGCCCCAGCCGCCGCCATAGCGATAAGCCCAGATACACTTGCCCAAACTCCCGAACGCGCTCGACCCGCACACCGCTCAAATCCACCTGCGCCCACTGCTGCGGTGGCACCTTGGCCAACTGCTGGCCCAAGTGGCCCTGGACCGCTGGGGTGCGCCCCTCCAGCAGATCGGCGATCTGTTCCCACCCATGCCGCGTTCGGCTCTCCAGGCCCGGCTCCTTGCCCAACGTGGCGACGATCTCTTGTCGCGGCCCCTTGGCCGTGCGGACCGTTTTGACGAGCGTCCAATACTCGTAGCACTCACCGTTAACCGTCCGACGATTTCGGCGCAAGAACATGCACCGGAGAATACGCCACGACCTCAACAGGGCACAACGGGCTGATCTCCACTACAAGGTGAAGGCTCCCCGAAACGCCAAATCCCTAAGAAACTCGCTCGCCTTGTCCGAAAACAGCCGATTCCACCCCTCGGACTGACGAACTTGGGCTAGGTGGAAACTCGTTCATCGTGCGGTAAACAGATAATTTCCGGGTGCAGGTTCGTCTTTTGCCCAAAAACTGATAAGAATTTGCTTTTGCGCGCCGCGCGTACTCAGCGCTGCGCGGGTGAGCGCTCGGCGCGGAAGTTTGGTGGAACGCGAACTTAGGATTGCCGTCTTGATGGTGTGTCCGTTGGAGATTCTAACTCTGCGTCAAAGGCCGCTTTGATCCGTTGCAAAGTCTGAAGCCGATCTAGGGCGACATCCTGCTCGTAGGTGTTCACGATGTGCCTCGCCAAATCCGCCAACATCAAACCCCAAGCAGCAGGATCATTCCAAACCCCGACTCGCAAACTAACATGTTGGTTATTATCGGCAACCCATACTCGTAAAAGTTCAAGCGATTGCGGGTCACGCTTGGCTGCCTCGGGGATAAGTAATTGATCGTTCTGAGCCATAGTCATGTTGGGTGGCCAACGCCAAACTCCTCTCGCCTGTGTGAGTAGTGACGGCGGTCTTGGAAAGACACACGGGAAAGGTGTTTCTGCCGCATCAGCGGAGACAGGTCGCCGTCCACGATATTCGTGGACTCATAGAACAGCACCGATTCCAGTCTCCCTACCGCATCAAGCGGCTTGAGTGAGGCAATATCGCCATCATTGTTGAGATGGAGTTTTCGGAGATTTGGCAAAGCCGCGACTTCATCAATCGATCCGATCTGGCGACATGTGTGAACCTCTATTTCTTCGAGTTTCGTCAAGGCTTCAACACCTGCGAGTGACTTCAGCTTCTTAAGATTCGCCAGACGCAGAAAACGAAGCTTCCTAAGCAATGCAATTCCATCGAGCGATTCCACCGGCGCGTTCAAAACCGCCAAAGACTCCAAGTTTTCCAGCTGCGAGAACGAGGCGAGGTTCTTGCCGCTGTATCTATTCACGAATAGGCTTTTTAGCGTGAAACAGTCAAACAAGGATTCCGCCTTCGGACGCCACTCCAAGGCGCAATCTTCAAGCTGAGAAAAGGCCGAGAACCGAAGTTCTGTGCGACAGTAAGTCATGACCTCCAAGGCGCGCAGTTCATGCAACGCATGAACCGGCTCCACCGATTCAATTTTGAAGTCGATTATCTTTAGAGACTTCAACCACGGACAGGAAATCAGGAAAGAAAGATCGCTGCCAACCCAACCTTTCGCATGGTTGAGTTCCAACTCAAGACACCGGCGCGTCTGAATTTCACCGGCAATCTGATCTGACCACGCAGACTTAAGGACTGCACGCAAACCGTATTTACCTTGCTCAAATTCAATGCCTGTCATGGATTGGGCGGTAGCAAATATTGTCTATTGGGCCCAATTGGATTGCGAATGTTTTCAAGATTTCTGACACCGCCAAGCTCATTGATTCTAAGTTGTTCGGCAATCTACTGATAAGAATTTGCTTTTGCGCGCCGCGCGTACTCAGCGCTGCGCGGGTGAGGGAGAATTGGTTTTTGGGCTCACCAAGCATGTGGCGAGCCTCGCCAGAGCCGGCTGCGGTGTCAACACCTTTTGTTCGCTTTGTTCGCGGGAATTTTACTGATAAGAATTTGCTTTTGCGCGCCGCGCGTACTCAGCGCTGCGCGGGTGAGGGAGAATTGGTTTTTGGGCTCACCAAGCATGTGGTGAGCCTCGCCAGAGCCGGCTGCGGTGTCAACACCTTTTGTTCGCTTTGTTCGCGGGAATTTTCGCCCACTCTTGGGGTGTGGCCGGCAGGGTTTGGGGGCGCAGCGTGTGGCAGGGCGGGGATCGAGCCGGGACCACCCGGCGCACGGGCGCACCCCGCCCCGAGCCGGCTGGATGATGCGGCATTTTTCAGTCGGTCAGGACGTTTTCGTAGTCAGGGGTCGGGTCCACGTCGTCACAGGGTTCGTAGGTGTAGGGCCCCGGCACCGCTGACGGGGGCGGTCTGGGCGGCGGGTCATGCCAGGCGCCGAGGTGCCGGAGAACTTTCTCAACCACCCGCGCGTCATCAATGATGGCGATGACCCGCATCGGGTTCTGGCAGACGGGGCAGCGGAGCGGGTCCGCGTGCCAAACCCGCAGGATGAGGTCGCGCCAGCGTTTGGAGGGCAGTTTGAGCGGCGGCGGCGGGGAAACGCCGGGGCGGTGTAACACCAGTTCGGGCGGCAGGCCGCGCTGGCGCACGCCGCGCATCTTGTTCGAGTACCACCCGTAGTAGCGGACCATCTGGGCGCCTTTGTCGGGAATGTGCTGGGTAATGGCGGCCAGGAAGTCGGTGGGGGTGAAGACCTCGAAGTTGCGGTTGATTTTGGCGTTGAGGCGCGAGCGGTAGATGACCATGTCGCCGGGCGATTCCAGCGTCATCTTCTCCACCGAGAATGGGTTGCGGAGGATATATTGGGCCAGGCCTTCGAAGTCGGCCTTGGCCTCGGGCGGCACCTGTTCGCCGGCGTGCAAGTTGAAGCCGCTGTGTTTCCAGGAGCTTGTGAAGGACGGCTGAGCCGCAAAGAAGCGCAAGAGGCGCAGAGGGAGAAAAGCACACAGGACAGTCGCACGAAGAGAATCAGGGTGGTGAGCAACTACAAGTCGGCCGCGCCGGGTGAGTAACTCGCCCGTGGCCTGCCGTTTTGCGTCTCTTGCGCCTTTTCGCGGCAGCTTCCTCTTGACCCAGAGGCTGAGCTGGCACATTCGGATGGCTTCGGCATTCAAGTCCACGCCGCCGTGGTTGGCCTGGCGCGTCTGCCGGTCGCAGTCGCAATCGCCCGTGCAGGGAGTTCGTGCTTGTGATTATCGGGCCTGGACGTAACCTTTCCCCCGTGGCTGCGGAGGCATGGCAGTCCGGGAGGCTGGCCTGTGTTGGGCTGGCCGCCGGGCGGCGCTCCCGGCCGGCAAACGAAAGGTTATCATCCATGAAACTCCTCGATTCCCCTCGCACCGGAAGACTCGGCTCACACATCTTCTACCCCTCACCCTTCGGCCAGTGCTGCCGCGCCCTGACCGTGCCGCACGATCCCAAAACCCCGGCCCAAAGCCGCGCCCGCGCCATCTTCGGCTCCTGCTCCAATGCCTGGGGCCGGACCCTGACCGAAGCCCAGCGCCAGCGCTGGGTCAGCGCCGCCCAAACCGCCCCCAGCCACCCGTCGCTGGGGCAGTATTACCACCTGAGCGGTCAGCAATTCTGCGTCCAAATCAACAGCACCCTGCGCTGGCGCGTGGGCTATGGTGGTGCAAAGGGCAACCGCCGCCAGCAGGGCGACGCAGGCAGACAGCGTGCTGCAGGATGGATGAGACTTGGTTTTCATAAGGGTGGTTCCGTGTTAATTGAAGGTGCGGGATCTGAACTGCGAAGCAAAAGACAGGCAGGACCGGGAAGGGCGCGATCCGGCCCAGGTGGTGAGTTGAGGGTTGAAGGCCGGAGCCTCGGCGGCGCGGCGGCGGAAGACAAGACCTCCGGCGCGCGGCCTTCAGGCCGTGGGCAGGAGAAACAGACGTCGCGTCCGGCGACTAACGGAATGGCCACGAGTGAACCGCTTCCGAATGGAAGCGGCACTGTGCAGTTTACCCTTCCGATATGGTGGCTCATGGCTACCGCGGCAAACCGTTTATGCGGATGGCGGCCCGACCACCCGCGTGACCTCCGAAGGCGCAGGGTCCTCGCAGGGTCCTTCGGACCCTTGCTGACAATTCATCTTATAGCAGAAGCCCCGAGGTATTGTCACGAGTTATTTTGTCTTTCCATGAACAGCATTGTCAGCCTGCCTTGCCCCCGCTTCGTCCTGTTCAGGGCTGGTCCACTCATTTCCTGAACTGCACCTGAACCGCCAACTGCCGCTCTGCGGAATTTCCTGGTGATCTTATGGGGATTCTTCCTGGCCTTCACATCGTAACCCCAAAGCGAATTCGTCTCGCGGATGTAAAGCCGGCCATTCGCGATCAACGGTTAAGCCCACGCTGTTCCCGGGCCGGCGTTGGTCGGACGATTTGGCGGCGTGAAGCGCCCTTTCCAAGTGATCAGAATTTGCTTCTGGCGCGCCCGCACTGACGGAGCGCTGCGCGGGTGAGGGAGATTTGGTTTTGGATCTCACCGAGCATGGGGCAAGGCTATCCGGAGGCGGCGAGAATTTCCACGGCCAAGTCGGGGCCAGGTCCGGGCCGATCTTGGCCAGCGGGCATATCTGCCGGGGTCGCATTGGGTGAGGAGAATCGGGTTGGGGCGGGCCAGGCGCAGTGCCAGCCGGCCGGATGCGGCGGTGCACGGGCAGGGTTCAGACGGTCAGTGAGGAGCCTTAATGGACTAAAGACCGGCAGCTAACCTTGCTGAAACACTTTCACATACACCTCGCGGATGGCGCGGCGCCAGCCGGCGAGAGCCTGGTGAAAGGCATCGGGGGTGGGGAAACCGCAGCGCACTGAGACACGATAGTAGGGAGCGGGATCATCGGGCAGAACCGTTTCCCCTTCGTAGCTCCACCGCCGGAGGATGCCTTCGACGCGCCGCAGTTGCCGGTAGTTGCGGATGAGCTGGTCCGCGTCGGGCAGCACGCTGGCGGCACGCCCGCGCTCCAGCGCGGCCAGGGTATTGGCGCCCGGCCAGCCATGCTCCAGGCAGAGCGTCTGGGCAATGAACTCGGCATCCATCAGGCCCCCGCTGCCTGTCTTGATGGCGAGGTCGTCCTTGCCCGCCGGGGTGCGTTCCTTCTCGATGCGCATCCGCATCTGGTGAATCTTCTGTTTCCAATCCGGCGTGCAGGCCGCCAGCGGCAAAGCGGGGCGCTGGAAGTTCGTCAGCGTGTTGGCCAGGGTTTGAAAGCGGGCGCCCAGCCCTGAATCTCCGGCCACCGGCCGCGCGCGTGTGAGCGATTGAATCTCCCAGAGCTGCGCGCGCTGCCGGTAGTAATCCTCGTAGGCGCTCAGCGTGTTGACCAGCAGGCCCTTGTCACCGTCAGGCCGCAGGCGGGCGTCCATGCGGAAGACCACGCCATGCTCGGTCCGGGCCGAGAGGAGCTCGAGCACTTCGAGCGCGAGCCGCGCCAGTTTGGGGAGGTCCTTCGCGCTGGTGTCCGCCACAAACACCACGTCGAGGTCCGAGCCGTAGTCAATCTCCGCGCCGCCGAGCTTGCCGAGGCCGATGATGACAAAGGGCGGAGCCTTGAGCGCGTGTTTGCGCATCACGACCTCCAGGGCGTATTGCAGGCAGGCCTCCGCCAGCGCTGACAGCTCGGCCAGGTACTGTTCCGGGTCCGCGAGCCCCAGGATATCGCGCAGGCCGATGCGCATCAGCTCGGCCTGGTGATAACGGCGCAGCCAGAGCGGTTGGTCTTCGTCGCCCAGGCCGTGGCGCAAATCCCGCAGCGTTTCCACGGCGGACTTGCGCTGCCGCAACCGGCCGCTGACGACCAACTCGTCCACCAGGTCGGGCGTGCGAATGGCCAGCTCGGCCAGGAATTCGGAACGGTCAAACAGGAGCACCAGCAACTCGAAGATGGCCGGGTTGCTATGCCACAGCTCGAAGAGCGTCGCCCGCGCCCCGTAGGCGCTGATGAAGCTGTCGAGCCGCGTCACCACCCGGTCGGGATCAGAAAGCGGCACGGCCTGCGCTGTGGCGGCAGGCATCTTGCCTGCCGCCACCGGACACAGCGCGAAGAGCCGCGGCAACAGTTGGTGCGCCAGTTCGCTGGTGCGGGGCGAGACGTGCACATAGCCTGGTCCCTCGACAAACTCGCGCAGGACACGGAAGGCCTTTGCCGGGTCTTTGAAGGCGTGCCGGGCCAGCAGTGCCTTCCATTCCGGCTCGGCGCCCTCGAACTGGCGCGGAAAGGGCGACATCGCCTGGCTCTCTTCCTTGCCGGCGTGCAGCATTCGGTCGAAGATGCGGCGCACATTCCCGGTGTGGGCCTGGCGCGCCGCTTCAAACTCCTTGAGCGAGGCGAAGCTCATCAGGCGCGCCAGGCGCTCCCCGGCCGGCTGGTCGGCGGGAATGGTGTGCGTCTGCAGGTTGTCTTCCATTTGCAGGCGGTGCTCGACGTCGCGGAGAAAGCCGTAGGCCGTGGCGAGCTGCCGGGATTCGTCCTTCGAGAGCAGCTCGTATTGGGCCAGCTTGGCCAGGCAGGGAAGCGTTTGGGCGCCCTGGAGGAACGGCTGCCGCCCGGCCTGCAGCATCTGGAGCGTTTGGGCCACGAACTCGATCTCGCGGATGCCGCCTCTTCCGAGCTTCACATTGCGGATCACCTCGTCGCCCTTGAGCACATCGCTTTCGATGCGGCCTTTCATGGCCACGACCTCCAGCAATACATCCTCGTTGATGGACCGCGGATAGCGGAAGGGCTGGATCATCTCCAGAAACTCCGCTGCCAGCGCAGCGTCTCCCGCCACGCCGCGCGCCTTGATCAGCATCATCCGCTCCCAGGTCTGACCCCATTGCGCGTAGTAATTCTCGTAGCCGGCGAGCGAACGGGTCAGCGGCCCCGCATCCCCCTCGGGCCGCAGCCGCAGATCAATCCGGTAGAGCGTGCCTTCCGGCGTCATGCGGCTCACCTCGGCGATGAATGCCTCCGCCAGGCGGTTGAAGAACTGATGGTTGGTCAGCACCGGGCGAGGTGTCTCGCTCTGGCGGGGCAGCTCCTTGAAAACGCTTCCCTCCTCGCTATAGACGAATAGCACGTCCACGTCCGAGCTGTAATTGAGTTCCTGTCCGCCAAGCTTGCCCATGCCCAGAACGCAGCCCGCCGTCGGCTGCCAGCGCCCCTCGGGATTCTGGTGGCACGGCTGGCCGTAACGCCCGGTCATCTGCCGGTGGCAGACCTGCCAGACCACTTCCAGGCAGACATCCGCCACGTCGGAAATCTCCTGCACGATCTCGGGAAGCCCGCCCAGCCGAGCCAGGTCGCGCGCGGCGATGCGGAGCATCTCGCGCTGTTTGAACTCCCGCAGGCGGGTCAGCGCGGCGTCAAACTCGGACGCCGCCAGGAGCGGCTTCAGCACGCGGTTGATTTCGCTGCGCAGCCCTTGCTTGCGGCGGGGAAACTTGAGCGCCTCCGGCTCGAGCGCGCCAACCCAATCCGGCCGGGCGACAAGCAGATTGCCGAGCGCCTGGGAGGCGCCGAGGACCGCAGCCAGGACGCACGCCTGGTCAGCCGAACACGCCTGCAGCGCGGGGCCGGCGCTGGTGGCGGCGAGAAGGCCCAGGAACGACTTGGCCTGCTGCGGGTCCGCGCAGGCACTTAAGGCGTTGGTCCAGGCCGGGCTGTTCATGCTCGAGTCGGCACGCTCACCGCGGAATCGTCTCCACCTTGACCTCGGTCGGCGCTGGTTGTCCCGGGGGCTTCAGCCGCGTGAACAGTCCGCGCCAGAAGCCAAAGCCGTAGAGCAGATGGGTCAGCACAATCAGGGGGATGGCGGCAATGCTCTGCCAGACCTGGCCGCCGGCTGCCAGCGAAACGCCTTGCGCCAGCACGGCCAGAATGTAGAAGGCCAGCGGCAACAGGCACGACTTCCCGAGGGGCGTCAGCGTCAAGAGCGGCAGGAGTGCCAGCAGATAAAGGCAAAAGAGCGGGGGCACGAAGTTGAGCGCCGAGCCGAAGGTCGGGTGCAGGCGGAACTGCTCCGCCCGGCCCCGACCATAGGTCATCAGCATTCGGGCGAACGATCGGAGGCTGGATCGCGGGCGGCGCCGCACGACCAGTTGGGGGTCATAGAGCAGCTTCCCGCCGCGACGCTGCAACCCGTCCATGAGCGCGTTTTCCTCGTTGGGATACAGCGCCTCGTCGAATCCTCCCAATTCCAGCATGGTTTCTCGCCGGGCGAGGAGGTTGCAGAGGATGAGCTCCTTCTCGCTGGTCTCGCGCACCTGGCCGACCGCGGCATAGCGCGCGCGGCTGGGCCCAAACGCCAGCCAGCTTGCCAGCACCCGCGCGAAGACCTGTTCCAGCGGCGGCGCATCGCTCGGACAGACGTTTGGCCCGCCCACCATCTGCACCTGCGGATCGCGAAACCGCTCCACAGCCCGGCGCACGTTCCCCGGCTCGGGCGCAGAATCATCGTCCAGGAAGTAAATCAGGTCCCCGTGGGCGGCCCGCAGAGCCGCGTTGCGTTGAACGGAAGGCTGCGTGCCGCGCGCCACAACGATCTCCAGCCGGTCGGCCGGGTAATCCAGAGCGCGGCTGGCGGCAACGGCTTTGACCTCGGCCTGGGCGGGGCGGGCCGCGATCACCACCGTAACACTCGGCACGGTCTCGTTCACGTCCGCAGGCTAGAGTCCTGCGGCAAACAGTGCAAAGAGGAAAGTGCGCAAGGGCAACAGTGAAAAGAGTGTAAAACAGTTTTGACAATTCCGTGCGGGTTCATACATTTCTGTATCCCCGGATGGGGTCGTAGCTCAGTTGGTAGAGCGCCTGAATGGCATTCAGGAGGTCAGGGGTTCGAACCCCCTCGGCTCCACCATCCAAACTCCACTTACAACTAAGGAAATCACTCGGCTTCAAGCCACTGCCTGAATCGTTGGGCCACCATGGCCCGCCGCACTGCAAAGGGGAGGCGGGCGATCATGCGCCGGGCCTCCGCCACGTCGAAGTCGCCGCCCTTCTCAACTTCCGGCAGCTTGCAGAATAACCGGCTGCGGGCGGGCGTGAGGTAAAAAACATCCAACAGCGCTTTTTCCGGCCGCGCCATGCGGATGCCTCTCTCGCCCAGCGTTTCGTACCCAAAGAAGAAATCGGGGGAAACATGATGGACCGACACCACGCCCAGGGGAGTGGTGTACCGCCGTGTCCGCGCAAGGGAGACGGCATAAACAGACGCGGGAATCTGAGAAATCATGCCGTGATGGTACAGGGCGCTTTGCAGCGAAACATAGGCCGGCTGCGGGGCAGTGAGCCGTTCGGGGAGGCCCAGCGGGTCCAGCCGGCCTGGAAACGCCCAGACTCCGCGCCGCAACGCCAGCAGATGGCCAGCCTCCGCCAGTCGCGCCGCCATCTTGCTGGCATGGGCTCTCCCCACGCCAACAATGGCCGCTATGTCGCCCGTTTCCAGCACCGGCTGTTCGAGGCGTTGTAACCGCGCCAGGACGTCAATCAGTCTCATCAGCCCTCCCCTCTCAATGCCTCGACGACTCGAAGTACTAGATCATCCCAGACTTGCGGGTCTTCATACTGGGCCTGGTGATCCGGCGACAGAAAGGAAAGCACTTGGCTCTTGAACACGCCGAAGGAGACGGACAGGGCGTTTTGCTGCGCCTCGCGCCAGCGCGGCGGCAGTTCCATCCCCTGAGTGGAGACGCCGCACTTCAGCAAATGGGCGAGATCAAAAACATCTCTCGCCTGGGTTTGGGACCGGTGAATCAACGCGTGGACTTTCTGACGAAACGCGGCGGCTGCCGAATAATGGCTCGCAAGAAAAGGAGTGATCTGGTATTCGCGCATCAGCAAACTGTCAACGCTCTCGAATGCCACCGGGTCATCCATGCCCCGCCGGGAAAACTCGATTTTCGTGTGCAGCGGCAGTTCAAGTCCCTTTGCGGCAAGGCTCAGTTTCCATCGTTGGGTGGTCTCAGTCTGCTTCGGGGCCGTGCAACGCATGATCGTCAGGCCGCGCGCCTGCAGAATCCGCCCCAGGGTCGTTCCCGACAGAATCTGCTCCACCCGATCCCTCAACACTTCCACCGGCGCTGACTGCACATCCAGATCCATATCTTCCGAAAACCGGATGCTCCTGAGATAGAATCGCAGGTTGCATCCGCCTTTGAGCGCATAATGCCCTTTATCCAGTTTCCGGCCCAGTTGCCCCAAGAAAAGGAGGTGAAACTGTTCAACACAGGCAATTGGATGAGGAAACGAAGTCACAACGATACAATCCCCGATAACGACGTGCGTGTCAACAACATGCCTTATTAAGATCGGCAGTTGTCAGCCCGGCCACGGCGTTCAAGCGGAGACTCAGCCGGCACTCCGCCTCGCTCCTACAACGCCAAATCCCCCTGCTGCCCGTGCTTCTTCTTTGATTCCGGCGCTTTCTTGAAGGTCATGTCCACCGCCGCCGCTTCCGACGGGCGCTCGATGCCTTTGCCCTCCATCAGCTCTTTGACCGTCCGGAGCTGCAGACGGGGATATTTCTGGCGCGTCAGCTTGTGCTCGTAGAACCCGACGCTGGCCGCCTCGGCCTCCATTGGGCCGGTGGGCGGCTGGAGCGAAATCAGGACGCCGATGGCCGCCTTCTCGCGGTCAATCACCCCCCGCAAATCGCGCACGTCCTTCACCCCCGTCTTGCCGCCTTTGACCTGGATAATGATCTGCTCCGGCTTGGCCGCCTGCGGGTCGTCGCGGAACAGAATCTTGCCGTCAATGCCGTGGTCGGCCCCTTTCTTCTGCTCGACCGGCCGCGCGCCCACCAACCCCAGCGCCCACCATTGGAACTGGAACTTGTCCTGCTCGGCCAGCGTGGCGGCTTCGTTGGGCGTCGTCGGCTCGCCGACGATGCGGACGACGGAAACCGCGGCTGCTTGGGACGAAGCGTGGCCGGGGGTGGCTCCCTCTCCCTGAGGGAGAGGGAAGCTCTCCTCGTCCGCGGCGGTGTGTGCGGAGCCGGTGACGAATTTCATGCGGCTGCCGTATGTGTCCTGCAAGCGGTTCTTGATGAGCGAAATGGCAAGCTGCGTGATGTCTATCCCGATCCACTGCCGCCCCAGCTTCTCCGCCGCATCAATCGTCGTGCCGCACCCGCAGAACGGATCGAGCACCACGTCGCCGGGATTGCTGCTGGCCTTGATGATCCGCTCCAGCAGCGCGACGGGTTTTTGGGTGGGGTAAGGAAGCTTCTCTTGATTTGATCCGTGCAGGTGTTCGATATCGTGCCAGTCATCCGAGATAGGCTGCCCCTCCATGTCGTCTAGGTAGCGCTTCTCCTGCGGCACTGCTCCCGGCTTGGACTGGTAGATCCGTCCCTCTTCGTAAGCGCGCTGCATGCGGTCCTTGGTCCAGCGCCAAACGCGAGTCACTCCGAGGAACTCGTAGGTTAGGTTCGGGCGGTTCTTGTTCGGGTTGGTGATGTCGCCGAGCCGGTACTTGCGGCCGTTGGGATCAGCGAAGCGGTAGAACTTCTGAATGTACTCGGGATCGTGCTGACCGAACACTTTGTTGAAGATGACCTCGGGTCCTTTGGAGTACCGTAGGATGACATCGCGGCAGTTCGGGAAGTTGACAGTTGCATGGCTCTTGGGTTGCGAACGCCTCCAAGAGATTTCGTTGCGGTAGTTCAGCGGTCCAAACACCGCATCGCAGAGCAGCTTGAGATAATGGGAGGCGGTGGGGTCGCAATGGAGGTAGAGGGAGCCTGTAGGTTTGAGGACGCGGCGCAGTTCGACCAGGCGCGGGGCCATCATGGTGAGGTAGGCCATCATGTCGTTGCCGCCCAGGAACGTGTAGAAGGCCTGCATCACGTCCGAGACCTTGCCCGGCTGCTCGGTGATCTGCTTGTAGGCGGCCATGGTCTGGATGTCCCAATGCCAGGTGTCCTCGAAGGCTTTGATCTGGCTGGCGGCCTCCGTGCCGTCCTTCTCATGGAAGAAGGCGTTGTAGGTCTGGGCGGAGTTGAAGGGCGGGTCCAGATAGACCAGGTCCACCGACTCGTCCTTGAGGTAGCGCCGGAGGATGTCGAGGTTGTCGCCGTAGTAGAGCGTGCCCATAGGCGCATGGTTAGGCGGCGGGCGGGCGCAAGGCAAGCTCATCCCGCTGCCGCCGCCGGGCCTGGCCGTTTCCACCCCGCCCTCGCAGGCCAAGGCCCAGGCCCTCGCCGACAAACTCGACGGGTTGGTCAATATACTCAACGCGTGAGGCAGTGACGTCTCGCCGAGGCGTCCAGACGTTTCGGCGAAGCCCGCCTGCCGACGCGGCCGGCGCGGCACACTTGATCCGCGAGAACACCCGAAAAGACGCTAGCGGGAGGCGGAGGCTGAACGTTCCCGGCTCACGCTTGGGATAAACGTCTCCTCCGACAGATTGGGTGCAAGTCAGGTCTTGCACACCCTCCGATCCAGTCTCATTAACACCCCGCTTCAGCGGGGTGTACTGCGCGGCCCTATCCTCCAACCGCTTCAGCGGTTTTGAGTGGGCTGGTAAACCGCTGAAGCGGTTCTGCGACCATTCCGCGGCCCTACACCCCGCTGAAGCGGGGTGTTAATGAAAGCGCTGCCAGGACAAGGGCTTGCACCGGCTTGCCTTCGCTTCAGAGGCTGACTTACGCCCGATGACTGGGCCAAACGCCTTGTGCCAAGCGCCAATCGGTCCGTAGGCCAGCAATGACCCGGCAACGACAATTATTCTTCACCATCAGCGACAATTAAAAGTCACCAGTGGCGCCGGTTAAGTTGGTTCACTGTTTCGTCATCTTATTGTCTGTCTCTGACCCTTTGGGCCAGCCCCTTTGGCGGAGC
>Ga0209606_1002059_pt1 | contig 23322 bp, 19 predicted proteins | sample AD_UKC057_MetaG_FD_184412 | JGI IMG/M metagenome (GOLD analysis project Ga0209606, IMG submission 184412) | Active sludge microbial communities of municipal wastewater-treating anaerobic digesters from USA - AD_UKC057_MetaG (SPAdes) (version 2) | ecosystem: Engineered > Bioreactor > Anaerobic >...
CGGGCGCCAGGGATTCCCGTCCTGGCCCAGGACCCGCTCGGGACCCGCCGGCCTTCACCATTTCCTGACGTTCTCCAGCGCAAGTCGGCCGCCGGCCCCCCAAAGACCCGCTTCGGGAACCATCCACTGATCCGTCCCGGTCATGCCAGTTTCTCGTGTCGAATCCCACGCGTTCGCCGCGTTCGTTCCGATTCCCGACTTTGACACTTTGACACCCGCTGGAACCCCGACCATACTCGTCCCATGGAGGCGTTTTGTGGATGAAAGTTCCTACACACCTTGAAGTGAATTTCATGGATGCAGATAATCCTGGCGTTCGCCCTTCACAAGAGCGTGACAGAGCCAGTTCCATTCCGGAGGTACGTTGAATGCCTAAGTCCAGAGTCATCATGCATTGGGCTTCACCACTCGCCATGACCTTGCTTCTGGCCGGCTGCGGAGGCGGCGACGGCGGGCACACGGATGCCGGCGGCGATTCCGGCGTTTTCGACTTGAGGGGCGATGGCAGTCGAAATCCCGGCGACGTTGCTGAAGATTCGCTCGCCGGTGATGTGCTCGATGCCCGTGGATCTGATGCGGACGTTCTCGATGTCAGTGGGTTTGACACAGATGCGTTCGAGGCTCGTGGGGATGGCTCAGACGTTCTGGATGCTGCGGATTCCGGCGACGTTGCCGAGGGGCCGACCCTGGGAATCATTAGCGGAACCGTCGTGTTTCCGCCAGAGGTTCCAATCGAATCAGCGAAACTGAGCGTCGTGAGTCCCTGGGCGAGCGTATCCGTTACGGAGTCAGGCGAATTCGCCGTACCGGTGCTTCCGGGCGGACCGCAGCTTGTCCTTGCTGTTGCAGAATCGGGTACTCCGGCGCTGCTGGGTTATCTCGACGAGGAGCACACGACACTCGACCTGCGTTCCACTGCCGAAGCGCTTCTGTTCATGACTCTGAAAGTAGGAATCCTGCATCCCGACCACCAGTTGCAGGTTCTGGAGCTGCTGCGCCAGGACGAGGGTCTGGAGACTCTGGTTGATGCGTTGGGAGCTGCGCTTGAAGGAGGGGCTGAAGGGCTGGTCGACAGCTCCGAGGCGGTATCCGAAGCCATCGAGAACGTCGCACTGTCGCTTCTTCAAGCCCCAGCGGACAAGCCGGACGGGCAGTTTATGGTTCTGATACAGCCTTCGGAGAGGCTCAGCGGCCTTACTGTTCTCAACGCAGGAGGTCTCAACACAGTCCAGATTATGAACGAGTGGCGCAGGCGCGCCCGGGTATTCATCGACCGCATATCCTATGTCGACGATGTCACGGGTGCGGTGGTGGATTCGTTTCAGCAGCTCGTGGAGCCGTTCGCCATGCCTCCTGTTGCCGGCGTGGGAGGCGGTTTCATCGCCACTCTGTCTGATCTTGCCTCAGGAACGTTTGCCTACGAGCCCGTGTATTCCGACCCTTACGAGCTGCCTGTGTATCCCGGTTCCAGGAAGACCCTTTACCATCTGGCCGCAGTGGGGTGGGGGGCCGGTGCCGGCGACGAGGACAAGCTGAACGAGAAGCAGGAGAACGCGCTTTGGGCGGTCTCGACCGAGACTTTCATACTGGATGTTCTGTTTCCGTCGGTATTTGCGATAGCGCTGCCCATCAAGTCCGGATTCGACGCACAGGCCATCTGGCAGCCGGTGCAGGCAAGCGACCGCTGGCTTGATCTGCTCAACACGGTGCCCAACATTCCGGGATTCACTGCAGCCATGAAGGCAGGCGATGCCTGGGGGGCGCTCAACGTCGTTCTGCAGTATCTGATAGCCACCAAGAGCTTCCAGGACCTGATAATAGGCACGTGCATCGACGTCATGATAGACCTGGAAACCGACGGTAAGCTGACCCCTGAGCAGATTGAATCCTACACAGGCTTCATCAACAAGCTGGGCGTGCTTCTGAATGCCTTGAACATTGCCAACCTGGTGCTGGCAGTTGGAGACGAAGCCTATCTCATCAAGAACCTGATGTCGGCGAACCGGGCCGACCAGTGGGAGATTGAGGTGACTCCTCCGAACGTGAAGCTGTTGCCCAAGGAAGCCACGATAGAGTTGCTGGGGCACGTCGAGCTTCACGCTCTCATTCCTGACCTGGAGGGCCCCGGAGGCGAGGCTCCGATCATCTTCTATCACTGGAACAACACGGGCACGGCCGGAACGCTCAACGACCACATGCACGTCGGAAACGATTTCGACAGCAGCAGCTCATACGTGCTGTACGCTGCCGATCTCGATGAGACCGGGACCGATACCGTCACTGTGGAGATGTTCAGGAAGTACAAGGGCGAGAACATCTCGCTGGGAAAGGCGACGGCCACCATAGAGGTTCAGGAGGAAGGGGTCTTTCTCAAACCTGAGACTGCGACGCTGGAACCGGGTGGCAACGTGTCCTTCAGTGCCCATGTCCTGTACGCTGGTTCGCCGGGGAAGACGGTGGTCCTGAAATGGAAGAACTCGGCTCAGGAAGGGCATCTGGTCGAGGGTGACGAGCATCAGTCGGGGACTGCGGTATCGACGTACGCTGCAAATGTCGACGGAGACGGAAGCGATACTGTGACTGTCGAGGCGATTCTCACGGAGGATGGCCAGACCAAATCGTTGGGAACTGCGAAGGCCGTCGTCGACGTCGTCCCGAAGCACCATTTCGTGAGTCTGGTACCTGCCGTGACCGATTTAATGAGTGGAGCGTCACAGGTGTTGGAAGCTCAGGTGATACCCAAGCCGGACAACGAAGCCTCCCTGTTGTACCAGTGGTCGTGCACCAGCCTGTACGGCACAATGAGCGGTAACGCCGATGTTCTGGTGCCGGACGAATCCGTGACGTACCAGGCGGCGCAGGAAGGGTCAGGAGTCGACCTGGTGACGGTGAATGTCTACATGGCTCTTCCAGGTTCAAACCCGAAGTTCATCGGCGGTGCAACGGCCGAAATGGCGGTCAACATACCCGAATGCGAGGTGGACCCGACTGAGCTCAAGGACGTGATTCCGTTCGAGCAGCATCTGGTGGTCGTCAATTTCCCCGGCTGGGATTGCGCCGGTTTTCGGTCCATTGAAATAAGGGTTTCCGGGACGTTGGGGGGGGTGATGAAGGACGATTCGACCAAAACGCCGGAACCTGGGTTGACCATGGACCTCCCTGCTTTCCCGTTCAACTTCCAGTATGCAGGAGACTGGGGGGGAGTGGGGAATGACAACGTTGAAATAAGGGTGTACTGCAAGAAGCCGGGGGAACCTTCGTCGGTGATATGTCGCGCTGGGTTGAAGGCCACTTCGCCAGCATTCGGAGACACCTGTTTCAAGCCGGTCTATACCGAGGAATGCACCTTCACGTGGACGTTCAACCCGTGTGCCCCAGGGGACACTCCCCACTGTTGTGCATGGGAGTCGGTGGTGCCTCCATGGACCATCGAAGCGCCGGCGGGAACGAAGTCATATACCCATAAGCTCTATGACCTGTCCACGTATCCGCCGACCGTGATCTACGGAAACGTCTACTTCAACAACGGGCCGGCGAGTGGCTCGCTGAACGTCCAGGGAGTGCCGAACACCCCCCAATTCCGTTTGACCATGTGCAGTGACGACAAGGAACTGCCTCCGGACAAGGATGAGGAGTTCAAGACCACCTGCTCAGAGGTGAAGGCGAGCGGTTCCTGGCTCAACTGGTGCTACTACTTCAGCGACGTCGAGTATTGAGCAACTATATTTCCTCCTGCGGTTATCCTTTGCCACCGTGGAAGCGAGTGCTATAGTCGATAGCGTACAGCGGACACAACAAATACGGAGGGGCACGATGTCGAAGACCACGTTCGGAGTCTGGATTGCGATCTTGTGTTCTGCCTTGTGCAGCGGGTGCGGAGGAGGAGGTCCGGACAGCGAGTTGGCGGGCCTGGGGGACCCTTGCGAGGTGAGCGCCGACTGTCAGTCCGGTCTGAAATGCGAGGGCCTGGTCTGCGTGGATGACGGGACCGGACCTGAAGACACAGGCGGAGAAAACGATACCGGGGGACAGAAAGACAACGGAGGGGGAAACACGGTCGATCTGACGTGGATTCAGGTTGCCGGTGGAACGTTCCAGATGGGTTGCAACGACGGGGATGCCGGCTGCGGGACGGGAGAGAGCCCGGCTCATTCGGTGACGCTCTCCGCATTTGAGATGCTGGAGACTGAAGTCACAGAGAACCAGTTCCTGGCCGCCATGGGATACGTCACTACCTTCGGCGGAACCAGCCAGGAAGGCAGCGACAAGCCTGCAGATTGCGTGAGCTGGAACAGGGCCAAAGAGTTCTGCGAGAAGGTCGGCGGTCGCCTTCCGACTGAGGCGGAGTGGGAATTTGCTGCCCGCGCGGGGACGACCACCCAGTACTCCTGCGGAGCTGATGCCTCATGCCTGGGCCAGATAGCGTGGTTCAAGAACAACTCCGGCTCGGCCAAGCAGACAGTGAAGGGGAAGCAGGCGTCCTGACGACCTTCCAGCGCACCGTGGCGGCCTGGCTGCGCCGGCGCGCCCGGCAGGCCGGGTTACCCGGCGGCGAGACCGGAGCCGTGACCTTTATTCAGCGCTTCGGTGGAATTCTTAATCTTAATCCTCACTTTCACACGGTCTTCCTGGACGGGGTGTTCGTGGAAGGGCAGGACGGATCCGACGGACCCGTGGTGTTTCAGCCCGTCCCGGCCCCGACCGACCGCGACATCGAAGCACTGGCACTTCGCCTGGCCAAGCGCCTCGGCAAGCTGGCCCGCCGCCGCTTCGAACAGGCCAGCGAGGAGATCGAGACCCTGGACACGGACACACTCCCCCTGCGCTCAGTATCTGCTGAGGCCATCCAGATCCCCGGGCCGCGGACACCACGGCACCAGACCGACATCTTTGGCGAGGGCCCACCCGATGACCAGGGCGGGGCGACCCCGGCTCACAAGCCACTGTGCGCCCGGGTTCAAGGCTTTTCCCTTCACGCAGCCCGGGTCGTCGAGTCCAGCGATCGCGACGGACTCGAGCGCCTGTGCCGGTATGGACTGCGGGCTCCCTTTTCACAGGACCGCCTGTCTCTGACCACCGACGGCCAGGTCCGCTACCGGTTGCATCGCCCGTGGCCCACGCCAGCCGGCCGCACCGAAATCGTCCTGGAGCCCGTGGCCTTTTTACGCCGCCTCGCCACACTGCTGCCCGCCCCTTACCAGAATCTGGTCCGCTACCACGGGGTCTTCGCAAATCGCTCCAGGTACCGCAAGGCCCTGCCACACCCGCCAGCCAGGCCCAAGAACGCCCGGGGGGACGACAAGACCCCCGGGGATCGCCAGCTCCCAAATGTCCCGGTCACCCCAAAACCCGGGGAGTTTCGAAAACGCACCCACCTGTCATGGGCCCGCCTGTTGCGTCGTGCCCTGCATGTCGATGCCCTTTCCTGTCCCAGATGCGCCACACCCATGGTCGTACTGGCCTTTCTGACCGACCCTGCTGTCGTCACCCGCATTCTCGACCACCTGCATCTGCCCTCGACCGTCCCCACAATCGCACCGGCCAGGGATCCAGACGACCTTTGGGCACTCGACGACCACGGAGTCCGGGAGCCAACGTCCGGATACGTGACGGTCGGGAGGCTGGCACTGCGTCGCCGTCGCCCGGGCAACAAGGCTTCCCGTCCTGGCCCAGGACCCGCCCGGGACCCGCCGGCCGTCAACATTTCCTGACGTTCTTAAGCTCAAGTCGGCCAACGGGCCCAGTTGCAGACCCGCTTCGGGAACCTTCCACCGATCCGTCCCGGTCATGCCGGCAGCTCGCGTCGCATCCCATGCGTTCGATCAGATTACCGACTTTGACACCCCATCGGCACCCGGCCATACTCGTCCCACGGAGGCTTTTTGTGGATGAAAGTTCCTACACGCCAACCATTTCTTCATGATCTCCGAGATGGTGATCCCGGGCTCGACATACTGGAATTTCGGCATGGGCGGGCCGATCGGCGCGGTCAACGACGACGCCGAGGGTCTGAAGAACATGCGCAACCTGGGTGAGAACATCGTCTGGCTGCTTCAGGCGACGGCGGGTGGCGGTCGCACGGACTGAAACACGGGGGGCTGCGGATGGACGGGGTCCTCAACGTTCTCCAGGACGCGGCGTTCGGTTCACTGCGGATGCTGCTTTACGGTTTTGGCCCTGTGTTTCTGGTCGCATTCCTGATGGCGATGGTTTCCGGTTTCATCAACCGCGCCGCCCAGGCGTCAATCGGGTACAAGGCGTTCATCTACATGACGGCCCCAGGCACGGTGGTTCATGAACTGGGGCATGCCGTCTTCTGTCTGGCCTTCCGACACAAGATTAATGAAATCAGCCTGTTCAAACCCGAACCCGACGGCACGCTTGGATATGTCAAACATTCGTACAATCCGGCCAGCATCTACCAGCGAGTGGGCAACTTCTATATCGCGACCGGGCCGATCTGGTTCGGTTGCGTGGTGGTTTACCTTCTGTCGTTGCTTCTGATCGGCGCCAGTCTGTTCTTGCCGGTGCTGAACATGAGCATCTCGGCGGCGGACCTGGGCACCGTGGGTGACGCCGCGCGGTTGGGCGGCCGCTTTCTGCAAAACCTGCTGACGCCGGTCGGCGCGTTGTTCACAGCCGAGAACGCGAAGGACTGGAAGTTCTGGGTTTTCATCTATCTGACCATCAGCATCGGGATTCACATGACTTTGAGCCCGGCCGACATGAAGGGCGGCTGGCCTGGATTCCTGCTGCTGTTGTTGCTGATCCTGGGGTTCAACCTTGTGATAGCGATCGTGGACGGCGTTGTTCCGTCGGCCGGTGCCGCTGGACTGCGGGACGGCGTCCAGGTGATGCTTACCTCGGTTAGCCTGATGTTCTCGGGCGGGATCCTGCTGATCATGTCGCCGGCCCTGGCCCTGATGATCCTGATCGGAGTGCCGATGGCGGTGTTCAGCAGGCGGTCGCGGTAGTGACAGGGCAGGGTCAGGATCGGGAACGGTTTCCGGCGTAGGGGCGAATGGCATTCGCCCTTCTGGACAGGGACAGGCTCTGAGGACGGCTCGCAGGATCGGCGGTTCATTCTGATGCTCTTCATGATTCCGTCAAACAGATCGTTTATATCCATGGTTGGGTGCACCTCGTTTTGGTTTATGCCCTTATCTACCGGAGAGACGGAGAAAGTGACGGGCGGTGACTGAATTCATTTCGTGATGAGCCTTTTGGTGTGTTCATTTATTGTGTTGTGGTGGGATGTGTTGGAGAGGATTTGAAGTTATCCTGACGCGCGAGAATTTCGCAAGGATTTCAGGGTCACACTTAACACTTGCGGCTCCATGTATGATATATCAAGTGATAAATCGGGCGTTATGAATGATGCGCCAGTACATCAGAGGATTCAGTAAGGAGAAATCCGTTGGACGAGCAACACAGCATGGCGAGGCTGGTCCGTGAGCTTCGGGAACTTACCGGTCTGACTCAGGAAAAGTTCGCGGCCAAGCTCGGGGTGACCTTTCCCACGATCAACCGCTGGGAGAACGACCGCGCCAAGCCGTCGCCGCTGGCGCTGGAGAAGATCGAAAGCCTGCTGCGCAGCCTGGGGGACAAGGGCGAGGCCCTGCATAAAACGTTTTTTAGGAAGGAAGCGTAAGCATGGCCCAGCTTGAACACATCGAAGCCATTGAAAAGCGGCTATGGAGCGCGGCGGACACCCTGCGGGCCAACTCCAACTACGCCAGCAACGAATATTTCCTGCCGGTCATGGGCCTGGTCTTCCTGCGCCACGCCTACAGCCGCTTTCTCGGCGTCAAGGATGCCATCGAGGCGGGTCTCCCCACTCGCGGCGGCAAGACCCGGCCGCTGACCAAGGAGGATTTTTCGCAGAAGAGCGCCATCTTCCTGCAGCCCAAGGCCCAGTTCGATACACTGGTGGCCCTGCCCGACAGCGCCGACCGCGCCAAGGCAATCATCGATGCCATGGAGTCCATCGAGGCCGACTACGAGAACCTGCGCGGCGTGCTGCCCAAGAGCGAATATCAGGAGCTCGACAACGCCGTGCTCGGCCAGCTGCTGCGCACCCTCAACCCCGAGGAGCTCAAGCGGGTCTCCGGGGATGTGTTCGGCCGCATCTATGAATACTTCCTGACCCAGTTCGCCGACCAGAAGGCCCACGACGGCGGCGAGTTCTTCACACCGGTGTCGCTGGTCTCGCTGATCGCCAACGTCATCGAACCGGCGGGCGGCACGGTGCTCGACCCGGCCTGCGGCTCTGGCGGCATGTTCGTGCAGAGCGCCCGGGTGGTCGAGCGGCGGCACGAGAACCCCACCGAGAAGCTCACCTTCTACGGCCTGGAAAAGAACGCCACCACCATCCGCCTGGCCAAGATGAACCTGGCAGTCCACGGCCTGGAAGGCGACATCCAGAAATCGATCACCTACTACGAAGACCCGCACGAACTGCTGCGCAAGGCCGACTTCGTCATGGCCAATCCGCCCTTCAACGTGGACGAAATCGATGCCGACAAGGTCAAGAGCGACCCGCGCCTGCCCTTCGGCCTGCCCGGCGTCAACAAGAAGGGCAAGGTCAGCAACGGCAACTACGTCTGGATCAGCTATTTCCACAGCTACTTGAACGAACGGGGCCGCGCCGGATTCGTCATGTCATCCCAGGCATCCAGTGCCGGGCGGGATGAAGCCAAGGTGCGCCAGAAGCTGGTTGAGACCGGCGACGTGGATGCCATGGTCGCCATCCGCCCCAAGTTCTTCTACACCCGCACCGTCCCCTGCGAACTCTGGTTCCTCGACCGCGCCAAGCCTGAAGCGCGCCGCGACAAAGTGCTGATGATCGACGCCCGCAACCTCTATCGCAAAGTGACGCGCAATATTTTCGATTTTTCCCCCGAGCAGGAGCAGAACCTGCTGGCCATCGTCTGGCTCTACCGGGGTGAGACCGGGCGCTATCTCGACCTCGTGGCGGGCTATTGCCGGCGCATGCAAACCGAGGGGGCGGCCTGCTTCACCATGAAAGATGACGATGGTGAAGAGGTCGAGCCTCTGCCGGATTTTATCGGTGCGCTGGACACGCTGCGTAGCGCTGTTGAACCATTCATCAAAACCCTGGACGTAGGGGCGATTCATGAATCGCCCCTACAGGAGCTAGATGAGGCCATCCCGCTGTTCAAGGCGGACGTGGAGGCGTTCCGGCAGTCCGTCACCGAACAGCAGTCTGCGTGGGGAGAGCAGAAGACGACCAACGGCGAGTTGAAAAAGGCCGTGGACCGCCTCGCAGCCTTGGCCGAGACCAGCCGCGACCTGGTCAAGCAGACCGACCTGCTCTACAAGCTCGCCTACCGCCTGATCGAAACCTGCGAAAATGAATGTAACACCCGCGACAGTGACGCCTGGGCGAGCCGTGACATCACCCGCGCCCGCAAGGCCGCCGACGAGGCCCGCGCCCTGGCCGTGGAACAGCTCAAGCAGGTGCGCTACTTCTGGAAACAGGCCCGTTGGCTCACCGAACGCTTCCCTGAGGCCGAGCTTCGCGATGTGGAAGGGCTGGTCAAACTGGTGGACCGCTCCGAGATCGAGGCCAACGACTGGAGCCTCACCCCCGGCCGCTATGTCGGCGTCGCGCCGGAAGAAGAGGACGAGGATTTCGACTTCGAGGAGGCCCTGCGCGACATCCATGTGGAGCTGGAGGATCTGAACGCCGAGGCCGTGCAACTGGCTGCGACGATCAAAAAGAATTTTGAGGAGTTGGGGGTATGAACTTAACTCCTTATAAATTGGGCGATATCTGTCGAATGAAGTACGGCAAGATGCCCCCCAGCAATGTCGTAGCTGACGAGGGATACCCGATTTTCAGTGGATACAGAATTACGGGATGCGCCAAGGAGTACCTGTATGACGAACCGCGCGTCATCGTTGTTGCAAGAGGTGTGGGGGGTACGGGAGACGTCAAAATGTCACCCGAAAAATCTTGGATTACAAATCTTTCAATCGTACTGGATCACGATGAAGGAATTGTAGATAAAAAGTTTCTACTGTACCGACTCGGCCGTGAACCTCTAAAAGAAAAACTCAACACTGGGGCTGCACAAGCTCAGATAACCATTGATTCGCTTAGCGCTTACAGCATTACGCTACCACCTGTTGAGGCTCAAAGACGCATTGCCTGCATCATCACGGCCTACGACGACCTGATCGAGAACAACCGGCGGCGAATTCAGTTGCTGGAGCAGGCGGCGCGGCTGCTCTACAAGGAATGGTTCGTCCACCTCCACTTCCCGGGCCACGAACACACCCCAATTATCGACGGCGTGCCGGAGGGGTGGGAGAAGAAAACCGCCTTTGAGGTTATGGATGTTCTTAGTGGAGGTACGCCCAAGACAACGAATCCGTCGTATTGGGATGGGGATATTCCATTCTTCACCCCAAAGGACGCGACTGATTTTGCCTATGCGTATGACACGGAAAAATCAATCACAGAGGCTGGACTAAAGAACTGCAACAGCAACCTTTACCTGAAGGATACCGTTTTCATCACTGCCAGGGGAACGGTTGGTAAGATCAATCTCGCCCAACGCCCCATGGCAATGAACCAATCCTGTTATGCGCTTGTTGCTCATCCGCCGCTGAACCAGCAGTTTCTTTATTTCGCCCTGGTTGACGGAGTGGAACAATTCCGTAGCCGTGCTGTTGGTGCGGTATTCGATGCGATTGTCCGGGATACATTCAAACTGATTCCTTTCGTGGTGCCAGACGAAAAGCTGATCACAGCTTTTATGGAACATGTTTTACCAATACTCGCTCAGATCGATAACCTTTCTGGCCAGATTCGAAACCTTCGAAAAGCCCGCGACCTCCTCCTGCCCAAACTGATGAACGGGGAGGTGACGGTATGAGCCGCAAGTACCCCTTGGCAGACGTCAAAATCCTGTATGGCTTAGCAGCGGCTCGCTGCGCATTCCCAAACTGTCGGAAGGAAGTTGTCCTTGAGGGCACGGCCACGGACAAGACAAAGCAGATTGGTAAGATCGCCCATATTGTTGCCCATTCAGAGAACGGACCTCGATCCGATTCCAGTTATCCAAAAGACAAACTTGACACCTATGAGAACTGGGTACTGCTTTGCCCCACATGCCACGACACCGTGGATGCCCATGAAAACCGATATACCGTAGCATCTCTACGAAAGCTAAAGATCGATCATGAATCATGGGTACAAGACAGTCTTAACGAGTCGTTGTCCCAAATATCATTTGCGGAGTTAGAAGTAGCCGTGAATGGCATTTCCTCTCAGCAAACATTATCCCAACCCGAAGGTTTCTCGGTCATTACCCCTGACGCGAAGATCAAGAAGAATCAACTGTCCGCTACGACTCGGCAAATGATTGCCATGGGGCTTATGCAAGCTCAACAGGTCAAGACCTATCTTGAGAATGTTGAGCAAATAGATTCCGGATTTATTCAGCGGTTGGTCGGTGGCTTCCAGGAAAAGTACCGAACCCTCATACAGGATAAACAGCTAACCTCTGACGCCGTGTTCGAGGAATTGCTCAACTTTGCATCATCGAAAGGGAGCGATTTCAAGACTCGGGCCGCAGGTCTTGCTTTGCTTTCACATCTTTTCGAAACATGCGAGGTGTTTGAGAAATGATTCTTCCTTCGAAGCACATATCTGAAGGACAAGCGCTGATCGGTGTCGGCGCTGTTGTGCTTCGTCACGTTGAACGGCAACAGACCATTACCAGCCTTTGGGAAAAAGTGAGGGATGAACCTTCCGTTGGAACATTTGAACGGTTTGTCCTTGCCTTGGATCTCTTATACATCGTTGGGGTCATTGATCTTTCCAAAGGCATGATCCGCCGGGGGGCCTCATGATCCACAGCTTAATTGCCAATCAACGCTCGTTTCATCCCGTGGAGTTCACCACGGGACTTAATGTCATATTGGCCGAGCGCTCTGAGATTTCCACGGAAAAAGACACTCGAAACGGTGTCGGCAAAACGACGCTGCTTGAGATTATCGATTTCTGCCTCGGAAGCCGCCCAACCAAAGGCAAGGGATTACTGATCGAGCCCTTGCAATCTTGGGCGTTTACCCTTGAGATCACCCTTCGTGGTAATCGAGTAAAAGTCACGCGAGCGGTGGCGGACCAAAACCGAATTACCGTAGAAGGACCAACTGACGGATGGCCAGAAAAGCCAGACCTGGACGATCAGACTGGTGAGCGATTTTACAAGGCAGATCAATGGCGAGCATTGTTGGGGTGGGCATTTTTTGATCTGCCTCGTTCGTCGGATCAACTGCCCTACAGGCCGAGCTATCGAAGCTTGATCTCCTACTTCGTGCGCCTTGGTCCGGATGCGTATACGAGTCCTTTCAGGCATTTCCGGCAACAAAAAACATGGGACATCCAGCTTCACACTGCCTATGTGCTGGGAATGAATTGGGAGTATGCCTCACGATGGCAAGGTCTTAAGGACCAAGAAGAAGGTGCCAAGGCGCTTGAGATGGCGATTAAGACGGGGGCGATGGAAGGTGCAATCGGCTCTGTCGGCGAACTTGAGACCCAGCGCATTCAACTCGAACAGCAAGCAGCCAATGCCAAACAGGCTTTAGACACATTCAAAGTCCATCCACAGTATGAATCCGTGCAGGAAGAAGCAGACCGGCTGACCTCGGAAATTCACGAACTCGCCAACCAAAATGTTGCCGATAGGCGTCGGTTGAAACGCTATGAAGAATCCATCAAGGAAGAGAAGCCCCCCGCTTCGGTATCCCTTGAACGCCTGTATGAAGAGGCGGGTCTCGTTTTACCTGACACAGTTAAACGGACACTGGACGAAGCCAAGGCGTTTCACCATGACATCATCTCCAATCGTCGTGACTTTCTGGGGTCTGAAATCACCCGTATCCGGCAGGCAATCGACGACAGAGAAACACGCATCAGGGAAAAGACCGATCTTCGTGCCGAGGTGATGCAGGTTCTTCAAACCCATGGCGCACTGCAGGAGATGACGTTACTCCAGGAAAGATATGTGTCGTTGCATGGCTCCCTTGAGCGCGTGCAGGCCCGACTGCGGGAAATGAAGAGTCTGAAGGCTTCCAAGCGTGAAGTAAAAGCGGCGAAGGACGATTTGGTTCAGACAGCTGAACGCGACCATGAGGAGAGAAGGGATAAGTGGTCTGAGGTTGTGCGCCTCTTCAATGAACATTCTCAAGCCCTTTACAGATCACCCGGCAAGCTGGTGATCGATGTCGGCGATACCGGTTACAAGTTTCAAGTGGATATTGAGCGAAGCGGAAGCGAGGGGATCGAGAAAATGAAGATATTTTGCTTCGATCTTGCTGTGCTTCAACTTCAAATGCAAAGCGGACGAGGTATTGACTTCCTCGTTCATGACACCTTGATGTACGACTCCGTTGATGTTCGGCAACGGGCATTGGCATTCGAGCGGGCTCACGAGATCACCGCTGCTCTTGGCGGGCAATATATCTGCACCATCAATTCGGATATGGTTCCAGAAGCAGACTTCACCGAAGGCTTTGACTTCCAGCAATTTGTGCGGCTGAGATTATCGGATGCTTCGCCGTCGGACAGTCTGCTTGGCATACGTTTTGAGAGGCCGGGCAGATGAACTTCTACACCGAAGACACCCTTGGTCAACAGACGGCCACCAGTGGTACACCGGTGCAGGGAGGTGACGCGTGAACCTTGACAACCTCCTCTCCCAAATCACCCTCGGCGAAGACTCCACCCGCCAGTTCAAGACGGACGTGAAGAATGCCGACTCCCTGGCCTCGGAGATGGCGGCTTTTGCCAACACAAATGGCGGCGCCATCTTTATTGGCGTGGCCGACGACGGTTCGACGCCGGGGCTATCGCAGCAGGATGTGACCCGCATCAATCAGCTTATCAGCAATGCCGCCAGTCAACTGGTGCGCAGCCCACTTACGGTGCAGACCGAAAACGTAGCCCTGGAAAACGGCCGCATTGTCATCGTGCTAACTGTGCCCAAGGGGATCGACAAGCCGTACTTCGACAAAAATGGGGTGATCTGGCTCAAGGCCGGGGCGGACAAGCGGCGGGTGAACTCCAAGGAGGAACTGCGCCGGCTGTTCCAGTTAACCAATCAGTTTCACGCTGACGAACTGCCGACCAAGGCAGGCATCGACAAGCTGGACAAGCTTCGGTTCCGCGACTTTCTGCGGGACGTTCATAAACTGGAGTATCCCGATTCCATTGACGAACTGACCCGGCTGCTGCAGAACATGAATCTGGCCACCGATGACGGCACGCTGAATCTGGCGGGGGTACTGCTGTTTGCCGAAAAGCCCGAATGGGTCGTGCCGCAGTTCGTGGTCAAGGCGATCCGCTATCCCGGCAATAAGATCCACACCACCGATTACCTCGACACCGAGGACTTTTCCGGACCGCTGCCCAGACTCTTCGAGGGGGCTCTGGCCTTTGTCATGCGCAACCTGCACAAGATGCAGGCTGGGCGCGGTGTGAATGCACCTGGCCTGCCAGAGATCCCCGAAGCGGTTTTTGAGGAGTTGCTGGTCAATGCGTTGATGCACCGGGATTATCTGGTCAGCGCCCCGATTCGCCTGTTCATCTTCGACGATCGAATCGAGATCATCAGCCCCGGCCACCTTCCCAACAACCTGACGGTGGAAAAGATTCGGGCCGGGAACTCCAATATTCGCAATCCGATCCTGGTTTCATACGTGGCTAAGGGGCTGTTGCCCTACCACGGACTTGGTTCTGGCATCAAGCGGGCCTTGGATAAGTGGCCGTCCATCGACTTCGTCGACGACCATGACGGCTGCCTGTTCACCGCCACGGTTCACCGGAAACCGGTTGAGGAACTGGAATTAGAGGATAAAGATGCATTAAAGGTGCAGGAAATGGGGCCGGTTGCACCTAAAAAAGCACCTTTACCTGACCTTCAAATGCAATTGCTGAATCTTATCCGGTCAAACCCGGCAATTTCCTATGACGAACTGGCGGACAGGACCCAGAAGGACCGTACCACTGTGATGCGGAACATCGGAAAGCTGAAGAATTCAGGCATCCTGCTGCGCGTGGGTTCTAAAAAGACCGGCCATTGGGAGGTCATTGAGTGACCCGAATTTTGTACAGCGAAGACCGTCTTGTTCAGCAGACGACCGCCGAATATCTGCAGCAGGAACTCGGTTGGGAGTCGGTATACGCTTACAACAACGAAGATTTCGGGCATGACAGCCTGCTGGGCCGCAATTCAGACCGAGATATTGTGTTGATCCGCACCTTGCGGGCCAAGATCGAGGAGTTCAACCCAGGGCTACCGGCCACGGCCTATGAAGATGCCGTGCGCCAGATCGTCACTGTCTCCGCCTCGCAGACCATGATCGCTACCAACCGCGAAAAATACGAACAGATCAAGGACGGGGTCCAGGTCACCTTCCGCAATGCTGAGGGCGAGCGGGTGCGACGGCGGCTGCGGGTAATCGACTTTGATGCTCCCGAAAGAAATCAATTTCTTTGCGTGCGTGAGTTGTGGGTGCGTGGCGACTTATATCGCAGACGGGCGGACATTGTTGGCTTTGTCAACGGCCTGCCGTTGCTGTTCATGGAGCTGAAGAACGTCAGCAAGGATATCCGCGCCGCCTACGAACATAACTTTCTGGACTACAAGGACACGGTCCCGCATCTGTTTCATCACAATGCCATAGTGGTGCTGGCCAACGGAATGGACGCAAAACTCGGTTCGCTTACCAGTCGGTTCGAACATTTTCACGAGTGGAAACGGTTGGCCGAAAATCAGCCTGGCGTGGTGGCCATGGAGACGCTGCTCAAAGGAGTATGTGCCAAAGCCAATTTCCTGGACCTGGTGGAGAACTTCATCGTTTTCGACGACTCGGCCGGGGAATCAAGGAAAATTCTGGCGCGCAACCACCAGTTCCTGGGCGTCAACCAGGCCATCGAAGCTGTGCGCGACAGAAAGTGCCGGGACGGCAAGCTAGGGGTATTCTGGCACACCCAGGGTTCCGGCAAGAGCTATTCCATGGTGCTCTTCACGCGCAAGGTCCACCGTAAACTGGGCGGTAATTTCACCTTTCTGATCCTTACTGACCGCGACGATCTGGACACGCAGATCTACAAGACCTTCGCCGGGTGCGGCGTGGTGGATAACGACCGCGACCCGTGTCGCGCAGCCAGCGGCGAGCATCTCGCCCAGTTGCTGACCCAGCACAAGGCGCATGTCTTTTCGCTGATCCAGAAATTCAATCAGACTGTGGTCGAAGGTGATGCTTACTCCCGGAGAGATGATCTCATCGTTATTACCGACGAGGCCCACCGCACCCAGTACGGCACGCTGGCGCTCAACATGCGAAACGCTTTGCCGAACGCCAGCTATATCGGCTTCACCGGCACGCCGCTCTTCAAGGACGACGAGATCACCCGACGGGTGTTCGGCGATTACGTCTCTACGTACGACTTCCAGCGGGCCGTGGAGGACAAGGCCACGGTGCCGCTCTACTACGACGCGCGTGGTGACAAGCTCGGCGTGGCGGTCGGCGATCTGAACGAGCGGATCGCCGAGAAGCTGGAGGAGCTGGAGGAGTTGGAGGCGGGAAACATCGATGTCGAGCAGCGCCTGGAGCAGGAGCTCAAGCGTGACTATCACATAATCACGGCCGGGGAGCGCCTCGATCAGGTGGCCCGCGATTTTGTGCAGCACTATTCCACGGCGTGGGAAACCGGCAAGGCAATGCTGGTCTGCATCGACAAGATCACCTGCGTCCGCATGCACAAGCTCGTCGAGTTCCACTGGAACGAGAAAATCGAAGCGTTGAAAGCGCAGTTGCCCAAAGCCGCGGACGAGCAGGAAGAACAGTATCGGCGACGTCAGATAGAGTGGATGCGCCAGACGCAGATGGCGGTTGTGGTCAGCGAGGAACAGGGCGAGGTCGAAAAGTTCCGTAAGTGGGATATGGACATCACTCCGCACCGTCGCCTGATCAAGGACGGTATCGACTTGCCTGAGGCCATGCGGACGAAGCCCAAGTTCCAGAACATGCAGCGGCTGTCGCTGGACGATGCGTTCAAGGCCGAGGAGCACCCGTTTCGCGTTGCCATCGTGTGTGCCATGTGGCTGACCGGCTTTGATGTTCCCAGCCTCTCCACCCTGTACTTGGACAAGCCGCTCAAGGCACACACGCTGATGCAGGCCATTGCCCGGGCGAACCGGGTCAACGAGGGCAAGAACAACGGGATGATCGTCGACTACTGCGGCATCCTGAAGAACCTGCGCAAGGCGCTGGCGACCTTTGCCGGCACGGGCGATGACGGACGCGAAGGCAGCAGCGGCGAAACGGAACCGGCCAAGCCTGATGAGGAATTGTTGGCCGATTTTCGTGAAACGATTGCGTTTGTCAGAACCTTTCTGGAGGAGCGAGGCGCGTCTCTGGATGGGATTATCGGACAGACGGGCTTTGCCAGGAATGCGGGGATTCTTGCGGCCAAAGAGGCGGCGAACGAAAGCGACGAGACACGGAAGCGGTTTGAGATTATGTGCCGCGCTGTGTTCTTGAAATTCAAGGCCTGCATTACCATCGAAGGCGTTAATGATTGTCGGGGCGACTTTGATGCGATCAATATCGTCTACAAAAGCCTACAAAAGGACCGTGAGCAGGCGGATATCACCGATATCATCCGCCAGTTGCACCAGGTGGTTGATAAGGCGATTGAAACGAGGATCGGGGTGGCTGATGCCAACGATTCGCCACCATACGATATCAGCAAGATCGACTTCGACCGGTTGCGCCGGGAGTTCGAACGCAGCCCGGCCAGGCGCACCACCGTGCAGAATCTGAAAAACGCCATCGAACAACGCCTGCAACGTCTGCTTCAGCAGAATCCCCTGCGGACCGATTTCCAAAGACATTACGAGGAGATCGTCGCCGAATACAACCGCGAAAAGGATCGCGTAACCATTGAGAAGACTTTTGAAGCGCTTCTGCGGATCGTGGATGAAATGGACGATGAGGAAGGCCGCGCCGTTCGGGAAGGGCTCGATGAGGAAAGTCTTGCCGTGTTCGATTTGCTGAGGAAGCCAAACCTGACGCCCGGTGACATCAAACGCATCAAGGCCGTGGCCGTCGATCTGCTCGAAACCCTTAAGGCGGAAAAACTGCAGATTAATCACTGGCGCGAAAAGGAATTCACCCGGGACGCGGTCCTACTGACGATTCGAGATTATCTTTGGAGCGAGCAAACCGGGTTGCCGGAAGCCTATTCAGAGGAGGATGTGCGGGACAAGACGGAGGCGGTTTTCGTGCATGTGTTCCGGGCGTACCCAACGGTGCCGTCACCCTTTTACGCCAGCTTAGCGCAGTGAACCGTGGTGAAAATCGATATAGGTCATAACTGGAACATTGCCTTCATCTTTCCCGCCTCTGCCACCGAGTCTGGAAGCGGATGAAATTGCCACCGAATCCGTTTGCTCCGATGGCCGAGGGGCCGTATTGCAGGATTGTGGGAATGAAGCGAACCAGCATGGCCTGTTCTTCGTCCATTACACCCGGCCGGTTAAGGATGTTGTTCAGGCGTGCAAGATGCGGCGCAAGTGTAAGGATCAATGCCGATGAACCCAATTTGGCGGAGCATCTCAGGTTTTTGTCGGCAGTCCTCAGGGTCAGCCAGGCCTGGCGGAATATTTCGGGCGGGGAAAACCCGGTCCATTCCGTGAAGTGGTATTCGTATTCTTCGGTGTGCAGAATTGTGTTGGCCGTCATTCGCACGGCTTTCTGCACCACCCATGGGTTGTCATCGAGCCCGTTCAGATCGGCAACAAGCCGATCTTCAAGATCCGCCCACCATTGCGGCGAATCATCCGGATAGGCCTTCAGAATCCATTTTTTGCGCGCGATCCCTGCCTGTCCCTCTGCAGATTTGGAGTTGACGCCCTTGGAGTCTATAACGCGGAGTTCCGCCTGGATCATTTGCTCCAGCAATAGCCGATCAGATTCGCTGGTCAGGCCGGACAATATCCAGACCTTGTCATGAAGCCTGGCTAGGTAGTCGATTGCAATGTCCACGACCAGCGCATGTTCATCAGGATCGATCGTGTAGCGAAGCGCCCGCCGGAGGTTGTCGCAAAACGTGGCCGATGCGGTCCCGAAATTGTTCCATGCCGCCGTCGGATTTTTCATTTCAACCGAAACCAGATCGAAGCGTTCGGTAAGTTGGTAACACAGTTGAGTCATGATTCCGTTTTCGATGTAGTCAAGGTCGTCGTGACGTTCAATCACGGCGTTCAGGAAGCGGTCATAAGGCAGGTCAACCGGCGACGAAGATTCGAGCGGAACCGGGGAGCCGACGCAGCCACCCCATTCTTCGCGCAACGCCTCTGTGCCTTCCGGACATTGCGCCAGTCTGGAATACCGCTGATTGACCGTCCTGATTACGCGTTTCAGATGGCCCATGTCAAATGTCCAGGTTCTGCGCCGGCCATGCCGGGATTCCTGGAAAAACCTGTTGATCAGCGCCATCTGTGCCGGTGTGGCGACGCCTCTCTGGCCAATGATTTCAATTAGTGATTGAATGGTTTTGATCGCATGAGTCAACCAGTTTGATTTGTCCATGGGTTCAAGGACGGACGAAGTCGCGGTCTGGCGATCAAGTGCTTCGATATAGTTCTGGAAAGCATTCCATATCACCGGTTGGGTGGCCGCGAACCACGCCGTGTCCCTGTACGGATAACCATCGACTGCGTGAATCCACTTGCAGACCTGCCACGCCGCCAGTTTTCGCGTGCCTGGTTCAGGGCACATAACCACGATACGGTCGTGTAGTTTGTCAACAAATTCATGCCATTTGAAGTCCTTCGTGTCGAATCGAACGAAGTACGATATTGGCACTTCACACGGCTCCGCCTTTTTCCTGGGGAAGGCGTCCAGCCACCACTGCGTCCGACGCGACAACCGTTGCTGAAAAATGAAGTCGTTCAGCGCTGGCGTGTCCCCGCCCAGAACGCTGATAATGCGACCAATCGCATGAATCCCGATATCAACAAGCGAGGCCCGGTAAGCGGGATCGGAAACACCGATAAGACCAACCCGCAGGAGGCCGGTGAAGTATTGCGCAAAGTCGTCATCCTTTATCTGGTCAGGTTGATCGCCAGTGACGTTGAAAGCAACGCCGAGGCGACGTGCCAGAATCGCTGCTGTAAAGACACCGCCAAGATCGCGAAAAAATGTGTTGAGCTTTCCCTGATCCTGGAGTTCCTGGAAGAAATCAAAGGCTGCCGCCTCCAGAGGGGCCAGCGAATCGTACATATCACGACCCGGATAACGATTTCGGGCCATTGGAAACAGCGATGGAAAGCGATCGGGATCCGGTCCGGTCAGTCCTGCAAGCATCGCCTTGGCTTGAACGTCGAGGTCTGTCAGTGCGTCGACATCAATCTGTGGAAGGATGTCATTTGGGTCTGTAAAGATACTTTTCATAGTTCTCCATCAGCGACAATCCGAACACTCTTCTTGTGAAATTTTTGCAGGCATGGCGGCAAGATATTTGCCGCGATTGACGATTTATGAAGTCTTCAACGTTCGAGTGGTCCCGGGGTGAATTCTCACTCGCCCGCGCAGGTTGCCAAGTCACACAGAAAGACTTACAGTTCAACGGTTCGGCAGGTTCTTTGAAAATGGGGGCGTTCCGGTTTCGACGGGGATGCTAGGGGTTAAGAAGCACGTCCGGGATCCGTGTCCCGGTTAACAAAGCGGAACTTTTTACAATAGCCAACGATAACCTGGCTCTGGCTGCTTGACGGCCATGTTCCTGCTGATGGCGCCCGTAAGTCATCAGGGGCATAATCTACTCGGGCTCGGCGACTGACGCGGCCTCCTGTCCGTTTCAGCGCGACAAGTTACAGGAATCCCTGCGGGAGGGTGTCCGTGCCCAACCCGACAGGTAATGAATCACTGGACTAAGCGTGTAGCCCGTCTTTTCTCTGATCATTTTCGGACGGGGGTTCGACTCCCCCCGCCTCCACTCAATTTTTCTCCGTAAAATCAGCGACTTGCGCGGATTGCCAATCCTGCTTGTACCACTTTTGTACCACAGTCTACACTTCTGGCAGAGATCAAAGATGTGAACGCCAGACCCCATCAAAGTCCAGACAGTTGCATTCGTTTCAATGGATAGTGAAGCCAGCCAGGGCACAGAAACACATTCAAAGTTAACCGTTTACCGTGGAGAGCTCCAACGCCGAAACCTGGACGCCGCTCAACGGCTCCGACCTGGCGATGAAGATCTACGGCTACAACTTCCAGTCCGAGGGGATGATCCGCTTCCAGCCGATCACCGGTATGCAGTTCTCCGACATCAACCTCGACGAATACTCGGCCATTTTTTAGGGTATTGGTTTCGACTGGGAATCCTCCACCGACGGCGGTGTGACCTGGGAGGCGATGACCATCCAGGACACCCGGCCCATCGACGAGAACTGGACCGAGTACACCCTGGTGCGAACCTTCACGGACAACACCGGCAACAAGGTCCGCTACAAGGCCGAGATGACCGGCACGCCGCTGATCTACCCGCGCATCCATTCGCTGGGCGCGACCCTGAGCTAAGGAGGCACGGCCATGATCGTTCGACGCAAAGGCGGACTGACCGAGTTCATCCCTTCGCCCCAGGAGAAGCGCGACGGCCTGATCCGCGACCACGCCCTGGGCCTACTGGAGAATCTGCACCAGCGCCTGGCGCGGCTGGAACGGGCATCAAAGCTCCCGACCGACAAAGCGGAGGCCTTCACGGCGCTGCTGGCGCGGATGCGGGCCGATGAGTCGCGCAACCTCGAGCTGCACGCCAGCCTGATCACCTTCGATACCGCCTCCGGCTGATCCGGCTCACTGCCACCGCCAACCCAGAAACCCCGGATACGGCCAGCCCGTTCCGGGGTTTCTGCCGCTCGTGCGCCGCCCAATCCGGCCAAGCTCGCAAGTCATTGAAAATAAACGTGTTAAATGTCGGCTTCGGCTGTTCTTCTACTTGATTTGTGTCCGGAAAGAAGCATTCATTCATGGTGTAAGCAGAGGCTAAAAAGCTTTGCATGACAACGACTTAGAAGCGCCATGAATGACGGAGGCATGCATGAACCTGAAAGAGATCCACTACGGGATCGAGATCGAGACTGTAAAACGCACCCGGGAACAGATCGCCTGGGCCATCCGCCGCGCCGGAGGCAAGATCAACAGCCAGTGCGGCATTCACATCCATATCGACGCCGCGCCCTTCGACGGCAGACACCTGGGTAACCTGGCCAAGATCATTTACAAGCAGGAGCCGCTAATCCTCCACGCCCTCGACATCAGCCGCGACCGGCTCAATCGCTACACCCGGCCGGTCAGCGACGAGCTGATCCAGCGTATCGAACAGCATCGCCCCCGCACCAAGGACCAGCTCAACCGCATCTGGTACGGCTACCACAACCGCCAGCCCCAGCATTACGACAACAGCCGCTACAGCTGATGCGCGGCCAGACACCGTTTACCGCCAGCCGAGCGCCCCGGGACTACATGACCGAGGTGCTCTCCGGCATCGAAGGCGGGCCGACCCAGCCATTGCCGGAGGACGCCGCCGCTGCGGCCGCCGAGTTTCTGACCCGTCTGGCGCGGCACGGCCTGATCGAGTTCCTGCCTGACGACCAGGCCAGCGATCCCTGGCCGGAACGATTCCTCGAAGCCCTGGAGACGGTGCGGCTATCCGGGCGCACCAACATGCTCGACCACCCGGAGGTGACCCGGCTGACCGCCGAGATGGGCTACCCGGAGGTGGCCGTGTGGCTGGCGGACCACCGGCGCGAATACGCGGCCTTCGTTCTTGAGGGGACAAGACCGCTCGGCAAGAACTTCGGCGGCAAGGAGGACCCGGCTCCATGTGCGGACAAGTAGGCATCATCTTCGGCCGCAAGCGCAGACGGCCCGACGAGCGGGATTACCTGCGCGAGCTCTTCATCCGCATGCTGCTGCACAGCGAGGAGCGCGGCCCGCATGCCTCCGGTCTCGCCTGGCTCAAGACAGACGGCAGCCACCGCATCTTCAAGCGGCCGATGCGGGCGCACGAGCTGGTCTACGAGAAACCGTTCCAGGAGCTGCTCGGACAGGTCGACAACGAGACCACCATCCTCATGGGACATACCCGCTGGCGCACCCGGGGCAACGAGTTCAACAACCGCAACAACCATCCCATCCGGGCCGGGATCGTCATCGGCACCCACAACGGCACCATCTACAACGCCGATTATCTGTTCCGCCGTCTCGGGC
>Ga0209606_1002064_pt1 | contig 23268 bp, 11 predicted proteins | sample AD_UKC057_MetaG_FD_184412 | JGI IMG/M metagenome (GOLD analysis project Ga0209606, IMG submission 184412) | Active sludge microbial communities of municipal wastewater-treating anaerobic digesters from USA - AD_UKC057_MetaG (SPAdes) (version 2) | ecosystem: Engineered > Bioreactor > Anaerobic >...
CAAACTAGTAGAACGAACCGAGGTCGACCGAATAGGTCTCCCGGTTGCCTGTCCCCAGCGACCGGTAGTCGTAGTTGTCGATGTCGAAACCCGGCGTTCTGGAACATGTGATGTTCAGTCTTTTCGGTCCGGGGGGCGCAGGGTCGTAACCGGCCACCCGTCCGAAGTCAGGGAAATCGACACCTTCGGCGGAGCCGTCGGTTATGAACTGCCAGAACGCGTTCCCGGCAGCGCCGCCGACAATGCCCTGGCAGTGCGTGGCACCCCATGATGTTCCGGATGCCCAGTCAAAACCGGAACCGTCCCACTCGGCGCCTTCAGCCGGCGACGTGATCGTCGGGAATCCCGCGAACCGGTTCAGCATGATGACTGGAGCCGCGAGAAGTGCTATTTCGCCGGCGCCCGAATCGGTCACGACGCCACCCACAAGCGCGTACTCGGGTGGGATAGACGATGACAGATCCGTGAAACTGGAACAGTTGAAGGAATACAGGGCGCCTGAATCGCCGAAGAAGAGCACGTCGCAAGGGCCGAGCGGCAGGATACCGCGCAACGATTCGTTCCCCGGTGTCTTGTGGATCGTCACGTCGCCGTCCCGAATTGAAATGACCCTTCCGTTCTCGCCGGCTGCCCAGACCTCGGTAGAGTCAAGTCCGTCCACGGCATACAGGTCCTCGGACACGGCGGTCACCGCCGCGTACTCTCCACCTGCCGTTCCCAGCACGATCATTCCGTCCGGTCCGACCGCGAAAACCGACCGGTCATCGAACCTTGCCACGGCGTTCATCCTGGCCCCGGCGGGAACGGTCTCGACCGAGATGATCCCGGCTTCGCGGTTTAACAGGTATGTCGACGTGACGATCGACTGTCCCCCTGTGGAATCGACATCTATCGCCAGCAAGTCGGCCGGGAACGGAGCGCTGACGCGTGTAACCACGCCGTCCACGACGTCGATAATCCTGCCCGCTGGACCTACCGCCGTGAATTCATCCACGGCAAGGCCATCCATGTCGTTGATCCTGGCGTTCAAGGCCAGGGCCCCGGCCCTCAGCCCGTCGCCCTCGAGGATCCAGGACCTGCCGGTGTCGTCAATGGCCATCGAGGAGCCGTCATCCAGACTGACGAACGCGCGAAACGCCGCGTCAAGCCCGACCGGATAGCGTTGCATCGCGCCGGGCCGCCCCGAAAACAGCGCGCCCTCGCCGGCGGAATCCAGGCCCGTCATCTGCACCACCGAGTACGGCAGGCCGCTGGAATCGCGGGAGGAAATCGTGACATACACATCGAATCCCATGCCGGCGAGGTCGGACTCTCCCTCGCCCTGGTACGAGGCCGGCTGCCTGGGAAACGTAACCGCTGCGCCGTCGAACTGGCCGCGCATCGGGAGCGGGAGATACCCGTCGGTCCCCAGATGCCACCCGCCGGTGAAGCGCGGTTCCCACACCCCGAGGTGATGAAACGGAATGTTCGGGATTCCGAACCGCAGCGACGCGTCCGTCGGGATGTCGAGACTGACGACCGCCTCGGGCGAGACCCCGTCGACACACTTGAGATGGCGCCTGATCCCCATTCTGATCGGATAGCCCTCGGCCGAGCCGGTCTCCTGGACCATCAGTCGACAGATGATCGCGAACTCGCCGGAACGCCCGGTAAACCCGAATCGTCCAGATGAATCCGGCCGATTCCCAACCGGAATGGTTCCCATCGAGGTGTACATGGACGAAGGCGACGAGAAGCATTCGACCCACGCCGTGCCGTCAATGCCGGGCGGCTTGAGAAAATACTTGTCGTAGTCGCTGACGCGCCCGGAGACCGCGCAGGGAGTGGTCGGCTCCGAAGGCTGGCCCTCGGTCGGGTTCTCGGGGGACGGGGAACTGTAGATCGCCAGGGTCACGTCTTCCGCGTTGAAACCGGCCACCGTCATGGCCGTGAAAGCCTGCCTGGTGGCGGACACCGAAAGCGGACCGGCGAGGTCGGGATGACCGAAAGAAATCTGGCCGCGCGAATCGGTGAGACCCTGAAATGGCGTGTGGCCGTCGGCGCCGACTATCACCCTGGCGCCCGCGACCCTGGCCATGGTGGAACCGTCATAGACGGTCACGTTCAGATTGTGCTCGATCGGCCGGCCGCGAACCCCGCCGCCATATATATATGGATCGTAAAACCTGAATCCGTCGGGAACGATGGCCGCGCCGCGTCCGGAAACCATGAAAAATACGCGACCGGCGTCCTGGACAGTCGGCGTCCTGACCATCAGCTCAAAATCCGAAACGATATCGACAAGTTCGGCTGGATACGAGCCAAACCAGGCCTGATCCACAGACCCAAGGCCGAACCCGCGGACGGTGATCAGGGAGCCACCGGTCCACGCGGCATCCGGCGGATCAATCTCGAAGATTCCCATCGTTCCGCCATCGGCGCCACGATAGAAAAAGCCCTCGCGAAGCCTGGCCTCGCCGTACCGGAAAAACAGGACCACGTCGGCCACTCCCGGGGTTCCCGGTGGAGTCACAGCCTCGATGACCGAGTCGGAAACAACGCGAACCTGGTCGGCCGGCAACGCGCCGATCCGGACCCCGAGGCCCTCGAAAAAGCCGGCGCCCTGAATGGTTACCGTGGTGCCGCCCGAGACGGGGCCGCGCGCGGGCGTTACCGAATCGATACGTATACCCGGCAGAGTCGGGGGAATCGGATCCTGGATGAACTCCCACGCGTCTACCAGCACGGACTGTTCCGAAGCGGATGTGACGCGTACGTCGGCCAAGCCGGGGAAACCGGGCGGTGAGATCGCCAGGACCGTGCCGTCGTCCGCAATCGACACGGATATGGCTGGGCGCCCGCCGACGAAGACCGAGACCCCTGATGAGAAACCGGAACCGCCGATCGTGATCGGCGTGCCGCCGGATGAAGGACCGGACCGGGGGAAAACGGACTCGACGCGGAGCCTCGCCCGATAAACGAAATCGACCGGACTGATCGCGGTCCGACCCAACCGGTCCACCGCTCGAACGGTCACCGGCCCGGCGGCGCCCGGCGGCGCGACGCAGTTCAGGATGCCGTCGGCGATGGGGAAAACGGACGGACTGCGCGTGCGCCCGAACCATACCTGTTCGACCTTGTCGAGCCCGACCCCCCACAGGGTTACTGTCGTGGATCCGTCGGAGGCCCCGAATACGGGATCGATGCCGTCAATCCGGAATTCGCCTGGAGCTACGCCTTCGTCGCCGGGGCCCTGGTCCATGGCGGAACCGGGGTCATCAGGCCGCCAGAAGTCCAGCGTGGCATCATTGATGTCGGGATAATCGGTTGTTGCATCCAGAGCGTCTAGGTCGCACGACTCGATTCCGCACACATCCAGGTCCGAAGACACGCCCTGGCACCCCGCGACGCCGCACGTCACGGCCAGCAGGAGCATCATCGATGAAGAACGATATCGTACGACGCGCATCCCGCAACCGCCGCCACGCTGACGCCATATTCTAGCAACTTTCGTGAAGTTCCGAACGTTCTGTTTCGACCCAACCCCCAGCATTGTCGGGGTAATCCCGAAAATTACCTTGCAAACGAAAAGCGGAACCTTTAATATCCCGTTGGCTTTCGAGCCGGAAGACAAACTGCAATCCTTTGGGAGGTATTGGGAATGAAGGGTCTGGTAAAATTTTTTGGCGTTATGGTTCTCGCAGTCGCGATGACCGGCTTCGTTGCCTGTGGCGATGAGACCCCGGTTGACGACAATGGCACCCCGGAAGAAGACACGGTCGAGACCGACACCATGGTCGAGGACACCAACGTTCCCGACGAAGGTGAAGGACACGACACGAACGTCGAAGACACCGTTGCTCCCGACACCTGCGTGGCCGACTGCACGGACAAGGCTTGCGGCGACGACGGCTGCGGCGGTTCCTGCGGCGAATGCACCGGAGAGGGTGAGTGGTTCTGCAACGACTCGTTCCAGTGCGAAGAAAAGGTCTGCGTTCCCGCGTGCGATGGCAAGGAATGCGGCGACGACGGCTGTGACGGTTCCTGCGGCGAATGCGGTGAAGGCAAGGTCTGTGTCGAACTGACCTCCACCTGCGACGACACCTGCGTGTTCCCGGACGAACTGCCGACCACCTGGGGTGAAGCTGGCGTCGTCAATTACCTGCACATCCCGGCCAATGCCGACGAAAAGGCCGACTGCTTCGACTACACCGGCGACGGCGTGGGCGACTGCGGCCTGACCGGCCTGGCCTCCATGGTCAACGGCGAACTGGCCAAGATGATGACCGCCGGCGAAATGGCGATCATTTTCGAGTTCGCGAACGTGACTGACTTCACCAACACCACCGACTTCGACCTTCAGGGTCTGATGGGCGAGCCCGTTACGGCCGGCGCGCTCGAGGGCGATATGTACGTCGACCAGGCTTCCTACCTGGAACAGACCTGCAAGCCGATGATCTACTTCGCCGGCACCGACATCACCGAAGGCGCCCTGGCCGCTGGTCCCGGTAACTTCACGATCTCCGTTCCGCTGTCGCCTGAACTGCTGCTGACGGTTCACCTGGTCGACGCCCAGATTAAGGGCAACCTGACCGCCGGCACCGTCGGCGTTTCCGCGACGGACGGTTTCCTGTCCGGCGTCGTGACCAAGCAGGAACTGACTGACATCATCGACAGCATCGACGCTGAATGCCAGAAGGACCCGGTTCCGGAAGCCGTCGAGGACATCTGCTCGTACATCCCGACCGCCAGGACCGCAATGGCCATGCTGTTTGACATGCACCAGTGCGCCATCTCCGAAGTGGGTTGCCCGGAAGGTTCCGGCAAGTACATCGCCAAGGACGGCGAGCATCCCGCTGACGCCGCCTCCCTGTGCCTGCAGTTCACGCTGGCCGAGGCCAATGTCGCCGGTTACGTGCCCGAAGCTCTGTAATCCTTCGTTCACCGTGGGATGATGAAGGGGGCGCTTCGGCGCCCCCTTCTGTTTTCCGGCCTCCCAGAATCAAGCATTTTCCATCGGTCCAGTGACTCAATCGAGTGTTTCAGGCTACAATTGCGCGGACCGCCCGCGGGGGCCGAATGAAGCTGATAGTCGTAAACGCGCGCTCCTCCAACCCGTTCAGGGTGATGGTGCGCCTGGTCGCCTGGCTCATCCTGTCGACATGCATGCTTGGTGCCATGACCGGTGGCGCCGCGTATGTCTTCCTGTCCCGCGACCTTCCCGAGATTCCTCCGTTCGACGCCATCCGGCTCGGCACCGTCAGCACGGTATCGGATCAGCACGGCCTGCTGCTTGGCGAGGTATTCAAGGAAAGGCGCTATCTGACCCCGATGGAAGGTTTCCCGGACATTCTTGTAAAGGCCGTGCTTTCATCCGAGGACGAACGCTTTTTCGAACACTCTGGAACCGACCTCCGCGGCATTCTCAGGGCGGTCGTGACGAACCTCAGGGCCGGCAAGGTGCGCGAGGGCGCAAGCACCATCACGCAGCAGGTGGCACGATCGCTGCTTCTCAGCGGCGAGCGCAGTTTCAAGCGCAAGGCACGCGAGGGGATCATCGCAAGGCGTCTCGAGGACATCTACACCAAGGATCAGATCCTGGCCCTGTACCTGAACCTGATCTATCTCGGAGAGGGCTGCTACGGTGTCGAGGCCGCCTCGCGGATCTACTTCGGAAAGACGGCCATGGATCTGACCGTTCCCGAGGCGGCAACCATCGCGGCGCTTCCGCAGTCGCCTTCTTCCGTCACCCCGATGCGCAACCAGGAGGAACTTGTCAGGCGTCGTGATCGCGTGATCAACCGGATGCTTGAAAATGGAAGCATCACCGCTGAACAGGCCGCCGCGGCGCTGGCGTCCAGGATCGTGGCCGTGCCGCAGCGCGACAACCTGCGTGACCGCACCCCGTTCATGACCATGGAGGTCATCACGGGGATCAAGCAGTGGACCTCGCGTTCCTCACGCAGCGGCATCCTGGTCGGTGGCGGCAACGTTCATGCGGAAACCACAATCGACACCGGCCTGCAACTCAAGGCGGACAGGGCTGCCTTCAAGGCCGCGATGGCGCTGTCGATGCGCCAGGGATGGGCCGGCGCGCTCGCGACCATCAAGGAACAGGACGTAAAGACATTCCTCGACCTTAACGGCGCGTGGATTTCGGAACACCCGGAGTACGCGGCTGATGGTGAGGAGAATCCGCTTCTGGCGGTAGTCACGGCCGTTGACCGGAAAGGCGCGGACGTCGCGCTGTCCCCGGTCAGTCGCGGTCGCATCCCGATCGAACTTATGAAGTGGGCGATCCCTTACACCAGGTTCGACGAACGCAACATCACCGAGAAGCGTGGAAGCCTGTCCCTGGACGGAAGACTGAAGGACGCAACGGACGCCCTTAAGACCGGGGACGTGGTGCTGGTTCTGCGCGAACCTGTCGATGGCAGGGGGACAGGGACAGGCGTAGGGGCGAATGACAATTCGCCCACCGGGACAGGGATAGGGACAGGGTCAGGGACAGGCGTAGGGGCGAATGACAATTCGCCCACCGGGACAGGGATAGGGACAGGGTCAGGGACAGGCGTAGGGGCGAATGACAATTCGCCCACCGGGACAGGGACGGTGGACAGATTCCGTCTTGTTCAGTTCCCGCAGGTCCAGTCGGCACTGATCGCCATGGACCAGCGCACCGGATACGTCAAGGCGCTTTCCGGGGCGTGGGACTTCGACGAGTCCCAGTACAACAGAACCCGCGCCGTCAGACAGACGGGCAGCGTTGTCAAGCCGATCTACTATTCCCGCGCCTACGACCTCGGCATACCGCCGTCAACCGTCCTGTCAGGCGCCCCGTTCAGGCAGGGAAACTGGAACCCGGTCGGCACCAGTGGAACCGAGGACATGACGCTTTACATGGGTCTGACCAAATCCGAGAACCGCATCTCAATTCGCGCGTACCGGATGGTGCTGGACACGGACAGACTGGAAGGCCTCAATGAATGGGGTTCACGTCTCGGCCTGAAGGATCCGTTCAAGGGATTTCCGGCCGAGGCGCTCGGAATCGAGCAGCGTCCGGCCGATGTCTTGAAAAGCTACGCTGTGTTCGCGGCGGGCGGCCTGGACGTCAACCCTGTGTACATCAAATCCGTGGTGGACGATTCCGGAACGGTCCTGATCGACAACCGCAGCCCGCGCGATCCCTCGGTGGGTCTGCTGGAAGCAATCCGTCTGGAGTCTTCGCGGCCATTCGACACCACCAGACGCCTGATCAACCGTGAGGCGGCCTTCATCACCGCCGAAAACCTCCGCAACGTCGCTCGCGAGGGTACCGGCGCGGCCGCCCGGAAACTGGGCCGCCCGGTCTTCGGCAAGACTGGCACACTGCCCTTCGATGTGTGGTTTGCCGGCTGGACCCACGAACTGACGGCCATCGCCTGGCTGGGTCAGGACACACACACTCGTTTTCTTGGCCGGACAAGGGCCCGTGGAAATGTGTTCGCATCGACGACCGCGCTCCCGATGTGGATTGATTTCATGTCCTGGGCCGCGGGTGGACGTCCGGAGGTCGACGATTTGAAACCGGTTCCGCCAGGAATCGTATTCGTTGAAATCGACCCCGCCACCGGCCTGCTGGCACGGGACGAGGGGATCTTGATGCCGCACATAGAAGGCACGGAACCCGTGGACCTGACGCCGTTGCCTGTCGAGACCCTGCCATGGGTGCAGTCAGCGGGATTCTGAAAACGTTCAGCCGGCCAGTTCCTCGTCGATCACCTTGCGAACCAGAACCGGATCGACCTGCTCCCGGTGGCTCTTCATAACCATGCCGATCAGTCGTCCCGCGGCAGCCGGACCGGAAAGGCCGGAACCGGCAATCAGGCCACGGACTATCTCGCGGGTGGCGGCCTCGTCCAGCCTGGTGGGCAGCCAGTCCTTGAGAAGCTCGATCTCGTATCTATACGACTCCAGCACGGGACTGTCGCCCCTGCCTGTCTTCTCGACTTCCTCGATCGTCTTGGCCAGTTTCTTCGAGTAGGAGGCTATGACTCCCTGAACCAGTTCGTCAGTTACCCCACCGGTGAATCCCGGAGCCGTCCTTTTCTCGGCCACGAGCGACTTGATCATTCGCAGACATGCAAGATCAGCCGTCTTGCGCGCCCTCATCGCATCCTTGATCGCCTCATCCAGACGGGCTTCATAAGTCATCTTCGGCACTCCAGCTTCAAAAGCTGTCGTATTATACACCCGCCCGGCCCGGGCGGCCCGAAAATTGCTTGAGACCAGCCACATTCCGCATTGAACTGGATACACCATCGTGGTACCCTATTGCACGTTTAATTTCTGACCATCAGGTCTCGACCGGGTCTGCCGGCCTGACCCAGGAGGTGTCGATGAAGTTGATGAGCGGCAAGGTTTCCCCCCTGGCATTCGATCTGGTGGACGAGCTCATCAAGTCCAGCAACATCGAAGTCCTTCCCGAGGAAGTCCCCGAGGTTCAGCTTGATCTCGAGTCCGTGCTGAAGGAATACATCCGTTCGGATCGCGAAATCACCGACAAGGCCCGCGACGTGATCGCGAAGCAGAAAAGGGACTACGGCGACCTCTCCAAGGTCAAGGCGCAGATTGCCAGGGAGCGCGGTTTCGGTGTCGGCGAGAACCTGATCGAGTACATCACCGCCCAGCTTATCGAGGCGCTGATCCACAGCCGGCACGTCGAGGAAGTCTACGGAATGGACAACGACCTGACGACGATCATCACGCCGATACTCAAGAAGCATCTGGCCGCCGACGAGGAACTGGACCAGGAAGTCCGCAAGCGCATCAAGAACCTTCAGGAAGGCACGGTGTCCTGGGACGTTCAGTACCAGAAGCTCCGCGACGAGCTCAAAAAGGTCAAGAAGCTCGACGACTGACCAACTCCCCTTCGATTTCGTTTGATTCGACTGCCGATTGGAATCATTATCGTAATGGCCGGCAGCACTGTAGGCCTGCCGCGAAAGGAAGGCATGAACCTCAAGGGTGCCCGCATAGCCGTGACCGGTGCGACCGGATTCATCGGACGGCATATCGTCGAATCGCTTCAAACAAGGGGCGCGTCGGTAGCGGCCGTGGTCCGGAACCGGGAAAAGGCTTTGGCTATCGGATTCCCGAACCGGGACATCATTCTGGCCGATCTGTCCGATCTTCCCGCATTGTCGGCCGCGTTTGCCGGAATGGACGCGATCGTTTCCAGCGCGGCGCTGTTCCGCATAAGAAACACCGACTGGCGTGCTCACATGGCCGCCAACGTGGTGGGCACCGAGAACGTGATGACGGCCGCCCATGAAGCCGGAGTGTCGCGGGTGGTTCACATTTCGTCGGTGGCGGTCTACCGCGGCGCCTGGCGCCGGGTCTTGAACGAGGACGCCCCCAGGCTGACCATCAGGGATCTGACTCCCTTCAACGCCTATTCGGTCTCGAAGGCATTGTCCGAGTCACGCGCATGGGAACTGGCCGCCCGGTTCGGTCTGAATCTGACCTGTTGCCGCCCTTCATCGGTTTTCGGGCCCTGGGACCCGAACATCACACCGCTTATCGCCAGGGTGCTCTCGTATCCAGTCGCTCCCGTGCCCTGCGGCATGAAGGCCGGACTGGTCTACGCCGGTGACGTGGCCCAAGCCGTGGCCCTGATGCTGGAAAACGAGGTTTCGTCCGGAAAGTCCTACAACATCACTGGACTTCACGACTCGTCGTCCGATTTCCTGGCCGCCTGGAAACGGGCGGGCGGTCCATGGCCTGGACTGACGATACCTGTCTGGTTTCCGATGAAGAGGCTCTGGGACAATTCCCTGGCCGAAGTCGAACTAGGCTGGAAGAACAGCACGCGGGAAGAAGCACTGACCCGGACGTTCCAGCAGGAACCAGTGCCGGGACATTCAAACAGCGATCACATCAAGGAGACAGCATGACGATTTTCCAGGAACGCAGGAAACGTTTTTTCGATGCCATGGAAGACGGTGTGGCGCTGATTCCATCTGGAACGCCGGCATTGCGCAACGGTGACGTTGAACACCCGTTCCGAGCGGACAGCGACTTTCACTTCCTGACGGGCATGGATGAACCAGACGCCTGGGCGGTGCTGACCAAGTCCGGGACGGAAACCACCTTCGACTTGTACCTGCGGCCGTTCGACCCCGAACAGGAGGTCTGGATGGGCAAAAGGACCGGAACGCAGGGAGCGGTCAAAGTCTTCAAGGCGGATCACGGCTTTGACATAGCGCGCTTCGCCGACGACCTGCCCCTGATCCTGGAAAACAGACCGGTGCTGTATTTCGCTTTCGGGGTCAACGCCGAGTGGGACGCCAGGATCCTGGCCGTGACCAACAACCTGAAGCAGGAGGCCAGACGCGGGGTTGCCGGGCCGTGGAAACTGGTCGATCCACGCACCGTCACCTGGTGGATGCGCATGATCAAGACCAGGCAGGACCTGACTGCCCAGCAGAAGGCGTGCGACGTGACAGCCGAGGCGTTCAAGGCGGCCATGCGGGCTGTCAGGCCCGGCATACGCGAATACGAGCTTGCCGCCGTGGTGGAATTCGAGTTCGCGCGGCGAGGAGCGAAGCGCCTGGCGTTCGACACGATCTGCGCCGCGGGGGCGAACGCGGCAACGCTGCACTACACCGCGAACGACGCGATAATCGGTGAACGCGACATGGTCCTCATCGACGCCGGAGCCGAGGTCGGAATGGTCTGCGCCGACATCACCAGGACGTTTCCGGCATCTGGGCGCTTCGAGCCCGCGGCGCGTGAGGTTCACGACTGGGTCCTGAAGGCCCATGCCGCTTCCGTTCGCGCGGTCAAGCCGGGAGCCACATACGCATCGGTCCACAGGGCCGGGCTCGAGGTGCTGTGCCGTGGTCTGGTCAGGATGAACGTGCTTCATGGCGATATCGATCAGATCATCGAGTCGGCGGCGTACCGCCCATATTTCATGCATCGCATCGGACACTGGCTCGGTCTGGACTGCCACGATGTCGGCCCGTACTTCGTCGACGGTGAGTCGATACGACTTGAACCGGGAATGGTTCTGACCATCGAACCCGGCCTTTACTTCAGGAACCAGCCCGAGGTACCTGAACGGCTCAGGGGCATCGGAGTCAGAATAGAGGACAACGTACTCGTTACCCCCAAAGGCAGAAAGATTCTTACGGACGGCGTCCCCCGCAGCGCGGATGACATAGAGGCGTTCATGGCCGCCTCGCCGGACTGGTTCAAGGGCATCGATCCGGTGTCGGGCCGGTAAAAATCCAGTTGACACCCGCGCCTGGACTCCATTACAATTCGCCCGCTTTTGCGCTGGCGAAGTAGCTCAGTTGGTCAGAGCAGGCGGCTCATATCCGCCGTGTCGGGGGTTCAAATCCCTCCTTCGCCACCACCGGACAGATTCGCCACGCACACACTGACGCAAAGACCAGTCTTTACAAAGCGACACAATCGTAAATCCCTATTAAATGCGCCAGGTTCAGAAACCCCACCGCCTTCGCGGGAAGATTTGCTCAGAATAATGTTTACAATCCCTTAATTTCGCTTTTCATCGGCGGCGAAAGGATGTAAAACTTGGCGGTTTCTATAAGGGATAAAGTGTATCCCGTTGATCTCAGTGGTTGGAGGTTCATGATGAAGGCCCGCTGGCTCCTGATCGGATCGCTCATTGGCGTGCTGTTTGCCGCCGGTTGCGCGACGGAAGTCGGAACAATCGACAGAACGCAGTCCGACAAATTGGAAAAGAAGCTCTTCGCAGGTATCTGGTTCATGACTCAGGAAGTCATCGACATCGGATACAACGGGGCTTTCAGCTTCGTCGGCGAGATGAACTTCGGCGCGAACGCCAAGGTCATCTTCGACATTCAGAAAGACATGCTGATTGTCTACCCCGTGACCGAGTACATCCAGGATTCCGAAAAGGAATACCAGCGTCACCAGATCTTCCGTTACTGGGACGATCGCTGCATGACCTCCGAGTCCGAGCAGCACGAATGCATCGACGGCGTCGACAACCTGCGGGCTCCCGAAAGGCTCTGCTGCTTCGTCGATGTCTACGTCGGTCAGCCCTTGGCCGCCTTCAGCATCAAGAACCACTTCGAGGTTCAGCGCGAGTACAACTCCGGTACCGGATACCAGGGTAACGTCCTTGAGGAAAACGACTACGACAAGGAATGGTGGCAGCGCAAGTGGTTCCGCGTCGACTGGACCAGGAACAACATCAACGACTTCACCTTCCTGGCCCGCATGATCAAGCAGAGCCCGGTCGACTACTACGTCCAGGAATATGAGACCGACAACCCGGACGCCCCCACCTTCAGCGAGGACTACATCGATCTCGTGACCAAGGTGTTCGGCGAGCCTGAAAGCACCGGAAGTTGCGACATTTACGCGGTCTCGCCCGGTGACTGCACCTCGGCGGTGATGAAGATCCGCACGGCCTTCCGCAAGGTCGACGTGGATCAGAACTACGAGCCTCAGCGATACGCCAACGAGGAAGAAGCGACGCTGTTCGGTTACTTCCTGACCTCAAGATACGCCTGGGACGAGGATTACGGTCTGACCGAAGCCGGCAAGGTCCAGTACATCAACCGCTGGAACCTGTGGCGCAACTCGTTCGACGAGGAAGAGGTTCAGATCCTGGTGACCGGCGAGGACGGCACCAGTTACGAGACCGCCAAGCCCTGTTTCAAGGACATGGAAGACACTGGCTGCGACACCACGCTTGTTGACGGCTCCAAAGAATTCTGCCGCGCCGACGGCTGGTTCCAGCATGGCACCTGCGTCGTCCGCACGACGAGGCCGTATGTGGAACGCGGTCTGAAGCCTATCGTATACAGCGTGTCCGAAAGCCTCCCCGAGGATTTCTGGCCCGCTACCCGTTCAATGGCCAACGAATGGTCCGACGCATTCAAGGACACGGTCGCCTGGCTGTATTTCTGGGAAGAAAAGGGAATGATTCGCGGTTCCGAGAGGGTTCGAGCGTGTGAGACGAACGCGGACTGCGCGACCCACGCCGTTGCGGATATCATGTTCGACGCGGACAAGGTCGACGACAAGTCGATGCTGCCGACCGGTACCTCGGGCAGGCCGCTCTACTCGCAGATCGCCATGACAGCGATCGTCGGCCCCGATGGAGCCATAACGATTCCGGACTGGGGATACCCCAAGTCCCCGTCGACCGTAATGAGCGGCAAGTGCGCCATTCGCTTCGTCAACCTGGACAAGGCCAACGCCGCGACTCTTTCCGTCAACGGCACGCCGATGTACAGCGACGTCTCCGCAATGACGAAGAATTCCTACGACCCGGCCACCCCGGCGCACACGCTGGTTTCCGCCGGCGAACTGACACTTCAGGTCACGGCCGGCTCCGGCAACGCCGAGGCCAACCTGAGTTGCGTCTCGAACCACATCGCCCTGGCGGTTTACACCGGCAGCGACCTGATCGTCTCCGACGTCTCAAAAAATGTGGTCCGGGGACTTCGGGTCGTGAACGCCACGAACATCGCGCTCGACATCAGCCTGAACGGCGCGATCCGCGGCTACAACGTGGTTCCCGGCGAGTCGACCGGCTACAGCTCGATCCCCGGCGGCATCGCGCAGAAGGCGAATCCGGATGATCAGATTCTTGAAGAGGGTTATGTCGAGCAGCGCCTGGTCGCGACCGAGGCCGGTGCCCGCGGCGACGTCACCTGCCTGAAGTACGAAGGCCGCAGCGTCTGCGCCGGCTATAATTCGCCGTTGACCGTACAGGACTTCGAGCGTGTCGCGGAAATCAAGGCGAAGCTTCCCGAGATGTTCGTCCTGTGTCACAACAGCTACCTGCCCGCCGACGACCAGGGCAACCTGAACGACGACGAGTACAAATCGAACCTTTACGCGCCGTGGATCCAGATCAAGAACGCGACGGACGAGGAACTGGCCGAACTGCCCGTGATGAATCCGTGCGTCGATTTCCTTTACAACGCCGACAAGCTGACCGAAGACCAGAAGCTGGCCCAGGCGACCGCCATGAAGAAGCCCGGCGACTCACGCTACAGCATGGTCTACTGGATCTCCGAGACGCAGTACTCGTCACCCCTCGGTTACGGACCTTCCGCCGCCGACCCTGACACCGGCGAGATATTCTGGGGCGTTGCCAACATCTACGGCGCCTTCATCTATTACTACCAGAACCTGTACCGCGACCTGTTCGAACTGCTGCGCGGCACGATCAACACCACCGACTACGTCACCGGTGAAAGCATCCGCGACATCATATTCGGAAAGGACCGGTGGGTCGAGGATGAACAGGGCGGCTCCGTCAACCGCAAGGCCAGCGTCGTCTCCCTCGCCGATTCGGCCCGCGAGATGAACGCGCACCTGAAGGCGCTCGACATGGGCCGTCAGATCTCTGACGACGTTCGCCAGCAGGATCAGAAGGCCATCTCGTTCGACGAGATGATCTCCACGATCCGCAAGCTCCAGAAGGACGAAAACCTGATGCAGGGTCTTCCGACCCAACCGGTCAGCTTCGGCCGCAACAGACTGTCCCTGCTGAAGGGCACGAAATACGAGGAGCTGCTGAACAACGAGGAAGTCCGCTACGCGACCGAGTCGCTCGGCGAATCCAGCCCGCTGGACTGGATGAACCTGGAAACGATCAACAAAAAGGAGATCGAGCGTCACCGCATCCTCGGCGAGAACAACTACTGCTTCTACGACTTCGAGGACGAGGGTCTGATCGGCATGGTCAAGGCGTGGGCCTGCATGCCCAACGACACGCGCCCGATCTGCGACACGTCCACGTTCGATCCGTTGATGCGCGACAACATCTCGTCGAACTCCTGCTGCATCGACGACCCGGTCTACCTGGGCAAGGTGATCGGATACCGCATGTACGAAGGAACGGTCGTTCACGAGGTCGGACACACCATCGGTCTGCGTCACAACTTCAGCGCGTCCACGGACGTGTTCAACTTTTTCGATCCCTACTACGACATCCGCGAAAAGGAACCCCTGCCCTGCGTGATCGACGCCGAGTGCGACGAGGCTTCCGGGAACTACTGCAGCAACGGCTACTGCGTCTCGAACTTGGTCGAGTCCTGCACGAACGACACGGACTGCGGCGTGATCAGCTCCCGTGGTGTCGTAAGCTACTTCGACCACTTCAAGTGCGACGAAGGAAAATGCGTCGAGGTCACGCGCTGCGGCCTGCATGGCGAATGCGCGGTTGGCACCCACTGCGACGGTGAATCCAGAGTCTGCGTGAATGACGGCACGAACGACTGGAATTCGACGCCTGTAGTCGGCGGTGAACAGGTTGTCAGGCAGTTCAAGCCGCGCGCGGCCATGACCCAGCGCGAGGCCGACCTGAACAGGACCATCTACCAGTACTCGTCGATCATGGACTACGGCCAGAGGTTCAATTCCGACATCCTCGGCATCGGGAAGTACGACCGCGCGACGATCAAGTACGGGTACGGCCGGCTCATGGAAGTCTACACCGACGTGTCCAAACTGCACGCGGCCGCCCACAAACAGACTCAGATGTACGGAGATCCGGATGATACCAGTAACGCGTATAATCTGGACTCGACCTACTGGAATGCCGGTATCTACTTCAGCCAGTTCTACTTCCTGAACAACCAGATCGGCCCCGAGGCGTCGAAATCCAGTGGCGACTACTGGATGAACCGCGCGTCGGTCCCGTACGACCTGGTTCGCGACGAACACGTTCTGGCAATGAACGCCTACCGTCAGGAACACGACTGGTCCTACATCAAGGTGCCCTACAACTACATGGCCGATGAGTGGCGCGGCAACGTCGGCTGTTACACCTGGGACACCGGTGTCGACATCCTCGAGATCATCCACTCGATGAACATCCAGTTGAATGACTACTACCTCATGGACGCGTTCAAGCGCGGCCGCTACGGCTTCGGCCTGGGCGGAAACCCGCTCGGCTACATGTCCAGGATCCAGGAAAGGTACATGGACCCGATGAGGGGCGCCGCGATGTACTACGCGCTGTACGGTCACCTGCTGAAGAACTACGGCTGGCGCTCGCTGTGGGCGAACGCGCCGTTGATGGGCTGGGCGCTGCGCCGCGCCTCGGAATACGGCTTCGAGATCCTGGCGAACTCGATGGCGTCACCGGCGCCGGGATCGTTCAAGCTGAACCTCGACACGAACGTGTACGAAAACATCAGCTTCGAACAGGAGGCGCCGGGCAGTGAACTGAACATCGCGCTCGGCGATGGCAAGTATCCCTACACCACCTTCTGGGATGGAGCCGGCTACTACTACTTCGACCACGCGCAGTACTTCGGCTCGTTCTGGGAAAAAATGGCCGCGCTGATGACACTGACCGACTCGACGGTCTACTTCACGTCGAACTACGTCGGCGAGCAGCTCGACATCGGCGTCGGCACCAGCCTCGGGTTCAACACGATGTACCCGCAGCTCCTGGTGGAACTTCTTGGCGGCATCTCGGTTGACGAGACCGATTACTACGGCTACGAAGGCAGCGGCGCGGGCGCGGCCCCGCACCAGTACTTCGATGTCGCGAACTCGAATGCGTACATACTGGTCGAGGGAGACCCCGGCAGCCATTCCGACGACTACTACGCTTCCACGGTCCCGGGGCCCTACTTCACGCCGCTGCCGGTCTCCGACGCCCGACGCATTCAGCCGTCCATCAACAACCTGACGTTGAAGATGCACTCGATGCTCTACGGCATGGCGTATCTGCCCGCCTCCTTCGATCCGTCCTTCGTGGACTCTTTCCTGATTTGCCTTGACGGGACGCCTGAATGCCACGACATCGGTCCGAAGTCCGGCATCACGCCCAGGACATTCAGGGATCCGTTCAGCGGCAAGACCTACAAGGTCTGGGGTCCGACCTATCAAACCGACTGGTTCTCGCCGAACGAGACCATCATCGACAAGGCGAACACGCTCCTGACCGAGTGGGAGACCGCCCCTGATGACGACAAACCGGCCCTGGAACAGAAGCTCCGGGAGACGATCGAAGTACTCGACATGATGCGCGGTATCTACCAGATATACAGCGCACTCAAGATCTGATGGGGGATGACGTGATGAAAACGAAAGTAAACAACATTGTCATCAACCTGATCAGTGGAGGAGCTGCGATGAAGACAACTGCCAGGACGGCCCTGCTCACGCTCATGGGCCTCGCGATGTTCGCCGGCTGCGCCCAGGACGTCGGGACAATCGACCGCGTCAAGGAAAACTACGTGGCCAAGGAAGACCTGCTGTACAACGAAGACGGCACGCGCAAGGAATGGTTCGTCCGCCTGACGGTCACCGAGACTCCCTACGCCTCGGCGTACTCGTTCATCGGCGCCCAGGACCCGGTCGAGCGCGGCGTGTTCGAGATCCAGGAAAAGTACCTTTACTTCTACCGGACGTACACGTTCGTCGAGAACGAGTACGCCGGCAATCCGCGTGAGGACACACACACCAAGCTGAAGAACAGGGATGGTTCCGACTACCTGCTCAACGGCGAACCGGTGTGGCGTGACAAAAACTCGCCGGCCATCGCGTACCCGATCGAAAAGCATTTCGACATCATCTGGAACTACAACCCGATGACCGGCGAACCCGGCAACGTCAGGTCCGAGAATGCCTCCGACCGCATGTGGTACGAACGCGACTACATCCGGGTCAACTGGGGCACGAACATGCTGCCCACGTACCTGAACAAGTTCCAGTCGGACTCAGAGTATGAAACGATGCTGACCGATTCGTCTTCCCCGACCAACCTCGACCTGAACCCGGCGTCCGGCTACATGTCGTTCAAGAACACCGTCATTGCCAGTGTCCAGACCGACTACATCGATGGTTTCGGCGAGATTCCGATCTGCTGGTATTACGCCTGGTACGTCGGCGGCATCTACGAGTGCGTTTCCGAAGAGATCGAGCTGTACACCGGCTTCATGGCGGTGAACGTCGAGCGCGAAAAGGAATACCACCCGATTCAGTACACCGACTACGACCAGCAGCGGTTCGGCTTCTTCCGCGCGGAAAGGCTGCGCTGGGATGAGGACTACGGCACCGCGTACCACCTGTTCCAGCGATACGCGACCCGTCACGATATCTGGAAGAAGGACGCCGACGGCAACATCATCGGCGTGCGCCCGCTGGTCTACCACGTCAGCGACGACTTCCCGAACAACCTTGTTTCCGAGACGAAGATCATCGCGGAACAATGGTCCAAGGCCTTTGACGACACGGTTAAGGGCGTTACCGGCAAGAACGTTGACGAATTGCCCGCCTGGACCCAGAACGGCGAGCAGATGCTGGACGAGGATGGCGCCGAGGTCTTCGTGGACCACATGTTCATCGTGTGCGAAAACAACCGCGCGGACGCGGACCTTCGCGACAGTGACGAGGGCGTACTTGAGACCAACGAGGCCATATGTGGTTCGCTGGACAACGTCAAGGAAAACGGCGACCTGCGTTACAGCTTCATCTACTCCGTAAACATCCCCGGCGGCGGCACCCCTTACGGCTACGGACCGCCGGCATGGGACCCGCTCAGCGGCCGCATCGTTTCCGGCACGGCGTACGTGTACAACACGGCATTCCATGAGGGCGCCGTTCGTGCCCTGGATCAGATCGAACTGCTGGCCGGCGTGAAGTCCTTCCGCGAGATCGCCGACGCCGCGTACATCGAGGAAGTGATGCGCAACGAGCGCCTGCGTCAGTACAGCTACTGGCGGAATGGCTACACCAACGAAGAGGCGCAGAAACTGGTCGACAGCATGGTGACCCCCGAAGTCACCGAGGCGCTTACAACCACGGGCGTTCAGAAATCCGACCAGTCGCCGGTCGCCGGTCGCATGAGCATCCTCAACAGCCTCCCGGACGTCGAGAGCCTGTTCGTGAACAGGGATGTTCGCTGGCTGTTCAAGGATCCGTCCCTGTTTACCCGGGAGGGACAGCCCGATTCATCCAGATTCACCGGCGACGAGACCGCCACGACCAGCATCGCCAGCAAGTACCTGCTGCGCAACTGGGCGAACGCCGAAGGCACCCGTGAGGTGCTGAACAGGTACCGCAAGATGGCCGCTTCCGGAATCGACCGGGCCGAGTTCTACGACGGCGCGCTGATGGGGCTGGCCAACTCCTACAAGGCGCGCTACGACCAGATCATCTGCGACGCGCTGAGCACCCAGAGCGGGATGATCTACGACTTCAGCAAGTTCAACGACTCCAGGAAATGCACCACGGCCGACCTGATCGAGCAGCTCCGCAGGGCCATCGTTGTCGCCAACCAGGCATCTCCGTATCAGTACGGCGAGGCAGTGATCATCACCCCGCTTGAGATGGCCGTTTACGATCCGAAGGTCGCCGCTTCCCAGAAGGCGATGAAGGACATCCTGGCCAGCATCCGCCCGGGATTCGTGGACGAACTGCACCAGCTCATCTACTTCGGTGTCGCGATCCACGAGATCGGACATACGGTCGGCCTGCGCCACAACTTCGAGGCATCGACCGACGCGATGAACTTCCCGCGCAAGTACTGGGACATGAAGGTCAGGAAGGTAGGCAACGGCTTCGAGCCGATCGGCCTTTTCCAGGAGACTCCCGAGCAGGTCGCGGGCGAGATGCGCTCGTACCAGTACTCGTCGGTCATGGATTACTACCTGAAGTTCAACATGCCGTGGCAGGGACTCGGCCTGTACGACATCGCCGCGATCAAGTATGGATACGGCAACCTGGTCGAGGTCTACAGCGACAAGCCTGACACCTCGGTCTACGAAGACTACATCAACGTCGATCCGGCCGCGGGAATGCCCGACAACACGCCGTCCTTCAAGGACCGCGGCGAGGGCTTCGGCCTTGCGCTGCGCCGCGTGCACCACACGAACTGGCCGAACATGTTCGGTGATCTGGACAAGATGTACGAGCGCACCGATGTTCCCAAAAAGGAAATCTACGGCCAGAAGTGCGAGACCGAAGGCGCCTCGTGCGGCGAGGGCAAGACCTGCCGCAAGTTCTACGAAGGCCTGCTCTGCTCCGCCGACTACACGGTCGTCCCATACCGTTTCGCTTCGGACGAGCTGGCCTGGTCGCTGCCGACGGTCAACATGTGGGACGAGGGCGTCGATCCGTACGAGATCGTTCGCAATACTCAGGAAACCTACGAGAACTACTGGGTGTTCCGCGGTTACTGGCACCAGGATCCGACGTTCTGGCCGACCAACTACGACAACTGGGTCAGGACGATGTTCTACATCATGAAGGGCCAGTTCCAGTACTGGGCCGTCGACTTCAACGTGTTCAACAGGAACGGTTACTGGGAGACGAAGTTCGGTACCCCTTGGGAAAAGGATCTGAACGGCGGACTGACCGGCGCCCTGGCCACGCACCTGTCGTTCAACGTGTTCGCCGGCACCTTCGGACGCCCGATTCCGGCCGCGTACAGTTACAATTTCCTGAAGGACCGCTATGAGCCGAGGGACGACGTCAACGCTTCCGCATATAACCCCGTGAACATCTTCCTTCTTGAAGAAAACGGCGCCCGGCCGCTGTACGCAACGTGGAACTACGACTACTACGACCCGATCGTCACCGCCTCCGGCACGATCTACGACCGCCTGGCCGCCTTCGAGATGATCGCGGACCCGACCTCGTTCTTTGTCGGCGTCGACGACCAGTCCGACATCAAGAAGTATTACGTCAACTACGGCGCCGTGTTCCGGGACGAGATCAACAAGCTGTTCGGCGGCATCATGGCGAACAACGCGGACAACTACGGCTGGTGCATCATTGAGCACCCAATCAGCAACCAGCCGATCGGCTTCGGCCCGCGTGACTTCACCAACCCCGATGGCCTCGCCGTTGGATGCGCCAGCGAGTACAAGGCGTGTTTCACCAAGGCGACCAACGGCACGGCGGACAGGCTTGTGTCCGTGCACCGGGCGGGAATCACCACCGAGAATCCGTGCGCGGCGGATGAGCTGTTCCTGGACGTCAACGGTCTGGCCCTCGAACCGGAAGAGCAGTACACATTCCCGACGACTCAGTTCCGTATCCCGATGCTGGCGGCGTACTACGGCTACTCGATGCTGATCAACAACTACGACCGCTCGTTCATCGACGCGACGCGCATCTGGCTCAAGGGCGATTCCTACCAGATCGGCACGCCGCCGGAGGCCGAGGTCGTCGAGTGTGAAGACAGGTTCACCGGGAAGGTTTACCAGGCGTACCGCCTGCCCGATGGCGGTTACTACCCGGGCTACGACCTGGTCAATCAGTGCAACAACATCTACCGGTGCTATGACCCGGATGAGAACGACACACTGACAGCGGACGAGATTAAGGCCTGCAAGAACATCGCCAGGACCACCAAGCCGATCACCGACCTGACGATCGACGACCTGCGCGCCAGTTACCTGTTCCACCAGCTCCAGTTCCTGATCGGAAAGCTCGAGTTGATTCGCGCGATGTACGTCACCTACGAGTTCGCGTACTGATAGAAGGGCGAATTGGCATTCGCCCCTACACGGATGGGCGAATTGGCATTCGCCCCTGCACGGACAAATTGGCATTCGCCCCTGCACGGACAAATTGGCATTCACCCCTGCACTATGCAATCCTGTGCAAAGCCGCGCCTGTTGTATGAACGCCGCAAAAGCGTGATAATGAGACGCCTGCTGCGTGGAGGGCGACGTGAGGAAAGGATTGTGGATATCGTTCATCATCCTGCCAATGATTCTTGCGTGCAGTCCGGTCACCGCGACCCGGTCTATCAAACGGGCGGAAACGGCCCTGGCCGCAGCAGTGGCGGCCGGTGGCGACAAGAAATGCCCGTATGAATACACCACCGCTGTGATTTCCCTCGAATACGCAAAATCCCGCGAGGGCGTGTCGGAGTTCGAGGCGGCGGCGACCTTCGCCGAAAACGCCAGAAAAAAGGCGGAACGCGCCAGGGTGAAGGCGGCTCTGATTGCCGATGGGAACACCGCGCGGCTGGATGAGGAGGACGTCGAATGAAATCAAATGGCTCCTCCTTCCCTGCCCGATCCCGCGCGCGGCGCCGTTCGTCCCTGTATGCCGCGTTGGTCGTGATTGCGCTGCTCGCGGGATGCGTGACGCAGTCGCAGATAAAGAAACGCGCCGACGACATCCAGATGCTTGTCAGCGATCAGCGCGAGTCGATGTACAACTGCGCCCCGGTGGAACTCGCGAGGGCGGAAGCGATGTCCGAAATCGCCCGCTATGAAAGCTCGATGGGCAGATCGGTGGCGGCTTCGAAGGCCATCGTCGAGGCGGAAAAGACCGCCGAGCTCGCCTACCAGAACTCACGGGACGCCAGGTGTCTGAACGACAGAGACTCAGACGGCGTGCCCGACAGGAAGGATCTGTGCCCTAATCAGGCCGAGGACATCGACGAGTTCGAGGACAAGAACGGTTGCCCGGACCCGGACAACGACGGCGACGGGACCCTGGATGAGACCGATCTGTGCAGGAACGAGGCCGGGCCGGTGCATAACAAGGGCTGTCCGGTGGTCGACTCCGACGGGGACGGACTGTCCGACGTCGAGGACAAGTGTCCTCACGAACACGGCCCAGTGGGCAACCGCGGCTGTCCGATCATCGACACCGACAAGGACGGCGTGCAGGACTCCGAGGATGCCTGCCCGTACCAGCAGGGGCTTCTGTCAAACAAGGGATGCCCGATGGCCGACACGGATGGCGACTCGGTCCCCGACATCGAGGACAAGTGTCCGACCGAATCCGGCCCGATCTCCAACCGCGGCTGTCCCTTCGGTGACACCGACGGCGACGGGCTGCTTGACCCGGACGACAAGTGTCCGATGGACCCGGGACCTCCCGAGAACCTGGGTTGCCAGTACAAACGAATACAGATCACGGAAAAGAAGATCGAACTCCACGAAAAAATCTTCTTCAGGTTCGGCAGGGCCGAAATCAAGAAGGAATCCTGGGCACTGCTCGACGAGGTCGCCCAGGCACTCCGGGAGCATCCGAATCTGACGGTGGACATCGAGGGTCACACCGACGATGTCGGCAACGACAAGTCGAACATGCGCCTTTCCCAGGCAAGGGCCGAAGCTGTCAAGAAGTACCTGGTCGGCAAGGGGATATCTCCGGCCAGGATGAGGGCCATCGGATATGGTGAGGATCGGCCCATCGACGACAACTCGACACCGGAAGGGCAGGCGGTCAACAGGCGCGTCGAATTCGTGATCACATCGCGATGACGCCGCCGGCATCCTTTTCCTTTCGACGTGCGCCGCACGCAAT
>Ga0209606_1002066_pt1 | contig 23258 bp, 12 predicted proteins | sample AD_UKC057_MetaG_FD_184412 | JGI IMG/M metagenome (GOLD analysis project Ga0209606, IMG submission 184412) | Active sludge microbial communities of municipal wastewater-treating anaerobic digesters from USA - AD_UKC057_MetaG (SPAdes) (version 2) | ecosystem: Engineered > Bioreactor > Anaerobic >...
CCGCGAGTCATTTGCAACGAGGAAGACGCGTCAGGCGTTTCTGGCCGGAAAATCGTATCCGGACAACGTGAACGACCTTCGCACCTTCTTGGATGCGATGTTTACGGAACCGGACGGGCCGGGGCCGGTACGGCGAGAGGAAATCGTATCCGAAAAGGGTGTGCGGTGTCTGATTGCTCCTCACATCGACTTTGCGCGCGGGGGGAGCGCCTATGCCCACGCGTATGCCCGTCTTGCACGGGGACGCAAGCCGGAAACGGCGATTATTTTCGGCGTGTCCCACGCGGGAGCGCCGGTCCCGTTCGTTCTCTGCCGGAAAGGGTATGAGACACCCTTCGGGACGCTCGACGTCGATACAGAGGCCGTGGATGCACTCGCCGCGGCATGTGCATGGGACCCCTTTGAACATGAGATCATCCACAGGACGGAACACTCGATCGAGTTTCAGTCCGTGATGCTTGCCTACCTGTACGGGAGCGGTGTGAAGATTGTACCCATTCTGTGCGGAGGCATATCCGAGGGCCGCGAGCCGATTGCCGACATGTCGGCCTTTCCCGAGGTTGCCGCGTTTCTGGACGCGTGCCGGTCTGTTATGCGTTTCTCAAACGGCGGCACGTGTGTGCTGGCGGGGGTCGATCTCGCGCACGTGGGCCGGCGGTTCGGAGATGCCTTCGACATCGACGACGCCGCCATCGATGCGGTGAAGGTGCGTGATGTCGAGGATTTGGAACGGGTGCTGGAAGTGGACGCCGACGGCTGGTATGCGTCGGTTATGAAGGACATGAACCAGCGGCGGGTGTGCGGGTTGAACGCCATTTACGCCGCGCTGAAAACGCTCGATGGCGCGGCGGACCGCGGAGAGTTTCTGAAGTACGGGTATGCCCCCGATCCCGCGGGGGGAATCGTCTCGTTCGCGGGTATTGCGTTTCCGGAGAAGTAACGGGCACAGGGACGGGGGGGACTAATGCAGAAAGCTTCAATCGCAGCGTTTTTCTGCCTTGTCTCCGTCTGGGTGTTCGCCGCGGAGTATCATGTGGCGCATGACGGAAACGACGGCAGTCCGGGAACGGCCTCCGCGCCCTTTGCTACCCTCGAGCGGGCCCGGGATGCCGTCCGGGCACGGAAGCAAGGCGACGGTTTGCCCGAGGGCGGCGTGACAGTGTGGATTCACGGTGGAATCTACTCCCGGCTGACGCCTTTTTGCCTCGGCGAGCAGGATAGCGGAACGCCCGGCAGCCGGATTGCCTACCGCGCCGTCGATGGCGAAGACGTGCATCTTATAGGCGGCCTCGAGTTGGCAGGCGGCGAGTTTCAGGCCGTCCAGGATGAGGCAGTGCTTGGGCGTATCGACGAATCGGCGCGTGGGCAGGTAGTCGTGGCGGACCTCCGCGCATTGGGGCTCGCCGATTACGGCGTGTTTCCGGACTCCTATGGTGAGCCGCCTATCGTGCCTGAGGTGTTCTTCGACGGACAGCGAATGACATTGGCGCGCTGGCCGAACGACGGGTGGGCGCACATCACGGCAGTCGTCGAGAGCGGACCCGCACCGTGGCGAAACCACGAATCCGCGCAGCCCGGAACATTCCAGTACGAAGGCGACCGGCCCGCGCGGTGGCAATCCGCGCCGGGCGTCTGGCTGTACGGATATTGGTGTTTCGACTGGAGCAGCGAGACCATCAGGGCGGGATCCATCGATATTGGGAAACGCGAGATCACGCTGGTCAAACCGCACGTGTACGGCATCGGCGGCGGCAATCCGTCGCCCCGCCGCTACATGGCCCTGAACCTGCTCGAAGAATTGGATAGCCCGGGCGAATACTATCTGGACCGAGACGCGGGGAAGCTGTATTTCTGGCCGCCGCGGCCTGTCATGGAAGGGCATGTGGCGCTTTCGCTCACAAAGGAGCCCGTCATTCAGGTGGAAAACGCTTCGCATGTCACGTTTCGAAGGCTGACCGTCGAGATGTGCGCGGGAGACGGCATCGTCATGCGGGAGGGGCGGGAGAATGAACTGCTGGCATGCACGATTCGCCGTACGGGGCATGCCGGCGTGCTCGTTGACGGAGGCGCAAAACATGGAGTAAGGGCTTGCGACATTTATGAGACCGGCATGGGGGGGCTGTACATAGGCGGAGGAGACCGACCAACACTCACCCCGTCAGAACATACCGTATTCAACAACCACATACATCATGTGGGCGAACGCAAACGCACGCACGCATATCATCTTCATCTCAGCGGCGTCGGGATTCATGTTGCCCACAATCTCTTCCACGACGCGCCGCACCAGTCAATTGGATTGGCGGGCAACGACCACCTCATCGAATACAACGAAATTCATCACAGCGGCCTGGAAAGCGATGATTGCGGAGCTTTCTACATGGGGCGCAATCCGTCTGAGCGGGGAACTATCCTGCGGTACAACTTCTGGCATCACACCGGCAGCGAACGAGCCCACGGCAGCGCCGCGATCTATTTTGACGACGGCGCGGGTGGGCAGACCGTGTTTGGCAACGTGTTCTACAAGGCCGCGGGCGGAACATTTGGCGCCGTGTTCATCCACGGCGGCCACGACAACCTCGTTGACAACAACGTCTTCATCGAGTGTTCCATGGCCATGCGCCAGGCCGCGTGGACGGACGCGGCCTGGCGGAGCTTCCTCGATGACGGGGATCGACAGAACAAACTTCTGCGCGATGTGGACATCACCAAGCCGCCGTACACCGAAAAATATCCCGAACTCCGTGGCTACATGGAATGGAACGGAGAGCCGCGCCTGAACAAGGCCTGCCGAAACATTGTCTGCAATTGTGATGCGTTCATCGGAGGGAATTGGATCATCATCAATAACTGGGTTATGCGGGACGAAGACCCCGGTTTTGTGGACCCGCAGAACCTGAATTTCCAGCTTCGTGAAGACTCGGTCATATTGAACAGGGTGGAAGGCTTCCAACCCATTCCGTTTGAAGAAATCGGTCTTGTGAAAGACGAACTAAGACCTGTGCTGCCCGGGGAAGAGTAGGGCTCTTTTCGAGGGAAGGGGTTGCGAAGATAGATGCGCGCCAGTAGTTTCGGAGACGTTCGGCCGCAAGGATGGCGCGCTCAGGACCACGCCTCAGCGGGAAACCGCCTGGACCGTCCGCCCCTTGTGACAGTCCGGCGAAGGGCCGGACGCTGCTCAGCCCCCGTTCTTCAAAGCCGCCACATGAAGCAGACGGCTGCTGTGGGCCGGCAGGACTATTTCGACCTGTAACCCCTTGTTAGCGGCGTCAAATGCCGGTGTTTCGCCGGTGACCATCTCCTCCACGCGCACGGATTGGATTTCCAATCCCAGGGACGTGATATCCATGTGCACGTTTGCACGGATCTCGACGTCCGTTTCGTTGAGCAGCGAGAAGTAGACCGGTCCCGCGTCCGGTGTCCCGTACCGTTCGATGTAGCTCACGCCGCTGGTTTGGGCATGGGTGACAGGTTGCCAACCCGCCTTGGCGATGGTCTGGATGAGGGGGATGTACTTCTTGAACAACGGCCGGGCCGGCTCGTACCAGTCGGGATTCTCGAAGAAGCAGTCGGTCGAGGCGTTTTCGCTGAAGAGGCCGGGGTGCATCCCGTAGAAAAGGCACCTCTGGATGTACCGCTCAATGTCGTCGAGAGTCAGGTCCGCATAGTGGGTGTTGAGCAGAAAACAATAGGGCTTCTGGAAGCACATGGCTCGGCGAAACGTCATCGACTCGTCCGTCATGGGCTGCCACTTGCCTTGAGGGAACCAATTGGTCTCGGTCCCCAGGACATCCAGGTATGCGGCGGGAAACGAACAGCCGTGCAGGGGAGCATTGGCCATCATGAGTTTGCCCTGCCCATGGACTTTCGCGGCTGTTTCGCGCTCGAATTCGAACGTCGAGAAGAGGGTCAGAATACCCACTCGCCCGGATTGCTGCTCGAATACGAGGGGAAAGTCAGTCGAGGCAAAATGTTCGCGGCGATAGTTGAGCGTAGTCGCGAAATAGACAAACGAGTCGATGTATACGCCGTCCACGGTCGCGGCCGGCGCCATCGTACCCTCGAAGCCCGGGTCGCGGAGCAGATTGTGGCCGGAACCCGGTTCCCCCAGGAAGAGGTCGTCGAACCAGACCGTTCCCGAGTGATTGCCCCGCATGAGAAGATGGACGGTGGCTTGTTTAAAAGGCTTTGTGGATTCAATAGTCCTTTCGAGGGTGACGAAATCGGAGTCGCCCGGGGAGACGGGGAGGGTTTGGCCCCAAAGCGGCGTGCCGTCGGTGTGGACGAGGTCCACGTACACGGCGCAGTCGTTATCGGGGTCTCCCGTGAGGCCTTGCGTCTTGACGCGCGCGCGGAGCACCAGTTGCACGGGCTGGGTCTGGTTAAGCGGGACGTTCTGAGTGGCGCCGGCCTTCCCCGGTTGAGCAAGAGAAACACGCAGCGCGCCGTTTCCCGACGCGAACACGGCATTGTCCACCTCATAGCCTCTTTCGTAGTGGTTCCAATCGGCGAGTTTGTCGCGCTCCGGCGGAGAAAGAGCAGCCTTGAGATGCGACCATTCCCCTTGGGCCTGGTTGAGGGAACTGGTGTCGGAGGTGGGGAGGTCGGGGTCGGCATTGAGGGGAAACAGTGCTCCGTCGCACCATGGCGTATCGCGGAGGTAGACAAGGGGGCTGTCGCCGGCGTCGTGAACCGATGAGAGCAGCGTGATCGAGGCTTGGCGCCGTTTGAACGCGTCGTCGCTTTCGAGCATGGAAGTGATATGCGCCACGGCCGCCTGTTCGTCGCGCGGCGTTTCCTTGGGCAGGGGCAGCCAAGTGGTCATGGGCTCGGTGTACACAAACGTGAGTATGCCGTGTTCCTCATCCCAGGGAACGTTGTTCGTGCCTTCTTTGAATGCAAATCCAAAGTCTTCCCAGCCATTCACTTTGCTGATGTCGCTGAACGCCATCCAGAGCCCTTCGCGGTCCACACGCTTCACGAAACACTCCGGGAACAGGGCGTAGTACCGCTCGAGGGCTGCACGGAATCCCCAGGCCGGGTCGAAGGCGTAAACCACGGCTTCAAAGGTCGCAGTTTGCGGGAACTTCGCCGTGTCGCGGGACAAGCCGAGGTCGAAAGCCGCAAACAGGATACCCACGCTGGCATCGTAGGCCAGGCGGCAATGGCGGGGATTCGTCATGGGCGTTGCGAGAGCGATGCCGGCGTTCGGCCCGGTGAGCGCAGCAAGAGGGTAGATCGAGCATTCGCCCGTAGCGCCGGCGTTGGTCTGTTGCGTGTTCATGAACACGCCCGACAGGGCCGGCGCGTTTCGCCGCATGTCGCGCCACCACATCCAGTCACTCCCCTGAAGCGGTATCGGCACGTAGATGGTTACCGCGCGATCGCTGCCTCGAAGGTCCTGGATTGCGCCGTTCAAACGAATGCATTCGTCGTCTGTCTCGGCTTCAAGGCGCAGGGTCAGGGCGAGGTCCCCGACTTCCCATTCGTACGTACGCAAATTCTGTTCAGACGCGCTCAGGACGAGTTGACCGCCCACGAAGCCGCTGTCCGCGGCCACATCGCGCACAAAAGGAACGAGCGGGGCGTATCCCAGCGCCTCCTTATCGAGAAAAAGGGTCGTGGCCGGGCGAGCGGGGTCGTTTCCTATGTCGAGGGCAAGGCCGCGTTTCGTGACAGGAAGTCCCGGCGAAGGTGAAAGCGCCTCGGGGAGTGCTCTTGCGGGAACCGTTACCGGTACGTTCTCGAAAAGATGGATGCCGACATCGCCGCATTGGTAAAGAGCGAAATCATCGAACCAAGCCGTTCCGGCATGGCCCCGGAAGAGTGCATAAACGGTGATAGATCTAAGGGGTTTCTCAGGCAGGACGACGCAGCGGCGTTCTTCCCAATCGTGAGTACCGGTGCTGAAGCACGACACCACACCCCACAGGGGGGTGTCGTCTGTATACATGGCGTCGATGTAGATGGCGTAATCGCGGCCGGGGGGACCGCTGACGTCCTGGGCCCGGCTCCATCCGGTCACGATCAGCGGCAGGGGCTCGGCCTGATTGAGCTGAACCGTCTGCCCGGCGCCGTGTTGGGCAGCGCGGTCAGCGCTCGCGCACTGAATCGCAATGGCGCCGCCGCGTCCCTCGCCGGGCGCGAACGTGTACCCGTCTTTCCAGAAATACCATGCCGGCGCTGGCGCGGCATCGCCTTCCTCGAAACCCGGATTGTTGAGCAGTTGAGGCTCTGATGCGGCTGATGCGCTGTCCACGCGTTGAAGCACGGATGTGTCCGCAACCACCGGAATGCCCGGGAGCAGACCTGATGCTGAGATCGCAATGGCAATGCAGGCAATACGCACAAGACCTGGTATGCCGGACCTGCATTTCGATTCACTCTCGCTCCTGTTGGTCATCCCACACCTTCTCTCACTGGGTAATTCCGTACCACAACGTCTGGTATTGGGGTCCAATCGCAAGAACGGTCCCGGACGGGCTCGGCTGAAGCCCTACGGGTCCTTTAGGTTTGCCCGCGCCATCAAGGGCGTACGCTTCCTTTCCCGCGGGCAGGGTGACGATGGCCTCGATGCCTTCGGCAACGACCGGCGCCGTGCCCCATTGGCTTTGAACAGACGTGCGCTCTTCGTTCCACCCCATGTTTGTGTTCTCGACGCGTCCCGCGGCGACAACGAGGATGCGCGAGGACCCCGCGACAGGTTTGCCGTCGAGGGCGGCAATGGCGACAACCGCCCAGTTCTTCTCCGCCTTGGTTACCTTGAGCGTGAGGTCTCCGAGCTGGATTTCGTCGCCAGCGATATACCCGGCAGCCAAACGCACAGACGGGGTGTTGACGGTATAACGTGCTCTTTCGGACGGTGTGGCTTGCCAGGCGATTTCGCCCGTGTTCGAAACGAGCGGAGGCTCGGGGACGGCCAGTTCGGGCACGGCGATACCGCCTGTACCGGGATTCCACCGGAAACCTGCCGGACGGTGGTACGTCACAGGGGCAATGTCCTTCAAGAAGTTCCATCCGAAGGCTGTGTGTTCCCTGGCGTCATCCGCATGGATATCGACGAAAAGGCGGTCTTCACCGGCACGAACACCACCCATTCGAAACATCACTGCGGCCACCGGCAAGAACACAAGCTTGCCTGGGTGGTTCCACAGCGTGAAGTATCCGGACAAGCGCTGCTCTTCGGGGTTGATGGTCCCGCTCGAGTAGTCGAACTGGTAGAAGCCGTCCCAGTCCTGGAACGCGGCGAAAGAGGCAAGCATCGGGAACATCTCGACAGCATGATCATTGGGCGCGGGATGGTCGTATTCGCTCACGGTATACGGTTTGTTCGCCATCTTGAACCAGGCGAGACGTGAGAGCGTGCCGCCCCGCGGTTCGGCCACCATCGATGTGTTGGGAATCGACCAGTTGCCGCCGTCCCAAGGCTTTCCGGGGAAATGAGGGTGTTGCCAGTACGCGTGCATGTCGATGAAATCACTGTGTACCGCCTCCCGATACACTCCCCGAATCTCCCCGTAACTGGCCTGAGTGTCGCACACGAAAGCCCCCACGCCGAGGTCATTTCTGAGGAAGTCCATCATCTCGCGCACGTACGCGCACTCGGTATCAGACAGAAAACGGAAAAAATCCTGGACCACTTGAGGCCCTGCGTTTCCGGCGGGAAGGGGGATGTTGTCCGCTTCGAAGGTTTGGTCGGGAGGCAGCCCGACCCATCCGCCGCGGCGCAATGACACCTCGGCAAACCAGAATTCGCCGAGCCGGTTGTTCATGTTGAATCCGGCGCGGCAGTGGTTGGGGCGGGAGCCCTCACACTTGAACGTGTACTCGTAGCGTTTCCATTCGGCGGCAACCGGCACTTCCAGAGCGAGTCCGCACCCGCTCCAGGGATCCTGGTCGAGGCGGACGTTGGCATTGATTTCGCACGGCGCATCGGCCCGTGCCCAGAATGAGAAGGTATAGGGCGCGCCTTCCTCAAGATTGAGCCCGGTCTGGTGAAACTGGAGGTTCCAGAATTCAGCGCCCGGCTTGAGTGTGGTAACGTGCAGAGCGCGTTTCGATGGGACGACTTCGTCATCGACGATTTCCGTGGCGAGCTTCGAGCCGCCGCCCTGCTCGAAGGTCCAGCGCTGTGTATCCTCCGAGAACGTACCGTTGGTCAGGACCTCGTCAGCAAGGGGCTCGTCGGCAACAAGCCAGCGCGCGCGCAGCGCTTCGGTAGTGCCTGCCGTGCTCTTGAGCCAGTCGCGCCACATGTTAACCAGAACCGAAAGATAGGGCTCGGGAAGTCCGCGGAGAGCTGATATGGACTTGTCGGTCAGCGAGTTCTCGTTGTTGAGCTCGACGACGAGTACGGCGGGGTCTTTCGCGTAGGTCATGCCCGTATAGGGGTTTTGATGGGTGAGAAGGTCGCGCGCATAGTCCTTCTGCAATTGGATGAAATCGGGATAGAAATTGTCGATGCCCTTGCCAAAAATGAAGTCCCGCGGCAGGTCGCCTGGTATCCCGGGATAGGTACGCGAGACGTGCAGGTTGAGATTGGTGTAGATGCCGTTCTGTTTCAGGTGATAGATAAGCCAATCCAATCTGTCCAGCTGTTCCGGGTCGAAGGCGGTCCGGTCCTGGTTCCAGATGCCGCCTGGCGCGGTGTGCATGTCGAGGTGATGGAAGCGGACAACATTCATGCCGAGTTTGCGCTGGTGGGCCGCGATCTTCGGCGCATCGTCTTTGGGAGGAAACGCTCCTCCAAACGTCAGGTTGCTGCCAATAAGCCGTATGCGGTTGCCTTGGGCGTCGCAGAAATGGCCGTCCCGGATTGTCGCGCGTCCCGCGGCGCCCGCAGGTTGTGGATTGAGAAAAGACATGTCGGTAAACGAGGCCTCGGTGTCAAAGGGAGGCACCCAGAAGGGGAAGTAGCCCGGCGTCTCGGCGCTGACCTGGGCGGCCGGCGGGTACCCGGCAAATGCCGCGGCAATGGCGAAGATAGACAAGAGGAATCTATGCATAACAAAGCTCCTTCATCCGCATTTCAGGTGTTGCACCGCTTCGTTATTGCCATTCTACGACGTAGCGGCCGCATCCTTTGAGCCCTGTCCTGAATTCCACGCGGCTGCCCTGCAATTCGTGGGCCACCGGCCCCATATCGTCCTGTGAACCGGCTGCGAGCGCCGTCACGCGCAGGTTCTCGACACCGGCGCCGGCCGCGAAGGACGCGAGGTCGAGCTCCACGCCGAATTCCCTGTCGCGCGGATACGGGAAAACGGTCAGGCGGTTTGGTTCTTTGTTGATCTTGACCGAGCCGTCGGTGGCGAGATTTCCGAAGTCGAGCCATGTGCCCGGCGGATTCACGTGCGCCTCGAAATCGGCCTTCCCGGCCGAGTAACGTTGCCGTGCCTCTTCGAGATCCCCCAACCTGACGTTTTTGATGACCCCGTTTTCCTGTTGCACATCGAGAACAGCGGCCAGGTAGCGTCCGCGGGAATCTTCAATGCCTTTGAGCGGCAACCGTCCGCCGTTGAATAACCCGATAAGGACCTCAAAACTCTGCCCGTTACCTTGGGGAATGGCGATTTCGTAGGGGCCATCGGTAATGATGTCGCCGCGCCGCCACTGGCTGGTTGGCTTGGGCAGCCCGTGATCTTGCTGGAACGCGATGCGCTCGTTGTGGCCGCTGGCGTCGCTTGTGAAATGTACGAAACACTGGTAATCCTGGTCCAAATCCTCGCGTACGACCCACTCGTAGCAGATACGCGCCTTGCCTTCCCCGAGATACTCGAAAGTTTTCAGCCGCGGCTCGATGTCTCGCACGTGTGACAGGTACGGCATGGTGAAACAGGTGCGCGCATCGGCAAACACAAACTCGGGGCATTCAGCGTAGTCCGCAAAGTGGCCGTTCACTTTGAGGGTCGAGACCCGGGTGCCGGGTCCGAGCGCGAGAAAGCCCCACTGCGGCAAGGTATAACCTTCAACCTGCCAGTCATCGGCGGCCCAGTTGACCCATAGGGTGAGGCCGCTCTCGTATTGGATGCGCTGGCGTTCGGTCTGGCCCACTACGAGCGCGATGCTGGCGGGAACGTACCGCTCGCCGACGGCGTAGGCAATCTCAACGGGTTTCGATATCCCGTAGAGCCGCTGGATGGGGTGCATCATGTGATGTTCTTTGGCGACCCATTGGACGTTGTTCGTCTGGGCATTCCCTATGAACCCGGCATGGCCATAAGCCGCCTCCTGGGCGCGATACTTGTCGACTTGCTCGACCGAGCCCGTGTCGTGCCCCCAACGATGGTCGTATCCGCGGCGAAACCAGCGCTCATAATAGCCCATGCCGTGGTTGACCATCTGGGGGTGGATTTTCAGCAGGTCGAAGTCCAGGAAGGGCAGATGGTCCTCGCCGCCGCTGACCTGCGCCTCGGCCCCGTCGCACAACCCCGCCCAGTAGAAATGGTTGTTGCCCTCGCCAAACAGAGGGCCTTCATGCGTGTCGCGCATGTATTGGAACAGTTCCGCATCGTACTTGACCTTGGCGAGCGCCATAGCGGCCATGGGCTGTCCGGCTTCGTGATCGAGCTGGTGCCACGGAGGCACGCAGGTGTGGACATCCAGGTAGGCAGCGTTGGTCGCGAACCATTCGTGGATGAGCGGAGCGTTCGCCTTGGCGAACTCGAGGGCTCGGTTGCATTTGAGTCCAAAACTCTGTACCCCGGTGCCCGCGTTGAACCAGGCCGGCGAGGGCGACCCGTCGGCCCGAAGCACCCGGGCCGAGGGCTCGTACGACGGCGCATCGGGATACAGGTCGATATAGTTCTCGTGGAGCGACCAGACGTAGCCACAGCCGTTCGCCGCCTGCGCGAACAGTTCCATGCCCTCCCGGCCGCCAAACGCCGGGTTGGGCGGGATATGATCCGGCAGCTGAACGTCGTAGCCATACCGCTGCCAGACGTGCGAGATGATGGCCAGGTGGTCGACGCCATTGTCTTTCAGGTTGCGGAGATTCTCGCCGTCGCCCGCGAAAGTGCCCTTATGATGACCCCAGATGTCCAGCATGATCTTCGATCCCAGCAAACCCATGCAGGGCGAGGGAGGATGGGGGATGTTCGGCAACACCTCCTGAACGTTCGGCGAGACGGCGATGTAGCCTTCCTCATGCAGAGGATTCCGCGACCCGTCTGTCTTGGATTCGTAAACGGCGCCGCCTTGGGGACACTGCGACGCGTGGGAGCGGGTCCAGTCGAGATACCCGCAAGCAAACACGTTCTGCCCGGTCAAGTACGACACAGAGCCTGCCAAGTAAGGGACGTCAAAAGTCTTGCGGAACGGCGCCCCGCCGTTATGCCCGAGTGAGAAGGCTGTGACGAGGGGTTTCTCGGCGTCCACGTTGATTGTGAGCGCTTTTCCCTCAATCCCGAACACCCATGTGGCTTCGAAGGTGTCATTCCCAACGGTATAGGCCCATGTTAGGGTCAGTCTCTTTGCGTTCTCGTCCAACGAGGCGCTGACGATGTGTCCGTTCTCGAGCCGGGACGGCGGCGTGTCTGAACCGGGGAGCTGGCCGCTGATTCCGCCTCCCAAAGCGGGCTGGAACGCGGGAGCGCCGTCGATCTGTACGCTGAAGTCATCCAGGGTTCCGGCCTTCGGCTCATACTGATAGAACAGATGGCAATCGTCCGCCGTGTATTCGAACCGGTAGCCGGTGTCCGTCTTTGTGACCGCATTGATGTGGGGGAGAAGGTTGGAGGGAGTCACACCATTACCGGAAGCGTTGCAGAGCGGACGGATGTCGGTGTCACGCGTTGCGAGATAGGCTTTCGTGGAGGTCAGATGCTCCAACAGGCTTTCCTCGCCCGCGCTCCTGGCCCCGCAGAGGATCTTGGCGTCGCCGAAATAGGAATAGTCAAAGGACGCGTTGTTGCTGGGCCCGGGTTCGGCCTGAATGCGCAGGGTGATGTCCTGGCCTGCGCGCGGGGTAAGGTCGAACGCGAAGTCTTTCCACTCCGCTTGGGCGTAGTGCTCGCGCATAAGGGGCATTTCCTCGTTGTTGGCCAGTACATACGCGCTGAACGTGACGCCGTCGCTATGGTTTGGCTGGGCGGCTATCGTGCCCATGGCGATTCCGAAAGACAGCGTGATGGGAGCAACCTGGGGCAGGCGCAGATGATAGTCCGCCCATACTTTTCCCGGCGCAATGCGCCAGGGCGAGTGCAAGAGGATGGCGTCGCGGCCGAGTGTGCGCTCGTGGGGAACGTACGAGATGCCGGTTACCGGATGGAAGTGGCCCGTCCAGGACGCAGGCATGGTGACGGTGTCTTCCCCGTACGATTGATACGCGACCTGATAGATGCCAATATCTGCCAGAAGAGTCTCCCCGATGGGCAGGTTGACCACCGTTTCCTGCGCGCAGATGATGCCGCAGATGGCGAGAAAAGATATACACGTCAGCGCCTTCTTCATCCCTTTTTCTCCGATCTATTAGCTCACATCGTCCTTGCTTGGCCGCAGCGGTTCGGGAAAATGCGCAGGAGCGCCGGCGCCAAATTCCGCCCTTCGTATCGCGCCGCCTCTTCCGGTTTCCACGCGACGACTACGCCCGTGAGGCAGACCGTGCCTTTGCTGGCCACTTTCGCGGGGTCTTGCAGGTAGTACGAGGTCCAGCGCAGCGGCGCATGAATGACGCCATCATCCGCGCAGCCCCAATGTCCCATTGGACCTTTGAGCGGCATCTCGACAAGTTCCCATCCATCCCCGGTCTTCTGCACGCCGCCGGTCTGGAACGTCTGACCGGTGGCGTCGGTTACCCGGCAGAGAATGCGATCGCTGAATTGTGCGCCGTGAACCCAGAGCATCGCTTTGTCGGGCTGAGGCACAGGAAGTTCAGGATTCTCTTTCGGTCCCCACTGCCAGAAACACCAGCCGGGTTCGATAGCGTAATCCACTTTCACGGCTTTGGTGAAGGGCGGATTCTCGCCCGGCGCGTCAACAATCACTCCCTGAAGCGCTATGGTGCGCTCTTCCTCGCCTTCGTCCCACAGGCGGAAGACTTCGCGTGCATCCTGGCCGACGGGAAACTCCACGGCATCTACAAGCGCGTAGGTCATGGGCGCGACCTCCGCGGCAACATCCCCGTTTGTGTCCAGCAACTGGACGGCGGCCGTCTTGGGGCCCCCGGACAGGGTAACGGACGGGAATGCAAAAAACTGCGATTGCTGCGCGTCGAGCTGCACGGGAACGGGCGGAAGCGCCTTGCCGTCAACTTCCGCGAGCAACTGACCGTCGAGAGGAGCAGCTGATTCAGACGCGAGTTCAACCACCATGCCGTCGTGCCGCCAGCCCAGTGTCGCGCGCAACGGATTCGCGATAGGGACGGAAACGTGGGTCTTGAACGTGTACGAAGATTCCCCGGGAGCGCCGCACGTGATGGCGACGGGCAGTTCCAGCAGGGGTGCGTCTCGCCGCGCGATCGTCCCTTGCCAGATCAACACGTCCGATGCGCCGGGCGCCAAAGAGGTTTCGCCGGAATTCCATGTGCCCCGGATACCCTCCGCATCGGTTTCCACCGGCTGCAACGTGAGGGCCTTGTATGCCGAGTTGGTGACGGGAAACCGTATGCGCACCCCTTGAGGCGCCCCCGCCTGGGCCGGTTGGACGGCTTCGGCGCGTAACGGAAAGATTCCCAGCCACGACGGCGCGTTCTCGGCGAGCGTGAGATAGATGGGCGCGTCCGTTACCCGCCACACTTGCCCTTCCGGCAGCGCAACGGGCTGTCCCTGGTGATCGGTGGCGCTGACCGCATCGAGACCATCTGGCAGCCGTATTTCGCTGAATTCGTCCGTTGTCCAGATCGCGAGCTTGTATGCAGTTTCTTTCCGAAACGCCGCGATGAAATCGCCATCTTTTTCTGTGGGCACCGTGCCCACGGGCAGGTATCCGGCCAGTTCGCCAATCAGCGTTTTCATGGCCGTGTACGCCGGTTTGGGTTGGTAGTCCCACGTGACGGCGCCGAAGTTGTGTTCGCGTTCTTTGGGGTCCTGGCCGTCGTCGTGCCAGTCATACCAGATGCTGATAGGAATGCCGTAGGAGAGGTTGCTGAGCCATTGGCGCGGAAGGTATTTGCCCTGGAGTTCGCGTTCGATGTCGGTCGTGGTGTAGCCCCATTCGCCGCTGATGATGGGAATGTCGCGCATGATGCCCTGTTCGCTCGCGTAGCGCGCGATCATAGCGGCCAGCCGGTCGTAATCGCCGCGAGCCGTTTCGGGGTCTTGGCGGGAACCCCGGTAGGGGTGCACGCTCACGCCATGGACCAGTTCCAGGTAGCCCCCTTTGAAACAATCCTCGAGAAACGTCATGGGAAAGCCCGAAGTGCCGGGACCGATGATGCAGGCGCCAGGGTCCGCCTCGCGGATAGCCGGCACTACCGCCTTGCACCACGCCAGGTAATCTTCGACCTTGGGCTCGGGTTTCCAGAATCCGATATTGGGCTCGTTCCAGAGTTCCCAAATGATGGGTTTGCCGGCGAAATGGCCTGCCAAAGCTGAGCAGAACCGCGCATAGGCCGTGCGGCCTTCCTCGGTGTGTGGCGCGAGACCGCCGTCGTACAACGGATTGCCGTAATCGATAATGAACAGGATACGGATGTTCCGCGCTTCCATGTCCGCCACGAGGCGATCGTAGTGGCTGAAATCGTACTTCCCGGCCTCCGTCTCCGCGCCTGACCAACTGATGTCCATGCGGATAATCCCGAGACCGCCTTCCTCCAGCATGCGGAGGTCATTTTCGTTGCCGTGATAGAAATGGATGTTGACGCCGACGCCCTCGGGTACGGGTCGCATGCCGAGCAGTGGATGAGAAGTCTCGAGGACTTGCGCTCCCGCACTGGGATTAGCCAGCGCGGCCAGCGTGAGCGCCAGAACGGCGCTTCGAGCATGTATCGGCAAGGTTGGACGTCTCATGAGATATTACCCCTTTGTCTCAGACGGAATCCGCAAGAACGGATGGAATTCACACCATCCCCATGGTACACCACGCGGTGCACGAAGGAAATTTCGCGGAATCGGGCGCACCGCCGGCTCCCTTTGACTGTCCGTGTCTGTCTGTATTTCCCCTGCGCCGTATCCTCTATTTCTCGACGGCGGTCTTTGTCGCGCCAGTCGAGATGCCTCCGTCCACGAGCAGGGTCTGCCCGGTGATGTAACGGCTTTCTTCCGACGCCAGAAAAACGACCGCGCCGTCGAGGTCGTGAGGCTGGCCGGGGCGTTTTACGGGGATGCGGTCGCAGAGGTATTGCACCCAGGCCGCGTTCTCGTAGAGCACCTTGTTCTGGTCGGTTCTGAACCATCCCGGGGCCAGGCAGTTGACCGTAATTCCGTGAGGCCCCCAATCATCGGCGAGGCTCATGGTGAGCTGCTTGACCCCGCCGCGGCTGGCGCCGTACGGCGCGAGTCCCGCATAACCAAAGACGCTTGTCACCGAGCCGATATTTATGACGCGCCCGTAACCCTCGGGAATCATATGCCGGGCAACGGCTTGCGCGACAAAAAAAGTGCCCCGGAGGTTGGTATCAAGGACGGTATTCCAGTCGTCCCACGAAACGTCGAGGGCGGGTTTGCGGATGTTGCAGCCCGCGTTATTGACGAGGATATCGAGCTTGCCGTATGCGGCTATTGCACCCGACGCCATGCCCTGGATGCTGTCATAGTCGCGGACATCGAGTTCGAGGGGCACGGCGCGGCGTCCCAGGGCCTCGATTTCGAGTTGAAAGTCCCCCAGCGCCGCTTTGTCGCGGCTGGTAATGACGAGGTCGGCGCCCGCGCGTGCTAATGCGCGGCCAAAGCACTGCCCCAGGCCCCGGCTTGCTCCGGTGACCACGGCAACTCTTCCCGATAGATCAAAAAGACCGCTCACGGTAATCTTCTCCCTGGATTTCGTTGATTCACGGACACAATACGACTTTCATCAACCCGCGTTCCTTGTTGTAAAGCCGCTCGAACCATTCCGGGCCGTCCTCCAGCGGCGAACTAGCCGAAATGAGCGGCTCGACGGCTATCTCCCCGCGAGACACGAGACCGATAGCCGCAGGATATTCACCCGCGGAGGCACAGGAGCCAAGCACAGCGATTTCACGCGTCACGGCGGACTGCAACGGGAAGGATACCGTGGGCGTGATGTTACCCAGCAGAATCAACGTGCCGCCTTTCCGAACGCATGCCATGGCCGTGCGAACGGTCTCTTCGGTCCCTGCGGCTTCGAGGACTACGGCCGCGCCCCTATTACCAGTAAGGGCGGCGACGGTCTCCGCAACGGGATTTCGGGCGGCGTTGATGATATCCGTCGCGCCGAGCTGCGCTGCCAGGCGCAACCGTTCGTCGTCGATGTCCACAGCGATGATTGGGCCGCATCCCGCCACTTTGACGGCCTGCATGGCAAGCAATCCGATCGTGCCTGTACCAATGACCGCCGCGGAGTCGTTCCGATGGATTGACGCGCGCGAGGCTGCGTGCATCGCCACCGCCACCGGCTCGATCAGGCTCGCATGTTCGAAAGGCAGATCGGCGGGGATAGGGTAGACAATGCGTTCGGGTGCGGCGATGTACTCCGCAAACGCGCCGTCGCGGCGGTAGTCCGCGCACGACACACCGAGGACCATGCGGTTGTCGCAGAGGTTGATGCGTCCTGAGCGGCAGAAAGGGCACTCACCGCAATAGATGGTCGAGTCGAACGTCACGCGATCGCCGGTCTTGAAGCGGGTGACCGTTTCGCCCGTCGCAGCCACCACCCCCGCAGCCTCGTGCCCCATGACAACGGGCGGGATACGGCGCCCCGAACTCCCGTCGTATCCGTGGACATCGCTTCCGCAGATCGCGCAGGCCTTGACGCGCACCAGCACATCGCCCGGACCGCACTCCGGCACGGGGCGGTCCTGCACCGACAAATTCCGGTAGTTCTCCAGTACTAATGCGCGCAAAGCAGTCCCCTCTTTACAACAAAGAAGTATATAGACATTCAATCTTACGGTTGGGGCTCTGGAGAAACAAGAGCAGCGCAAGAGGGGAAGATCTGTTTTGAGGCGGAATGAACAGGATTGACGGGACTGGCGCCGTTGGCGCGCAGAGTCCCGTCCGGCCTTGCGCCAGGCGGGGCATTATCCCTATGTCTGGAATTCGTGAGATATTCGCGCTACCCTCAAGAGAAGAGATCGAGACTCGGGAGATACCGCCATGAAAGCCATGGTTCTTGAGGCTGTTGCGCCAATCGATTCATCGCCATTGAAGCCGCGGGATTTGCCGTTGCCCGAACCCGGTCCGGGCGAGGTGCGCATCAAAGTGCGGTGTTGCGCGATATGCCGGACGGACCTGCACGTCATCGAAGGCGAATTGCCCCAGCAAAAGCTGCCCATCATACCCGGGCATCAAGTCGTCGGGAGCGTGGACAAGGTGGGGGAGGGGTGTTCCGGGTTCCGCGAGGGAGAGCGCGCCGGCGTGGCGTGGCTGCGGCACACTTGCGGCCGGTGCATATTCTGCAACCGCGGGCAGGAGAATCTGTGCGAATCGTCCCGGTATACCGGCTATTACGCGGACGGCGGCTACGCCGAATACGTCGTCGCGCCGGAATCCTTCGTGTACCGAATACCGAACGCGTTTGACGACGCTGACGCCGCCCCGTTGTTGTGCGCGGGGATCATCGGATACCGGGCGCTGAAACGGGCCCAGGTACCCGATGGCGGGCGGCTCGCCCTGTATGGTTTCGGTTCTTCCGCGCACGTGGTGATGCAAATTGCCAGGCATCGGGGATACCGCGTGTTTGTCGTATCGCGGGGCGAGCGCCATCTCCAATTGGCGCGCGACATGGGCGCGGAATGGACGGGAGAAGATGCGGCAGGCATGCCCGAGAAGGCCGATAGCGCGATCATTTTTGCGCCGGCAGGCCATCTAGTGCCGCCAGCCCTCGAAGCTTTGGAAAAGGGCGGCACCTTGGCGCTGGCCGGCATCTACATGACCGATATCCCGCAGCTGAATTATGAAAAACATCTGTTCTACGAGCGCAACATCCATTCGGTAACCGCCAATACGCGGGAGGATGGACGGCAGTTGCTCGAAGAGGCGGCCGAGATCCCCATTCGTCCGCATACTAAGGCCTATCCGCTCGAGGAGGCGAACAAAGCGTTGCAGGATCTCAAGAATGATCGTATCAGCGGGACGGGCGTCCTGATGGTTTCCAAGTGAGGCGTTCACCGAGGCCGCGTATTCATATACAATGAGTTTTCGGGTCTGAACTCCGAGAAATGCAGCGAGGGAAAGCGATGATTCGAATTTCGCGCCGGGGATTCCTGGGAATAGGCGGAGCCGCGTTGTTGGCGGACGTCGCGCCGCGCGCACTCTCTGCCGCGGAGAGGCGGAAACCCAATCTCGTATTCATTCTGATTGACGACATGGGATGGCCGGATACCGGATGTTACGGCCATCGGTTTCATGAGACGCCCAACATCGACAAACTGGCCTCACAAGGCATGCGGTTCACGGATGCCTACGCCGCGTGCCCGGTGTGTTCGCCCACGCGCGCCAGCATCATGTCCGGACAGTATCCCGCGCGAGTCGGCATTACCGACTTCATTCCCGGCCATCAGCGGCCCTACGCCAAGCTCAAGGCGCCGCTAAACCGCACCCAGTATCTGCCGCTCGAGGTCGTGACGGTCGCGGAATCGCTCAAAGCGGAGGGATACACCTGCGGACAGTTCGGCAAGTGGCATCTCGGCGGACGCGAATACTTCCCGGACGCCCAGGGGTTTAGTTCCTGGCTGGTGTCGGAAGGACGGCATTTCAACTTCAAGACTGTTCCACCCATGGAGATCGAACAGGACGCCTATCTGTCCGAGTTCTTAACGGAACAGGCGGAGAAGTTCATTGACGAGAACCGGGGGCGGCCGTTCTTTCTGTATCTCGCCCATTTCGCGGTACACGTGCCAATCGAGGCGCGCCAAGAACTCATCAAGAAGTATAGAGAAAAGAAAAAGCCGGCCGAAGGCGTGAACAATCCTGTTTACGCCGCCATGGTCGAGCACGTAGACCACAGCGTGGGCCGCATCACGGCTAGACTCGACGAGCTCGGACTGGCCAACAACACCATCGTGATCTTCACCTCTGATAACGGAGGTTTGCGGCAGCGGTATGATCTGCAGGGGCCGCTCGTGTCGAGCAATGCCCCCCTGCGCGACGAGAAGGGCACTCTTTACGAGGGCGGCATCCGGGAGCCGCTCATCGTACGCTGGCCGGGCACCGTCGAGCCGGGAAGCACCTGCAGCGTGCCCACGAGCAGCGTGGACTTCTACCCGACGCTTGTGGACATCGCCGGGGCAATGCCGCCCGCCAACCAGGTATTGGACGGCGTGAGCCTCCGCCCGTTGCTCGAACAGCGGGGCAGCCTGAACCGCGACGCCATCTATTGGCATTACCCCCACTATCACCATTCAACGCCCGCAGGCGCTGTCCGGGCCGGCAACTGGAAGCTGCTGGAGTTTTTCGAAGACGGGCGTCTCGAACTCTACAACCTCGCCGAGGACATTTCCGAATCGCGCAATCTGGCGGCTGCAAGGCCGGAGAAGGCGGCCGAATTGCGTGAAATGCTGGCCGCGTGGCGACAACAAGTCAACGCGGCCATGCCCGAACCCAATCCCGATTATGACCCCGCACACGCACATGAATGGGGCCCGCCAATTTCTCATGGCAGCGCCGATCGTAAGGGGATTTAAGGGATTGGGGAGCAGGGACTGGGATTGACGGGCCGTGCAATATGCCGTCCGGCGTGTTCGGTCGGCCGGGCTGAGTCCCCTCCGGCTGCACCGCCGGCGCCTACGGTGGCAATCATGGCGCCTGGACATTTCAGTCGGTCGCTAGAACACGGCTACTTCGATCTTTTTGGCATCCTTGCCGCCAGGGTGGAATAGAACGACGTCTTTGGCTTTGTTGTCGTTAAGGTCGTATGGGCGTGCTTGGCCGAATGGGATGAAGGGAAGGGTCACCCAGGGTTTGTTCGAGATGAAGCGGTTGGTTTCACCGGTGTGGATGGCAACCTCGCTGTTGCCGGAACCGAACATCACGTCGACGCGCCCATCGCCGTTGAAATCCGCCATGATATACACGGGGAGCTCACGCTGTTCAGGAGCGTCAAGGGTAATCGAGGTGGAGAAGTCGGGCTTGGCATTGTAAGCGCTGCCATTGAACAGGAAGACATCAACCTCGACGGCGACCTTCTTCCGCAAGAAGAGATTCACGAGCGTCTTGAGTCCGAATGGCACCTTGATGAACATGACATCCAGTTTCTCGTCGCCGTCGACATCGATGAGGAATGGCGCAGCAATGGCGCCGTCGGCGTGGAAAACGGCGCTGGGCTCATCGGGGTACGTGAAGGGGGCCGAGGCAACGTAAACACGGCTCATGACAGTGACGTTCACAGTGCCCTTGGACTGAGTGACAACCAGGTCCGGCAGTCCGTTGCCGTCGATGTCCTGCATCTGCGCGGAAGTGTCCCATTTCTCGTCGGTGTTTGATGGCACCTTGTAGCGTTGGTGCTCTGTCCAGTTGTCACCATGAGCGAAATCAGCGAGCTCGTTGCTCAGAAAGACGATTCCTTTTGGGGCCTGGTTTTCGAGGGAGAAGACTTGGTAGGCTGGCAGTTTATGCCTGATCTGCAGGGAGCCCTCTTCACGGATTTCGCTCACCACGTCGCAGGTGACGAAGGCGTGCTGGGCATCCGCATTGCGAACGATGTACCCTCCATTGGCGGGGATGAGCCATTCGTCAATGCCATCGCCGTCAAGGTCCTTGGGAATCTCCCTCAAGAAGCGGGGTTCCTTCGCGCCGCTGGGAAGCAAGGACAGAAACTCCGTGGTTTGGACCTTCTCGAGTTTGCCCTCGCGGTACGCGTAAATCTCCGCGCCCAAAGCATTTGTGGTAACGAGTTCGCGGGGCGTTTTCCCATTGGTCTCGGCCCAGAACAGCGAGCTGATGCTCGGGTCCAGCGGAAGCACAAAGGATGGTTCGCTGGAATAGCCGCCGTCTTCCCCGTTCATCATATAGACGGCAACGTTCTTCTTGAGAGGGGTGGCTTCGGAGTCGCAACATAGGGCCACGATGTCTCCGCTGCCATCCAGATTCAGATCTTCAACGGCAACATCCCACACGGGCTCGGAAGTCTCGATGACCGACGTTTCAACCGCAGCGGAGCACTCGAGCATTGCTAGAACAACCAGAGAAATCATGCCGTCTCCTTGGATTTGAGCGGATTCTACGGATGTTAGACGACGGGTGGATGATATCATTTACATTGGTTAGACGAAACCGTCCGGACGAGAGTTTCGCAGCTCTTGGGAGTGGGCGTGCCGGAATCCCCCCCAGCGGCCACCGTGCAGGATTTCAAACCTCGATATGAGAGTCGAGCTGGTTTTGCAGGGCGTCCGTGAACAAGGCAAATTCCATGTTCTGGGCAAGTTCTGTGCCGAACCGCATGGCTACGACCGAAATGTCCTCATAGTCGCGGGCAACGCGCATGATCTCCGCGGAACCAACGAAGACGCGGGGGAGGCAGCTGGCGTCTTCACACAGTTTTGTAGAGATCCCGACAGAGACGCGCATCCCCGGCGTCACATCGTGCTTTGTACGCACGAGAAGGCCAACGCGGGACAGGTTAACCACATTGCCGCGGCAAATGAGGCGGCATTTCAGCTTGGGGTCCTGTACGGCAATCTTGACTTGCATGGGTACGGCAAAGCGCCGGGCAATCCGTCTTTCCTGTCTGGGTTCAAACGGGTCTTCCCATCGTGCATCCGTTTCGTACTTAGCCATGCCTGGGCACCTCGCTGTCGTCACCGTAAGGCCTATTACTCCTTTCCGCGGCTTTTATTCTCAGACTCGGTAGACTCCTCTTACTATGTCTATTCTACCACTTATTCGCACTTTTGTCTAGCGAAAATTGTGCCTTGCGTAGAATGTGCTGTTTTTCCACCATTTACCGTCTCGAAACAGACGATTCGGAAACGGCTTTATTCATGAAAATGGAATCATATGCGTATTCCGCCAGACCTTCAATCCCTCTAAAATACTGACAGTATTGGACTTCCAAGACAGTAACGGCGAGGAATGGCGGGGACTTGTCAACTAAATGTCGTCGAGGTTGGAAAGCTCGTCGTAAAACGAGCGCAGAGAGGTGTTTAGGGCGGTGTTCATGAATGCCATAGCTGCCCGGGGATGTTTGTTCAGGAGACCCGTGATGACGTAGGGTATCTCGTAACCCCATTTCAAGTCTTTCTTTAGGGGGATAAGGTATCTCTCGATGAGGTCGAGTACAGGGCGCACATCGAATTTGGGATTCTTCAGGAATCCGATGATGAGCTCGAGGGGGCAGTTTCCGGCGGCGCGCCCGATGCCATAAATCGAGCCATCAAGACAGGTTATGCCTTTCATCGCGGCTTCCACGGTGTTTGCGAACGCCAGTTGCTGGTTGTTGTGGCAGTGAATGCCGATTTGCTTTCCAGGGAGCTTCGCCAGGTATTTGTGGGCCATATATTCGATCTGATGGGGCTGGAGATAGCCGAAACTGTCGACCAGGTAGACCATGTCGAAGTCGGTCCCGGCAAGTTTGTCGAGGGCTCTGTCCAGGTCGGGCTCAAGGGCGTGGGATACGGCCATGATGTTTATGGAGACTTCATACCCCTGTTTCTTGCAGTGGTCGCCCAGACATATTGCCTCCTGGATGTCTTTGACGTACGTGGCCACGCGGTACAGCCGTATCAGGGATTCGCTGGCGGGTACAATATCGTTGTAGTCGGTACGGCCTACATCGGCCATGACGGCGAGCCGGGCATCGCTTTGGCAAACAGTCTCCCGGAGGTCCTCTTCATCGCAGAAACGCCAAGGCCCGAAATCATCTTTTGAGAACTGTTGCTTGTCGGCTCGATAGCCCAGCTCGACGTAATCTATGCCCGCTTGCGCCAAGCCGGCGAACACATCTTTCACCATGGCTTTACTGAAGCGCCAATCGTTCATGAGACCGCCGTCGCGGATGGTGCAATCAAGAACTTTGATCTCTGGCCGATACATTGGGCTGTCTCCGGGAATTCGTGGAGCGACAGCGTACAGAAAGCGTTTTGGCGATTCAACAAGAATGCGTCCGCGGTCTTGAAAGGGTTCTGGCTTGTTTGCAGGGGGCGCGGGAGGAGGACGGCCGCGGGAGAGCACGAATCTGCTCGATCATGAACCGCCTGCAATGTACAATCT
>Ga0209606_1002073_pt1 | contig 23218 bp, 22 predicted proteins | sample AD_UKC057_MetaG_FD_184412 | JGI IMG/M metagenome (GOLD analysis project Ga0209606, IMG submission 184412) | Active sludge microbial communities of municipal wastewater-treating anaerobic digesters from USA - AD_UKC057_MetaG (SPAdes) (version 2) | ecosystem: Engineered > Bioreactor > Anaerobic >...
CAAAAGATAGTAAAGCAGCTAGAGATCAAGCTTTAGAAAGTCAAATTAAAGGACAAGAAGCTAGGAAAGCTATGACTGCTAAAGAACGAGAAGTAGTTTTAGCTAAAAAGAAGACAGCTGAAGCTGCAGTACCTTCTACTCCAGCTGGAACTCCTGGTGGAACTCCTCCTCCAACAGTGGCAGCAAGTACTTCTGCGACGCCATCTGGAACTGAAACACCAAAAACATCTCCTACACCGACTGATACTACTACTGCAAATGTTCCATCCGCTCCTGGTAGTATTGCGTCTGTATTACAGGAAGCTTCTGCTGCAACTGGAGCGCCGCTTGGGATTATGCAGAAAATGGCATATGCAGAATCTGGTTTTGATCCAAATGCAAAAGCGAAAGGTTCATCTGCTTCTGGATTGTTTCAATTTATTAAAGAAACATGGGACACGATGCTTGGACGAAAAGGTAAAAAATATGGTCTTTCACCAGACACTAGCCCATTTGATGCTAGAGCTAATGCATTAATGGGTGGGGAATTTATACAGGAAAATATTAAGAGTATTCAAAGTTCTGTGTTAGCTCCTCCTCCTAACGCAGCAGATGTATATGCTGCACATTTCATGGGTGCCGATGGTGCGAAACAATTGTTTAGAGAGATTAAGAAAAATCCAAATACGATTGCTGCTGATGTTTTTCCGAAGGCGGCAAAAGCTAATCGACCCATATTTTATGATGAAAAAGGAACACCACGAACTGTTCGACAAATATATGAAGTACTAGCTCAAAAAATGAGTACTGATCCTAGTGCAGCTTTAGCTAAAGCTGGAACTGGATTAACAGCTGGTGAAAAAGTATCCGAATTCGGTTATAAAGCTGGAGAGAAAGCGAAAGATATTTTTGGAATACTTGGAGAGTTTGCTTCAAAAATTAAAGATGCTTTTATGGATAGTCTATCACGGCAATTCACTAGCGAAGGAATACAAAAGAAACCAACTGATAAAAAATCTGAAATGAAGTCGTTAGAAGCTGAAAGAGATAAATATGCTAAAGAAACTTCTGAACAAGCACAATTAGATCTTGCCGCATCAAAAGTGTCGAGTACCCCACATAAAATGATTGAAAACTATGTAGCTGAAAGACATCTTATAATTCTAGCTAATAAAGATTTCCAAAATTATTATAATACTCATTTGATTGCATCTAAGAAAAAAGGCGGAAAAGGATCAAAGTTATCTACAGAAGATATTAAAACTGCAGCTTTAATGATAGCTCAAAAAGAATTTTTAAATAATCCTAATGCAGAATCAATTGGAATGGTTGCAAATCTTCCATATAAATTTAATCCTGATACTGCACCTTTTAAAGAATACTTGGTAGATAGTAAATCTAGTGGTACGAAAAAATCAGAAGATGAAGTTGCTAAAGGATTAAGAGAACGAGCAGAAAAAACTGCAGAATCTGAAGATAAAAAAGATTCTAACACTACAGGAGCTTCATCTAAAACTGCTGATGCTGCTATGGCTAAATCCGCTCCTAAAATTGATAAACCTATTGAATCTGGAATTGGAGGAATTGGAAAAATATCTAATGAAGAACTTGCAAAATTTCAAGCAATGTCCGATAATGATAAATTTAAGTATTTAGAAAAAAATTATCCAAAAGGCACACCAATTCCTCTAAATTTACGAAAAGAAGCTAAAAGACTTAGGTATATAGATGTAGTTGAACCTGAGAAATTCGGTCAAGAAAAGAATGGTGCTGCAAGTGAAAATATCGTTGATGCTGCTGGTGCAAAATCTACGCCAGTTGGAATGGTAGATCAAAATGCATCTCCGACTGCAGAATCTCAAAGATTAGATAATAATGTGCAACAGGGATTTGCAAGGTTAAGAGCTAAAAGAGAAGCTGAATTGTTAGGAAAATCTGGTGAAAATAAAAATGTTACTGAAGCAGTTACTCCACAAGCTGCACCGAGTAAAGGACCACTTACTGATGACGAAATAATGAGTATAGCGGCTGATTACAACACATCTAATGCATATCGACAGGGGATGATATTGCAATCTTATTCTGATGAAGATCAGAAAAAGATTATTAAAGCAGTTTCAGATCTTACAGAAAATGATCGTGCATTATCTGCTTATGGTTATGGCAAATCACAAACTAGACAAATGACTAAATTTGAATCTGGTAAATTGACGGATGATCAGAAAAAGGAGTTTTTACAATCTGAATATATAGCTTTAGGAAAACCAATTCCAAGACAATTTAGAGATGAAGCTAAACGACTTGGTATGTTGACTGCTGCAGATAGCCCTACCGTTGTATCAGCTCCTACTAATGCTCCTACGGCTGTTGGTGCAAAATCTACACCAGTTGGAAGCAAAATTCCAAAAAAATCTGACACAAATGGAAATGTGGCTATTGCTGCTGGTCCAGGTACTAATGCAGCAGCAGCTGTAGAAGATGAATTATATAAACGTTCAGAGGTAAATAATCCTTGGGCAAAATATTGGCATGGACATTATTCGGCATCTGATCAAGCTGTTACTGAAGATATTCGGTCGTTTCAGGAGCAATCACCTGGTGGGCAACGATCATTTCTTAAAGATTTCTTTGATCGTGGTGAAACTCCGTATCCATATCTTCTCGATGCAGCACAAAAAGCAGGAATAGTAGATAAAAGTGGAAATTTAATAACTGAAGCAGCTGGATCACAATATGGTGCTGTTAAAAATCCTGCACAAACAACTGCTGGTATAAAAGCAACAGCAGACACAATGAAAACATCTCCAGATGAAACTGCTAAAACTGCTAAAACTGATGAAGCAAGTAAACAGGAAGCTGCTAAAAAATTAGCAATATTACAACAATCAGCTAAACCAACTCTGCAAAAGGGTGCTTTAGCTGGAGGATCTCAATCAGTTCCTCGTGCATCTGGTAATTTGGGGACTAGTATTTCTGGTCCAATTGATGAATTGTTGGGGGAATTATTTAATCATATGTTATTAAATGATTTAAATAAAAACTATCCAACTTCTTATGCTGTGTAATGATTTAATCCGGCAAGATCTGGACATGATTATATGTCCAGATCTTGCCGAATATTAAAAATGATAAAAAATGGAGAATTCTTATGTCAGATTCTTTTTTTGACAAAGCTAAACAATGGGGCTCTAATGCCGCAACATCTCTTCAAACTTCAGCAACAAATGCTGTTTTTGACAAAGCTAAACAATGGGGCTCTAATGCCGCAACATCTCTTCAAACTTCAGCAACAAATGCTGTTGGTGGAATTTCAAATACAGCATCTACCATATCTAAAAAATTTGGAGAGGCATTTTCTAATCCAACTGGATTAGTTACTAAACAAACTACTACTAATGAAAAACCTTTGACTGAAACATCACAAACAATGATGGATGCTTATAAAACAACTGGATACGATCTATTTCCAATTGGCAGACCATGTAAATTTAATGAACAAATAGATAAATATCAACGATTTGGCAATTATCTCAGAACAAAGATGAGTGTTATAGATCTTATTCCAGTGGATTATGGATTCGATTTTACCAGAATGGCAAAAATTGTTGGCTTAAAAGAAGGTGAAGTTAAGAATGATTCTGCTGGTGATATGGCGAATATGTTTAATATTGGTTATAAGGATCAGATAAATGTTTATGGTCGTATATTAAAATATCATGGTCTATCCGATAAGTATGCTGGTATACGATTATATACAACTGACGACACAACAGCAAATGATACAATTCAAATTGGTTATAAAGATAGTACATTTCAAAGTATTGCAAATACAATGTCTGAAGTTGGTCAAAATGTAAAAGATATTGCGGGATCATTATTTGGGTCTGAGAAAGCAGAATTTCAAAAGAAAGTAGTTGAAGCTACAAAAGAAACTTCTAAAAAACTTGCAGAAACTAGTGGTTTGAATTCGACTACCCAGCAGCTTGTTGGAGATCTTGCCAGTGTTGCTAGTGATATGATAGTATCTGGTAATAAAATGACATTTCCAAAGGTATGGCAATCAACAACATATGCAGGAAACCTTAGTGTGAATATTAGATTAGTATCACCATATGGACATCCCAAAGCTGTTAAAGAATTTATTTTAAAACCTTTGTCTTATTTGATTCTTTTAGCTGCCCCTCAGACGATTAATGGTGTTACTTATGGTGGAAGTATTCCATTAACAATTCGAGCGTACGGGTTAAATTATACAGTTCTTGGATCATTAGCATCTATTACTTTCCGGAGAGGTGGAAGTGATACAAGTTTTAATTTATATAGACAACCATTAACAATTGATCTTTCATTAGAATTTCAAACATTATTTGATGCTTTTGCAGTTTTTGATCCTGGTCCAAGTCCATCCAAGAATGCAGCATTAAAATACGATTCTAATATTTTTAATGATAAATCATTGTATGACCCAGATAAACTTGGAAGATTTGCATATGATAAGAGTAGTTCGCTTCATATGATGACTTCTCTTGGAACAATTTTAACCTCACTTAAACCAATTGGGTTGATGGATGCGAAAGTTAATCCCCAAGTATATGGGGTATTTGATATTCCTTCTCGAGACGATATTCCTGATCTCCCAACATTTACTCCTATTACTGGTAATTTAGGAAGTTCAATTTCTGGAGCAGTTGATAGTATTGGTAAATTTGGATCGTTAATTACTAATGCTCCAACATTGCTTAAGCAAGGATTAGCTAATGCAGTATATAATACTGCAAAAGGTTCCATTGGATCTATCGCCGGGTCAGCATCAAAATATATCGGTAATGTTGGAGGAGCAGCTAGTAAAGTAGTAAATACTATAAAAGGAAATCTTTTTTAGACGGAGAAAATTATGAGCGTATTTGCAGATGCATATTCTCGATATTTAACATGTAATTTTAATTATAACTTAAGATCTAAAATGTTTCGTAAATATTTTAGAACATCAATAATTTTTATGACAGATCCTAAATTTATGACAAAAACATTTATAGATCAGATTAGCAGTTTTCCAAAATATCCATATTTCTTTCATTTAATAAAAGAAACATATTCCATTGATCTTGTGAAAATTTACAATTCTTCTATGGATAATACACAAGAACTTGTAGAATCTATGGTTGGAACATCTCAATTATCAAAGAAAGAATTGTATGATACTATTCCAGTTTTAGCTGATGATTTCTTAGAGGAATTGTGTTTTCAATTTTCTTTTATAAGTGATACAACAACTCTTTATAATTATGATTTAGTACTCCGATCTTTTGTATCTGAGTATCAGTATCGTAATTTTTTTAACGACTTATATGACGATTTATTTTATTCAACTGATCAAGCCGTAGGAGACACTGCTGGTTTGGAAGATAAAGCTTTTAATTATGAATATATTTTATATGCATGTTTATATAGTATTGTATCTTCTTCTCATAATATATATACGAAATTATTAATGTATTTGACATATATTAACTTGAGCGGCGCTATCGCAGATAGAGTTGATAAGAATGCTATGCTAACTGGTTTTCAAACATTTGTAACAAGTTATCATTCTAACATGTCTGTTGATTTAGCAAATATTATTGGAAAATCTATTTATGACTATCAAAAAATTTCTCCAGTGATGTTACAAAATCTTCAAACAGTTATTGATAATAAATTAATTAATGCGACAGGATTATATAATGCATTTTCACAGTTAATGAATGCAATAGAGTCGTTGTCTCCTGTTGAGTTAATTTCTTCAAATGTTGTCAATCAGTTAAATGCATTTATTGCAGTTGATAGTGTTTCTAAAATTTTTGACGATGCAACAATTGTAAATCAAGTTCAAATGTCTGCAGAAACAATTTTTGAAGAAGATACCTTTACCAGTTATATCGGTAAAATTTCTGAAGCAGAACTTAAAAACTATTTATTTTTATGTTTTCTATATAAGTTCTGGCCGGTAAAATTTTTAAATATTATGCAATTGACTTTAAAAGAGTATGTTGAAAATTATATTAAAACTACTAATGATAATACACGCTTAAAAGAAGATTATGCTAATGTATTAAAATTATTTTGTAATAACTATATAGATTTTACCGGGCTAAAGACATTTTTGAATGACAATATTATTCCAAGTAGTACTCTAATTACATATCCACCTGGTACTGCTGCTTTATTTACATTTACACCAGGGTCAGCAACTATAAATTGTGCCAATATTGCGTCTCTTGCCGCTGTAAATGTTCATGATTATATATATGCTTCTGGTGATGATAGGGCATATGCTGGACATATAGTTGCTAAGAATGTTGGGGCTTTAACACTAACACTTGATAATGAATATTCTGGTACGATATCAGCATCTGATGTTCAAGCTTATAAATACTCATTTGATACTACAACATATTTATATAATGTTGGATTGAATTATAATATTGCAGAATATGGTTGTTTCATGTATTATGATTTTGTTCTTAATACATTTTTTAAATCAACATATTATGATACATTTATAGAAGAATTAACAGAAGCCGTATTCGTTAATCTTAGAGATGCCGGTCATATTGAATATACTTTTGATTGGTATAGATATCATGATGTTATAGATATTTATTTTAAAACGTATATGAGATGGAAATTATTAGATATTTCAACAAGATATGTTTTGTCTAATTTTTCAGGTGCGCGAGCTGAATTTACCAACAATACCATATATGTTTATTGTGCAAATATAGATACTTATAACACCATATTAAATGGAGATTATATCTTTGCAGAAAATGACACAATTGATAATGCCAATCAAGTTGTGGCTCATATTGATCCTGTAAACCATATTCTTCAATTATCATCACCTTACACAGGATCAACAACTACGAGCGGAACATATGCAAATGTATATGGTTTTGATTCGACGTCGTTACCACTGTTTAATAACGTTACTAATAATTTTGCGAATAAACTTTTCCCAAAGATTTTAAGTAACTCTACTATAAGTACTGATTATGATATTAATGTGATATTTCCTTCTGCGACTGTTTTAGGATCTAGAATATCATCATTTGCATCATCTTCAGCGTTTATTAACGGAATGCATCGATTTACCGAAAATATGCAACTCTCTACATTGACTCGAGAGATAATTTATAGTATGCTAACAGATTTTATACCAGATGCCATTTAGAAACATCTTACAAACATCTATTTTTACATAGAAATAATAATTTTGTTAGGAATATTTTGGAGGTATCTACATGTTACCAGTGAGTTTTTTATTTGAAAATGTTTCAGAAAGATTAGAGGCTGCAGATCAACGAAAAATTTATATGAAGCAAAAAATGGCGTCGTTGCCTCGCGCCCAGTCACCTACGGCGGAACGGGATAGCTACATTAAACAGAGAGTTGCCGCATTAAGAAGAATGATTGGAAAAAAAGGACAAAATACAAAAGAAATTAATATGCAAGTTCAGGATTATTTAAAGAAAAGATTTACACCTGGAATGGGAGTAACACAGTATTAAAAAAATGAAAAAAGGAGGCAAATGAATTTACCAGGATATAGTTCTAGAGATCAAAAAACATTATTAAAAGCATTCGTTTCAACCTTTACCTCGGAAGAATTTATGGTCGATCTTGTCAAAATTACTTTGCATCCATCAGAGTTTGGAGCATTTTCGACAGAGAAATCAAATTCTGCGATTGATTACATCAAGGATTTCCTAAAAACCTTAGGTGAAATGGCAAGACGATTACAATTATCAACTGCTAAAAATATTCAAAGTCAGATACAAGCAGTTAATACTCTTCTGACGATTAGAGAATCGAGTGCAACATTATTAACTTATGAAAATGTGTTTCAGCATTTAGCAACCCGAGATTTGATTACAACTAAATTAATACAAAAAGCTATAGAACATAAATTAACAGATGATGAATCTTTTAGAAAGTTAACAGATAATGTAATTGATATTATTCATGCATATTATGAAGTTATTTCTGTTAGCTCAACTATTACATTATTAGATAACTTACAGGAAGCCATTTCAGATAATAACTTGACTCCATTTGAGGCTTTAAAGAATTATAAAGATTTAGTAATTACAGCGTATAATGATTTGTCTAAATTGCAATCATTGTCTAAAGCTGAAGCAGTCTCTGATCATTTTATTATTACTGATGATGCTTCCTGTGAAAATTTAGCTGATACATTAGTGACTTATATTGCTAAAGGATTCTCAGTATTTAAAACCGGATTCGATTTATTTGATAATGTTTTAAATGGTGTTGAAAGCTCTAGTGTTCATTTAATATCAGCACCATCAAACCATGGCAAGAGCTTGATGTGTATAAATATGTGTAAGCGAATGATAGAGGCGAACATTTCAGACTTTGATAAAAAAGATGCAATCCTGTTCGTGACGACCGAGGATGATATTCACAAGTTGTCTCGACGTTTTATCTCTATATTTGGTAACTATAAGTTCGAATCTGTTAGACAATTATATGCAAAAGCTTATGATGTAACTAGAACTCAACAGATTATGGGAATGTCAGTTGATACAAATAATCAACTAAATTCTCAGATTCAGAAGATGTTTAAGAGTTTATTAAAAGCTAGTTTATTAAAAGTGACACAGGGGAAAGTGAGCTTAGTACTCAAGCACTGCAACGAAAATAGTTTCTCACCTGGTGATCTTGGAAGATTTCTAGATCGATTAAAAGTCGAAGGTTATAAACCAAAGCTTATATTTGTAGATTAAAAATAGTCTCTTTTATCGGTAACGATAATCGAAAACTCCGTGAATTCGGTGAAACTCCTACCAGATAATTAACATTTTATCTGGGGACAATACCGAGCCAAGCATTCAGATGCTGCTAACATTTGAATGAAGGTGTAACGACTATCCCGAAAGGGAGTACACTCAAGCGAGTGGAAGCGCGGAGCATCCTGTATAAAGAAAAAGATGGAGGACAGCGTCGACGGGCGTTGACAGATGCCAACTCATCTATCTTACTCCATCAGAATAAAAATGACCTAGTTGGAGGAAAAATGAAAGAAAATTTCAATTATTCTGATGATCATAAAGTTCCAATTGCAGCATTTGATTACACCTCATATGAAGATGAAGCTTTTAAGAGATGTTGGAGTTTGGAAAATCTTCAACCTCTAAAAAATTTAGATAATTTGTTAAAGAGAGATACAATTTCAGAAGAATGGAACAATGTTGAGTTAGCAGCTCAATTACTTTAAATGAAATAACAGGATGAAGATATAGTCTTGTCTATATGGTAACATATAGTAGCCGAAAGGCAGGCTAGATGTAGCGAATCTAGTTGAAAATTCGTATATGGACACAATGACACCAACGACGAGTGTGTTTGGGAACGCCAAAGAGTACGATACTCAAGGCCAAATCACACAAGAACTTAGAATACTCTCAAGAATTCATGGAATACCAGTAATTAGTCCGACACAGAATCAAAGAGATTCTGAAGATGTGACCAAGTTAATGACCAACAAACTGATTGGTGATAGTTACAAAAAAATTCGTTACTCTGACTTCATTTACATGCTTCGAATGAGAGAGGATAAAAACTTTTTATCAGAAGGTGTAAGAGAACAAGTAGTTATTAAAAAACAAGCTTCAGAGGGTGTTATTCCAGATGCAGTTTCACCAGAAATTCTATCAATTAAAGATAGACTTTATGATACTCTTGTTCCATTAGAGGTTAAGATAACAAAGTCAAAAGATTCTGAAAAGAATAAATCAAGATTTTTCTTATTCTGTAAAGAGAATTTAAGAATATATAATAATATTGATGAATATATTAAAGATGCGCCAATGATTAAAATTCATAGTGATAGATTAGATAGTGATGTTAATAAAATGATGAATCATGCTATTGCTCATGTTATCACTTCAGATTTTAGTGAGCCATCAACCGAAGAAGCTCAGGTATTTGAACCAATAAACGACTTCCCATCAAACGATATTTTTCAATCTGAACCGATTGATGGGATATTTCATTAAAAAGATGAAAATCGGCGAGATCACTTTTAGTTCTCGCCGATTTTTAAAAATTAGAACCCTTTGCATTTATTATGCAAATGTAAGTCATCTTTTGAAGAAGGGTAAACTTCTAACTATATTATATTCCGGGAACGCTTGTAAAAGTTTCGCGCTTTTACAAGAGCTTAAAATAAGAAAAAACTATTTAAAAATTTTGGAGGATTACATGTTAAGAGAATTTGTAGCATTAGTTAACGAAGCCGTCGACGATGGTTTCAACCGAGGTTTAAATTTGTTTATGGAAAACTTAGAAGAAGATCTCGCGAAGTCAGAAATTATCGCAGAAGCTGGTGGAGTTGATACTGTTATCGCCACTATTCTTGAAGCTGATGGCTATGAAGTGTCTGTCAAAGACGAAGATCTTGAAAATCTTGATGAAAGTAAAATCGACGCAATGTTAGATCATTTCAAGAAAGAAGGAATTAATTAAAAAGTGGAAACAATAAATCTTTTAATTAGCTGTATTCTTCTACTATCAGTCCTTACAATAATAATTTGGTTTGGACTAAAAAGATGGCTAGAAGAGAAAGAAAGTGAATTTGTAGTATGTTACAATATTTTAATAAATATTATTGATCTATATAAAGAAACCATTTTAACAGATAAGGTTAATACATTAAGATCTAAATTTGATCTTAATGAAAAATCTAAAACAAATTCACAATCAGCATTTGAAAGAGCAAGAATTGAACTTATTTCTGAAACTGTAAAAGAAGTTATGAAAGTTTATTTATCGAAACGATGTTTAGACTGCTTAATTAAAAAATATGGTGTGGATGGATTAGGTTTATTAATTTTAACTCATTTGAAAAGGTAACGTGAAAATATGTCGTTTTTTAGCAATTTTTTTGGAGATAGTGATTTAGAAAATATTGATGCTAGGATTGACAATTTGATCAATAATTTACCAGAGGCAAATAGATCTATTCCAGTAGATAATATTTCTGGGGATTTTATTAATGAGTTTGTAAAAGAAGCACCACAAGGTGAGATTACGAAACTTTTAGAAACAGTATCAGTGGCTAGAGAACGATTAGAACGTTATAATGTGTATGATGAAGCATATAAGTATGTACCTATCATTAAGCGAATAATGCTAGTGTATGTTGCGAATATTCTTCAAAAAAATCCAGTTACTGGAAAATGTCTTCTTGTACGAGAAGCAGAAAATTTAACTGGAAATAAAAAATCTAACACTGATGCTATTGAGAAATCTAAGAAATTAGCGGAAGAATGTATTAAAGCATTTGATTTAATACTAAAACTTCGGAAGAAGATCTTGCCGAATCAATTAGTATACGGAGATTGCTATTGTGAAATTGTTAATATTGAAGAAGAGGGAAAAAGGAAAGTTGATGCAAATTCTTCTCTTACTAATATCACTTCTTCAATGCCTTTATTTGAATCTGAAATTAGGAATATGGAAAATAATCTTAATCAGATGAAAATGAGGAAATACATCAATGGTAATAAAGTAAATAATGATCAAATTGAAAGAATTTTAGAAAAAGTTAGTGAGTACTTAGTTGAAGTCGAAGAGTATCCAGTGATACAACCAAACACTCAGACAACCAGTAGTAACAATGATGATGACGTCATAAATTATGACAACATCTTAATAAAAATTCATAAACCCCATAGGGTAATAGTTTTGGAAACTGACTTTGGTTCTTTACTTGGATATTTGGTAGTGACAAAAGACGAAGTACCTCAAACAATTAATCTGACGCAGTCATTATCGACGTTAGTTGGAAGAATTACAACTCTTCATGGACTTGATCAAAAAACTCAAGATACTATCGTTGATAGACTTGTCAGATACATGTTAAAAACAATTTTAAATAAGACTCAGAAAACTGGAAAAATTAGTCAAGCAACAAATGTTGATCAATTGTTATCTGGATTGCCTGCAGATGTTCACAAATATTTGAAACGTTTATTTATTGAGCAAGGAATTGCTCAAAAAGGAACGTTTTACAATAGGATAAAAGTAAGATTTGTTCCAACATCAAGTATGCTTGCATTCTCAACACCATCTTCAGAACATGATCCATATGGTCAATCATTTATTGATGCTTTAGTTTTTCCATGCAAATTGTATATTCTGTCGCAATTAAGTAATGTAATCATCAAGTTATCACGTGCTGCACCAATAAGGAAGTGGACGCTAGATGTGGGCCAGACTCAAATGCAGAGTGGTATGATTCAGAAGCTCAAGCGTGAGCTCTATAATACTCGTATAACTCTTGATGATTTAAGTAGCTTTAAGAGCATCCCCAAAATACTCAGTGATTTCAAAGATATGTTTATACTATCTAAAGGCGGTCAGAAAGCGATAGATGTTGAGATCGCTTCTCATGGTGATCCTACGATTAGGACCGCCGATCTTGAGGATTTTTACGAAAGTCCTGTCTATTGGTAACAATAGAGCAATAACTCGGTGAATTCGGTGGAACTCCTACCAAACTTCTTTCAGAAAGTTGGGGACAATACCGAGCCAAGCTGAATAGAAATATTCAGAAGGTGTAACGACTATCGAAACCACGTTGAAAAACGGAAGGGAGTAGAGTAGATCCAAGCGGATCGAAGCGCCGAGCATCCTGTGGAAAACTTTTAAAAATGTGGAGGACAGCATCATTTATCATCCCACAGGATGAAGATATAGTCTGTTCTACATGGTAACATGTAGCAAAAATTGGAAAGAGCCTAGCGAACTCTTTTAAACATCAAGGCACGTCGTGAAATTATGAGCTTAAGTGGAATCCCACCGGCCTACTTAGGGTACGCGGATTAAGGTTCAGTCCGCTACATCAGTAATGATGTAAAAATAAACTCCGTGAATTCGGTGAAACTCCTACCAGATGATGCTGGGGACAATACCGAGCCAAGCTTCTAGTAAAGCTGCTAACTTTATTAGTTGAAGGTGTAACGACTATCTCGAAAGAGAGTAGACTTCAAGCGAAGTCGAAGCGCGGAGCATCCTGATAATTTTTATGAATAATGGGAGGAAAGCAACTGATCATTGCTGAAACAATACCATATTATTGTTTCTTACTCCCAGTTACAACTAATATAACTTATATGGAGGTTATTGTGGAAAAAATATGTAAAAAGTGTGGAGATTCTAAAGATATTACTCAATTTCCTAAAAATTCAATTGCGAAAGATGGTCATGAAAACATTTGTAAAATTTGTAAGCATGATTATACTAGTAAAATGTGGCTGATCAAAAGTGGAAAAATTCACAATCTTAATTCTAATGCAAAAACTGAAATTTTAAAATGGTTATATTTAGTACAAGAAAAAACATTAGAAGAATGTGCACAAATTTTTGAAGTAGGTGCAAATGATCTTAAAATTTATCTTGAAAATATTGGAGTATTTGGTAAGAAATTTTGTAAGAAATGTGGTCAATTAAAGACATTTGATGAATTTTATAAAGCTTATAATAAAACAAATGGATCTTGTACACAAAGTGTTTGTATCGATTGTTGGACAGATAGAAATAAAGAGTATTTTCAAGAAAATAAGCAAAATCTTATGATCAAAATGAAACAATATAAATGTGATAATTTTGACAAATGGATAAAAACAAGAAGAAAATGGGAGAGAAATAAGTATAATACTGATATACTCTTTAAATTGAAAAAAAATATGGGAACATTAACTTATTTAGCTCTCCGACAAAATAAAAGTCGTGAATCATGGGAAAATATTGTTGGTTATACAGTTGAAGTTCTTAAACAACATCTTGAATCGCAATTTGATGATAAAATGACTTGGAATAACTATGGGTCTTATTGGCAAATTGATCATATTGTCCCAATTGCTGCTTTTAATTTTACGTCATATGAAGATGAAGCGTTTAAGAAATGTTGGAGTTTGCAGAATCTTAGACCTCTTCATTCTTTAGACAATTCATCTAAGGGAGATGTAATTAGTGAAGAGTGGGGCAATGTCGAATTAGCAAAAGAATTATTATAAATTGAAATTGGTTTATCAGGATGATGATATAGTCTGATCTACATAGTAATATGTAGTTGCTAAAATATTTTATTTTAGCGAACTGGAATTAGCGATTCCAGTTGAACATAAATGATTATCGAACTTAGAGAACAACTAGTGCATACCAATGTATCATTTGCGACAGAGATATCAGATATGCAAGAAGGAATATCAGCAAATTTGACAAGATTTCTTGACATTGTTGCTAGAATTAAAGGACTGGATTACACACCATCTGAATATGTTCAGATAGCATTAATACCACCAATTGTATTAATGGTTCAATTAATTGAAATGACTCTTTCATCAATTGGGAATATGTTTAGTGCATTTCAAGCAATGCAAATTCCGGCAGATCCTTATTTTCTGTTGGAAAAATATATTCCATATATTGATTGGGAATCATTTAAAGAAAGAGCAAAACAGTATACGACTGATATCGATACTGATGTCGATCTTAAGACTGAAGAGCAAAATGCTGCTCAAGCTGGTGGAATGATGCCACAAGGATAAAAACGTGGAAAGGAGATAATCAGCCAATGTTTTTGTGTGAAATATTAACAGAACAGCAGCAAGCTCCTCCACAAGCAACTTTAGCAAGAACTAATGTTCCTGCTGAGATACAAGTACCACAACAGGTTCAAACTCAAGTTGCATATCCAGCTCAGGTAGATCCAAATCAACAAGATTATGGTGATATGGAGTATGATCCAGAGTTAGATGGTGAGGATGAAGGTGGAGAGATGGTTGCCGAACAACCTCCACCATTTCGAGAGATCTTGCCGCTCAAAAAATATTATTTGATACAAAGATTAAAAAATTTAAAATCTCGACTGGATGAATTTAATATTAAAAATGAAGATCTTGAGATTGTATTGAAGTTTATGAATAATATCTCCTATAATTCATTAGTATCATTATCTATTAATATTCTTCCAGTGATTGAAGAACAGTTAGCGAGGTTACAAACTAATGACGAAGTATAATGACAGAAGTAATACAAAGTACAATTTTATTTTTGAAAGAACTTCTGTAGTTAGGAATCATGATATTAAGATTTTAGAAGAAACAGATATTGGTGGTGGTAAAAGTAAGATAGCGGCGCGAGCTTGTTTACAGGAATCAGAAGTGAAAAACAAGAACAATCGCTATTACTCTTCTGCCATTTGCGAGTCGATCGTTAATCAACTTTCTCCAAAAGCATCTGGTCGTTCTTTGTTGATGGAGATTGATCATCCTTTATTTGTATCTGCTGATCCAGAAGTTCTGAAAAAACGAGCGTCAATTATTGAAATAAATAATTGCGCAGCGATGATTCGTGAAATTGGTTTTAAGAACAATAAAATTAGTTGTGTGTTTGAGACACTTAGTGGGTTTAAAGGACCGGACTTGTATAACTTGATTACTAAAGATAAAGTCGACATTGGATTTTCACTTCGAGCTCTTGGCGCAGTGGAAACACTCCAGGATGGAACTATTATGGTTAAAGACCCAATTCGACCAATTACGTATGATATAGTGTCAAATCCAAGTCACACAACTGCAAAAGTTTTAGAATTTTTACCAGAAACTGCAAGTGAATTTATTCCAGATGGAAATGTAATTTGTGAAGGAGAGATTTTAGAAACTCTTGGTAAAGATCATATTGCAATTTCTGAAGGAGATTCAGTTGTTATTCGTTTTATTGATGATATTATTAATGAGAGATTTAATAATGTTATTACTAAAAATATTCAATTCAAAATCTATTAAGGAGATGTATTAAAAATGGAATTACCTTTGTTTGAGAATTATGAACATTTTATTACTGAACACAGTGATGATTTAGCGAATCCTGCTGGCGCTCTAAAGATGATTACGGATTAATAACATGGTCCCTTTTAGAAGTAATTCTAATCGAACATTCTCTAAATTCAGGGGATCTCCAATTTCTTTCTAAACGGAAGTAGGACAATCCTGAGCCAAGCTTTCAGAAATGAAAGAAGGTGCAACGACTATCCCGGAAGGGAGTACACTGATAAGCGATTGATCAGTGGAAATAGAGAATATCTCTAGAAAAAAGGAAATCTAAAAATGAATGAAGTTTGGAATAAGTTAAATTTTTCAGAAGAAACCATATCAAGAATATTTTCTAACATTCATTATCCCGGAAATAATAATGAATGTTGGGAGTGGGTTGGATATCATAACAATAGAGGATATGGTAATATTGGGTTGTTTGGAACATATCATTTAGCGCATCGACTTGTATATCAGTGTTATAATGGATCTATAAGTTCTAATATTTGTGTATTGCACCATTGTGATAACCCCAAGTGTGTTAATCCAGAACATTTATTTCTTGGAACTAGAAAAGATAATATTAATGATATGGTGAATAAACATAGACAAAATTCACAAAAAGGGTCAAAGCATTGCAATGCAAAACTAACAGAAAATGATGTTGTTGAAATGATGGTCGGAACAATAACTGGAAAATATAATAAAATATCAGATATTGTTAGATCATATAATGTTTCTGAAGTAATTATTAGAAAAATTTTTAAAGGATTGCTTTGGAAGCAAGTGACTGATAATTTTGATTTGAAAAATCTTAAAGACAAACTTTATATTTTGGTATAATTTCTAGAGATAATGATATAGTCTGATCTCATAAGTAATTATGAGCTGGAGTCATATCCAGAAATTGGAGTAGCGATCCAATTTGAACATAAATGAATGGTATGTTTAGAGCGTATATGGATTCTCTGACAGAAGGTCTCGAACCTCGTGTTAGAAATTCTGTTCTTGGAGTAGCAAATCGTCAGAGAGAGATGCTTCTTACAGAAGCTGCTAACGTTCCTGGTAGCTCACTTTCATTTGGTTGGACGGTCTTAAGTTTTCCCATTCTTGTTGATATTTATGCGGAACCAATCATTTCTGAACTCTGTAATGTTTATCCTGTGTCTTCTCCAGTTGCTTCTATTCCACGTGTTAAAATCATGGCATATATTCGTGGATATTCTGGAGCTGTTACTCAGGTTCGTATTCCCACCATGTCTCAGTCCGTGCGTCCCGGCGCGCTGGCTCTGACAGTGACTCCTGCAGTCGCTAACAATATGTTTACGATTGCAACTGCTGCAGTTGCTCCTGCAACTGTTACAGCTGATCTGTATCGTATTAATCGCCGGTATACTTTGATTACGAGTATCGTCGCTCGCGAAGTTACTGGTGGTGGTGCTACTATTGATACAACTGTCGCGGTTGTTGTGAAACCCGATAACAGAAGCCAGTTCATTGGTTCCTTCACTTACAATGATGCAGTTGGCGTACCTGTTGTTGGTAGTGTCAATGGTCATATTAATTATGACACTGGTGTATTTTCTTATAATATCATTTATTCTGGCGGTACAATCACATCTACTTATTCTACAGTAAGTGCAGTTTTAAGTATGCGCTTTATGCCGACCAATACGATGAACGGACGTATTCGTGTTAAGATCGAAACAGAGATGTCCGACGTGACCATTGATCCGAATGAGGATTTCTTAATTGAATTGCCGCCTGAAGATATTCAGGATTATCAAGCGATCTTCAAAATTGACATAATCCGGACGCTATCGGAAGCTGTCAAGCGTCAGATTCTTCTGAATAAGGATACTGATCTGGCTTATTTCTTGTTAGCTGCTGAAGCTGACATGGCTGCCAATGGAACAAGTCTGGCCCTTAATTTGGCAACATATGATCAAACTGGTGGACGGTTCGAACCTAATAACATTATTGACATTTTCAAGGCAGTAATTCCACGTATTGCTATCCTTTCTGGTACAATTCGTAGGAATTTCAATATGTATCCTTCGTATTTAGTTGCAGGTCTGAAGACTGCTGCACTGCTGCGTTCGCTACAGACATTAGCTATCGGAATGCCTGGAATCGGACAGGGTGATGGTAATTTTGGATGGGCTGGCGATTCCGCACAGTTCCTGAAGATGAAGGTTCTTGAGTCCAATGCTATTAGTGAAGGTAAGATTTACCTTTCCACTAAAGCTCCAAACGATGCTCTTGAGAAAACCACAATCGTAGATTTGATTTATCAACCTATCTACATTGTGACCGAAGTAACTGATGGCAACACCCGTAACTTCGTGAAGGCTCGTACATTGATTGAAATTCCTCGGACCGATGGTCTTGGGGTCATCAATGTTGCTGGCATGGTTGACTTTGCATAATCATTAAAAGAAGTTAAAAATAGGATCGGCAAGATCAGATTAAAGATCTTGCCGATCCTATAAAAGAAAGGTAAATATGGCGGCGGCTCTAATAATTGTAGTCAAAGGTACATCACCGAAAGAAGTTGAAAAGAATATTCATACAATTGAATCATATATGAATTCAAAGCAATCAATTCTTAAATTAATTTCAGATATTAAAAATAATCCAAATTTAAGAATGTATTATTCTGGTGATAATATTATAACTATGGACATTCGTACAATTATTTCAGATTTAAGAAATGGTAAAGAAACTAATGCTGCAATAAAATCTATGTATTATCATGCAAGTTTAAATAAAGTTTAAGATAGACAGACTGCAGACAGATAGATAACCTTATAAGGAGGCAAAATGCTAAGTTCATTTTTAAAAGAAGCAGCGGCAGTAGCTGGAATTAAGAAACAGGAAGTTCCACTTCCAATTGCACAAATGCAGGCGATTGTATCCCCTTTACGGGTGGGTGATGACTTATCACTCAGATCGTCTTTAACGTCCCCAGTTAATTATGATAGAGATATGTCCAAACTTCTCTATGAGCACACTGAAGTAGTTCTTGCCGAGGGTGAAACCCCAAAGAAAGAAAACTTCGAAAAATTTTGTGGGACGACCTCTAATATTGATAAGATTTGCCTAATATGGGCATTGTATAAATCGACCTACGAAACATTGGGTCAGAGAAATTTTAAATGTGATAAGGAAAACTGTAAGACTGAATTTAAACAAGAAATTTTATTAGAAAATTTGATTCAGGAAGATACTTTTACAATTTGGGAAGAAGATAAACCATTTTATAATTTTGTCTATGATATTGAAGTACCTTATGATGATTTTATTTATGTGTTTGAAACACGATTACCATCCATTAGAGATAATAATAAATTATTAAGTAACATTTCAATTGATGCTTTACAGAATAATCTTACTCAGACTGGTTCTTTGTTTACTCGGCGTGAGCAGATGACGCTACTTTCAAAATCGGTAGCAATTAAGCGTAAGGGATTGACGACTGAGGCTGAAGTCCCGAAAACGGAAAATATGCAGGAAATGTTAATGGCTTTCGCTGAGTATATTCCTCACATTGTTTCTGAAAGCTTCTTTAAACAATATAGAGATAAATTTGATAAGTATTATCCAAAGTTTTATACGAATGTAACCTGCCCAAGCTGCGGAAATTCGATGAAATTCCAACTTGATCTTGAAATCGAGTTTTTTCGTCGAAGCTTATTTGGTGGAAGGGAGGGCAGCGAAGAATTATAAATATTTTGTTGATACATTTATATTGTATCAAACATTATTTGAAAACGGTGGAGATCCAATATCTATTCTCTCACTTCCTTATCCTTTGTATAATGACATTATACTTAAACAAATTGATGAAAAGAAGAGAGAGAAAAAAGTATATGATCAGAAAATGCAACAGATGAATACTAAGTCCCCGAAAAAATCTTCCACCGCTAGAAGAAGGTAATGACAATGGAAGTAGATTTTACAAAACTCCCAATTTCGATACAGCGTCAAATACCAATATCGTTAAGATCATATAAGAATATACACGTATTTGAAGAACTGCCAATAGTGGTTCAATATATTATTAGAAATTATTTTGAAAAAGAACTTTCTGTATCATACAATGTTTCGTATGATCTTAAACCAGAAATTTCAAAATATAGTGATTTCACATCAATTGATAATTTAAGTGATTTAGTAGTTGAATATCTCAAAAATTATTTGGTTATTCTTCCAGAGTCGTATCCGTTTGATCCAGAATTTGGTTGTAGATTAAAATATCAAGTTCAAACAAAAGATCTAAATTTACGGAAAACTCTGATAACATCTGAAATTAATAATATCGTTAATGTGGTAGCTGCTGAAACAGGTGCTGATGTGGAAGTTGAAAGTGCAGAGGTTATACCAACTTCAACAGGATCTAATACTGAATATAATGCAGTTATAATGTTAAAGATTAATAACGATCAAAGAAAAAAAATAAATCTCGAGTTTACTGGTTAAAAACACCTTCTCTAAATTAATTTTTAGAGAAGGTGTTTTATATTATTGCCCATTATTTATATTTACGCTCTGACCGAATTTTGCCATGCTAATCTCTTCTGGTTTATCGAGAGAATAACTAATATATAACAATATTGGATGATGTTCATCTTTGTAAAAATCTTGGATAAAATCCTCTCGAAACTTAATTTGTATAGAACTACCAATACTGATATCAAAGATTGGCCAAAGTGGTAACAGATACTGAATGACATTCACGATTTCATATTTTGAACATTCACCAACATATCTTTCTGCTGGATTAAGAACAGATATGAACAATTGGCTGATGGATTTATTTACTGTAGAAAACATCATGCCAGGTCTTAATATAATTGGGAATGCTTTAAGAAAATCACTTTTGAATTTGATTTTATGATTTCTTGTAAATGTGTTCATTTCTCCTTCAGTATTCTGGAAAACTAATTTAGGATCAACTTCAATTTCTACCTTATCTTTATCTTTCTTCATTTGTTTTACAGCTGAAAAATGAATGTAACCTTCTGTAGCATTTCCGAACATATCTGTTGGAAGATTACTAACACAATCGAATTTGATAGTGTTATCTAGAACAGTATACTGGGAAATACTTGAGAGAGATTCGTATAAAGTATTTATTCGATGTAGTTGGTTTATCGGCAGTGTGAATTTGGATGAAAAACGATCCTTGGTCTTTTTAAACGGACTGATCACGTCTGTAAAGTTGTTGATACTTTTGGCCAGAATGAAATTCTGGTCAACTGAAATAACCGCTTGAGTAATGTTTCCTTGACTTCTAGGTTTGTTTAACATAAATACTGTTGATCCTCCTTTAGTAAAATAGAATTTTAAAATATTAAAAATAATATTTCTATATAAAAATAGAAGTATAGTTGGAGTACAACGATGCTTAATGCTTTGTATGATCCACAAATAGTTCAATCATATCATAATGAATATTTAAGACTAATTAATTTTTATATGAATACAAAGCGACCAAGTTCATTTGTACGATATTATAATATCGATATTGGCGCATCGATATATGATGATAAATTAGAAGCTACATATGATCTATACCATGTGTCATCATTAAAATTTAATGTGTATGATTTTACTCCCACTTATTATTTGGCACCGGTTGTTAATGCTGCTGCGAGCGTTCAAGATTTACGTGGTCAGTCAATGGATGCAACGTCATCTATTGTCGTTTATACAATAGAATCTCCAAGAATTCATGATTTAATAATGTTCTATGGACCAGTTCAAAGCGGCGAGATCTTCCGTGTAACTGGATTACGGACGGCTGTAAATGCTGTACATTCCGATCCTAATGTAAGATGGTTCGAACTGGAACTGGAATATGCGCCGATACATCAGGCTCAGATACAAGAGCTTGAACTACTAAATCATTATGTGTATGACATGACTGATGAAAAATATATATCATATTTGGACTATCAAGCATTTGTTGATAAGTTAAATAAATTAGAAACAATTCTAAATAGTCTTGCAAAGTATTACGACCCATATTATGATTTATATCAAATCAATCAGCTCGCGCCGGTAGAAGTAAATGAAATTATGATTTTCTTTAAGAAACAATTTGCTAATAAATACAAAAGAATTCTTGAAAAATTTCAACTTCCGTATGGATATCTTGATCAAATGAATTTTACACAAATCTATGATAATGTAAATTCATTACCATATACCATTGGAAATTATGATTACAAGGTTTTAAATCTTGCAACTAAAAGTATTGAATCTTATACTTGGTCGATTACTCATAAAACATCAGAAAATGTAGCAGATGAAATGTTTTTATTATCATATCAGCTGCTTAAAGAAGCGTTTAATTGGCCAAGTCTATAAACATTGAGGAGATTTTCATGTGGCGACAGATCCGAATGTAGATAGCGAATATGTAGGTCTTTCTCCATTATCATTAGATGATATTCGAAATTTCTTTGATTCATATATTAAACCATATGCTCCCTATCGTGAAGAGAAGGTTTATAATACATTAATAAATACGCTTTCTGAATATTATTATGGTCAAGTATACACTGTTATACCAAATGAATTGAAGCAAATTTACGAAGATGCTAATTTTGAAACCCCAGAGATTTATAATCAGTTATTGATAGCTATAGGAGTTCCACAAACAATTATAGATAATATTTCTTTAGCTGATAAATTAATTTTTCTCAAAACTCTGGCAGATTTTGAAAGATATAAAGGAACAATATCATTTTTTCAAAAAGTAGCAGAAACATTCAATGATAGAGTAAGTATTTATGAATTATTTATTGATAGAAATTCAAGTGGTGATTGGGTATTTAAACCAGTAAAAGTATATTTAAATGATGATATGTCATTAAATGTTAATGATATACCATATGCTACCCTTTATAATGCGGTTCCAACTCTTCTATTAAGTGAAAGTCAATTAACCGAACTTTATAGTAATGAACAACTGATCTTGCCGATAAAATCAAATCTAATGTTATTAGATAATGATTTAATGACTGATGTTTCAATACTATATGATATAATTGTTGCTATATTTCTACATGAATATAAAGAAGATTATATTGACATTTATTTTAAAGATGATGCAAAAACAGTTCAGTTAAAAACTCTCTATTATCTTTGGTATTATCTTTTAACAAGATATTATGGAATACCTTGGACAGCTTTTGCCGCACAACCAATGTTAAGATTCATATATGGTGATGTTACATTTCCTGCCTTTATTGGAAGTACACCGACGACTATAAGTGAGCTTGATAAAATAATTGATAGATATAATAGTATTGAGATTGTATCGACGGCAACAAGAGATTATGATA
>Ga0209606_1002078_pt1 | contig 23197 bp, 11 predicted proteins | sample AD_UKC057_MetaG_FD_184412 | JGI IMG/M metagenome (GOLD analysis project Ga0209606, IMG submission 184412) | Active sludge microbial communities of municipal wastewater-treating anaerobic digesters from USA - AD_UKC057_MetaG (SPAdes) (version 2) | ecosystem: Engineered > Bioreactor > Anaerobic >...
TCACCATCCTGCACACCAACGACTTCCACGGCAACCTGGAACCTGCCGGCAGTAACCCCGGTATCGCACGGGTCGCCAAGGTCATCAACAACGTTCGCAGCACCGTCGGCCCCGACAATGTGCTATTGGTGGATGCTGGCGATGAAATGCAGGGCAGCCTGCTCTCGAACCTCTCGGACGGCGCAGCCACCATTGACCTCTTCAACTTCCTGGGCTACCAGGCAGCCACCTTCGGCAACCACGAGTTCGACTGGGGTCAAACCGTGCTGCAGGAACGCGTGGACCAGGCCGAGTACCCGTTCCTGGCGACCAACCTGGTCATCAGCGATACTGGCGACTGCAGCACCGCCGGGTGGACCCATCCCGACTACGTCCAGCCCTGGATCACCATGACCGTGGGCGCCCCCGGCAACGAGGTCGTAGTGGGGCTCATCGGCGTCACCTCGCAGGAGACGCCCTACATCACGGTGGTGGAGGCGACCCAGGGCTTGTGCTTCAAAGACGCCACAGAGTCCATCGCCCATTACTACAATGACGTGGTGGCGGCCGGCGCGGAGGTGCTGGTCGTCATCAGCCACCTGGGCAACGAGGATGGCGGGTACGGCTACGGCATCCAGGTATACGGTGATCAGGCCCTGGCACGAAATCTGATCAACGCGGGCAAACCCGTGGATCTGATTATCGGCGGGCACAGCCACACCAACCTGACCGCACCGCAGATCATCGAAGTGACCGGTAAGCCCGGCAAGACCTACGTGACGCAAGCCCATTATGCGGGGCGCCGCGTGGGCCGCGCCGACATCACGTACAACCGAACCGATGATACGGTCGCCATCAGCTGGCAATCGCTAGCCGTATCCACGACTGGCGAGCAAGACGCGGCGACGCTGGCGCGCCTGAACACCTGGGCGCAAGACCCGGACTACCTGGCGCTCATCAACACCGTGATCGGCTACACCAAGATCAGCCTGATTCGCCGGGGCACCCTGGATAACACCATGGGCGCCTTCGTCAACGACGCGATCTACAATGAGCTGAATAACGATGCCGAGCCGCTCAACGACGTGGACATGGTCTTCAACAACTCCGGTGGTCTGCGGAAGGATATCACCGCTACCGGCGCACCGACGACGCCCTACACCCTCACCTATGGGGCATTGTTCGAGGTGCTGCCTTTCGGCAACCAGACCATCGTGGGCGACATGACCGGCGCTCAGATCATGGAGCTGCTCAACCAGAGCGCCACGCTCTTCAAGGGCACGCTGCAGGTCGCGGGCATCCGCTTCAAGTACTACAGCTACGGCGCGCCTGACACCTTCGATGCCTACCACAGCAGCTGGTGGGCGTGGGGCGCGTACGATGTTGAGGTCAAGAACGGCGATGTCTGGGAACCGCTGGAAATGGACCGCGTCTACCGCGTCGGCACCAACGAATTCCTGGCCCCCGCCGGACAGGACGGCTTCGTCCCCTTCAGGTACATGACCAACATCTCCTACTGGGGCGATATGCTCAACCAGGTGATCAGCTGGACGAGCGCGAACTACGGCACTCCCGCGACGGCCTACAATGGCCCCTTGGGTGACGGCACGTTGTTGGATGGCCGCATCATCCGCGAGGGCGATGACCATAGCGGGCCCATCATCCCGGTAACCATCCTCCACCACAACGACTCCCACGGCCGGCTGCTGCCTTCCGGCACGTACCCCGGCTATACCAACCTGGCGACGTTGATCCGGCAGGAGTGGCAGAACAACCCTGAGCGCACGATCCTGCTCCATGCCGGGGATACCATCCAGGGCGACGCGATGGCGGCGTTCTACAAGGCCGCGTTCACGGGCAAGGGCGCCGATGGCACCACACTCCCCATCACCCTCACCACCAACCCCATCATCGCCGCGATGAACGCCATGACCTACACGGCGATGACGTTGGGCAACCACGAGTACAACTTTGGCGGCCACATCTTCACCGGCACGCTCGGGCAGGCAACCTTCCCGCTGCTCCAGGCCAACGTCTACGATGACGGGCGCTACGGGCTGGCGGAAGTGGACGTCCGCCCTGACATCACGGTCACCGTGGGGCCGGAGGAGATCAGCGTCGCGATCCTGGGCATCGGCAACCACCGGATCCCGCAGTATGAGCTGCCCAGCAATATTCCGGGGCTGACCTTCACCAACCCGATCACCGAAACGCAGAACCGCGCCCCGGCGCTCAAGGCGGCCAACGATGCGGTCGTCGCGTTGACGCACATCGGCTTCACCGAAGACCCCAAGAGCGTGGAAGTGGATGAGAATGTGGACACCAACCTGGCGGCCCAGACGACGGGCGTGGATGTGATCATCGGCGGCCACAGCCATACCGACCCGACCAAGGGCTACGGCAATTACAAGTTCCTCCCCACGATCGTGGGATCGCCGGATAACGTGCCGGTGCTCATCAACCAGGCCTATCGTTACAACACCTACCTCGGCGAGGTCGTGCTCGGGATGCGGGCGAAGGAAGGTGGCGGCTATGAGGTCGCGGCGCGCGCGGGCAAGGCCGTACCGGTCACCACCAGCATTCCGGAGGACCCGGTGGTCAAGGCCATCATCACGCCGTACAACAACTTCCTGACCGTTTACCGGACGCGGGTCCTGGGGCAGACCATTGTCCCGCTGGATGCGCTCGCCGCCTTCACAGAGGAGACCAACGCCGCCAACCTGCAGGCCGACGCCTCCGTGTGGAAGCTGGAGCAGGAGCTCCCGGTGGACATTGATTTCCATCTCTCCGGCGCGATGACCAACGCGAAGGTTGCCAGCTCCGCCTCCGTTACCACGCCTTACACCCTCACCGTCGGCGACATGTTCACGCTGATGCCCTACGAGAACTCGCTGCTGGTGATGGAGATCAACGGCGCGCAGCTCAAGGCCATCCTGGAGCGCGGCTATCGCAACTACTGGTACTACAAGTATTCCCCGAACTACGGCGGCTATTCGCACTACACCACCTGTATGCTGGACGTGAACGCAGGAACCGTCATCACCTACACCGATCCCGGCGCGAGTATGCTCCCCAATGGAAACAACGTAGTGGCGATGACCTTTAACAATGGCACCCCCGTCGTCTTTGATGCGGCGCACACCTACACCGTCTCCACCGTCAACTACCTGGCCGCAGGCTCCTGCAACTTTACCGACCACGGCGTGTCGCTTTGGCCATTGGACCACACTCTGCACGACACCCAGTACTACGTGCGCGACGTCGTGATCGAATACATCCCGATGTTAGATCAACCCATCAACCCGCAGGTCGAAGGGCGGCTGGTGTTCAATCCCTTTGAACAAATTGCGGGTGTGATTGTGGCTCCTGCAACTGACGCCCGGGAGGGCATCGCTGGTGTGGTCGTGGAATACACCCTCCACATCACCAACACCGGCAACATGGCTGACACCTTCTTGCTATCCTCATCTGGGGTGTGGAATGTGAATATGCCAGCCAGCATCATCGTCGAGCCGGGTGCAAAGGCAGACGTCACCGTTCAGGTTACGATCCCCGAGGATGCTGGCATAGGAGCGTCGGATGTAACCACAGTCACGGTGAAGTCGCAGGCGTCGCCCACCACCACGGGGCAAGCTATCCTGACCACCACGGTGGTACCGGAAGCGGGGGCCCTCGAGCTCACCATCCTCCACACCAACGATTTCCACGGACGTGTAGATGAGTACCAGACTAGCGGCGCACGCTGCCCCACTCCTGGCGCTGCCAACTGCATCGCCGGCTCGCCGCGCATCGCCACGCTGGTTGACCAATTCCGTGCGGAGAAGGAGAACGTCCTGGTATTGGACGCTGGCGATCAGTTCCAGGGCACGCTGTTCTACAATCTCTACAAGTCTGAGGTCATTGCTGAGATGATGAACGCCATCGGCTACGATGCCATGGCCGTGGGCAATCACGAATTCGACGATGGCCCGGATGAGCTGGCGGCCCTGATTGACGCGGTGAACTTCCCGGTACTGGCGGCAAATATTAAAGTCAACATCCACACCCTCTACTTGCCGCTGATCTTAAAGGGATACGTCGAGCCCGCGGCGCAAGCAGAACCCCCCGTCACCACGACGGCGCTGCCTGGTAGTTCTCTGCTCGGCAAGCTCCAGCCCTACACCATCGTCAAGCGCGATGGCCAGGACATCGCCATCATCGGGCTCAGCACGCCGGAGACGGAGAATATCTCCAGCCCCGGCCCCAACATCGAGTTCCTCGACCCTATCGAAACGCTGCGCGCGACCGTCTACACGCTCACCTCAACGCATAGCATCAACAAGATCATCGTCCTGGCCCATCAGGGATACGATGAGGACAAGTTGATGGCAGCGGCGGTGAACGGTGTGGATGTCATCGTTGGCGGGCATAGCCATACCTTCCTCTACACGGGCAATACTCCGCCGATGACACCGGCCGGACCTTATCCCACCGTGGTGAACAGCCCGGCAGGCGAGCCAGTCCTCATCGTGACGGCGTACCAGTGGGGCAACTACCTTGGACAGCTGGATGTGAGGTTCAACCCGAACGGCATCATCACCGACTACGAGGGCAACCCGATTCTGGTAGGCAACAGCGTGCCCAAGAAGGCAGAGGTCGAAGAGCTCCTTGTACCCTATCGTGAGGGCGTAGCGGAGCTCATTGCCACGCAGGTAGGCACGATCACAGTCGCTGCCCCCATCAACGTCAACGGTGTCCGCATCTGCCGCGTGGGAGAGTGCCTCATGGGCAACCTGGTCGCCGATGCCATGCTGTGGAAGGCCAACATGGCTGAACCTGGCGCCGGTTACCAGATCGCCGTCACCAACGGCGGCGGCCTGCGCGCTCCCCTGATCACCGGCACGGTGACGATGGGTGACGTGATGGAAGTGCTGCCTTTCGGCAATACCCTCGCCACGATGGAGTTGCACGGCTCGGATCTGCTGGCGGCGTTGGAACACAGCGCCCGGCTCTACCCAAGCGAGAACGGCGGTTTCCTGCAGGTCTCCGGCATGCGCTACACCTTCGATCCCACAAAACCGGAGGGCTCGCGCATCACTGCTGCCGAGGTCTGGAATGGCACCGCGTTTGAGCCCATCGTTTCGACCCACACCTACAAAGTTGTGACGAACAACTTCACCCGCAACGGCGGCGATGGATACACCATGTTCCGCGATAACGCCATCAACCCTTACGACTTCGGCCCGGATCTGGCGGCCACGCTGGCGGAGTACTTCCAGCACTTCTCGCCGGTCACGCCGCAGATCGAAGGACGCATCGTACGAGTCGAGTAGGCGCCCGCTAAGCCTTGCTTAGCACATGTTTGAATGCCAGCGGGAAGGGGAAACCCCCTTCCCGCTGTGCGTTGCGTGTGGAGGTAGAGAGGAGGCCCATTTGAGAAAGCCCAAGTCGCAGCTACAGACCGCGACACAAAGAGCAGCGGCGCGGGGGATTCTCCGCGCCGCTGCCGTCTGCTGCCGGGCCCTGGATGCAATAGAAGGCGTCAGAATGTCTACTTAAGCAGGCTTACTCCTGTAACGTCCCCTGGTTCCGGGTCTGCTCCACCCGTGCCTGAACACGCTGCATAACATTCATCATCACAACTCACGGAGACGATCAAAACTTTCATCTTCTCCCACTTCCCTTTCTTGATATCCCAAACGGAGTAATTCTTATCATATTCTTCAACCCGGATACACCCCATGTCGACAATATGATAAGCCTCACTAAAGTTATACCGTAACTTTAGTCTATCATAGCAGTAAGCAATATAAGTGATGTAATGAACTTATTAAAGAATTTTTAAAATCATATGAATTGGTAAAGATACCCCTTATTGTTAGAATTACAGGGAGACGCTGCTTCTTTTCTCGCGCTTTTGGCAAACTTGCTGAGGCCGAGCGGCAATTTCTCGCCGTCATGGAACAAACCCAACAGTTGTCAATGAAAAACGCCCCCCGCCATTGCCCTCCTCGAAAAATCCTTTATACTCGAAGCCAACGTGGTTCCAACATCGGTGCAGCCCTGCCGGCCAGGTGTTGAGAACAGCCAGGTGCGCAGCGAGACTCCTGCCCCGCTCTGTTCACCACCCATGATTGGCCTAGGAGGTCCCATGTACCCGGAGGTCATCTTGCAGCTGCCCGAATGGATTGCCGGGGAAGTCGTATCACCCGCACGCTGTTTCCCCACGCTGGAGGAACGGATGGCGTTCGTCATCCGTCTCGCAGAGCGCAACGTGCAGGAACAGACCGGCGGGCCTTTCGGCGCCGCCGTCTTCGAGATCGAGACGGGACGCCTGATCGCCCCCGGCGTCAATATCGTCGTGCCGGCCCAGTGTTCCCTGGCGCACGCCGAGGCGGTCGCCATCATGGTCGCCCAACAGGTGTGCCAGACTTTCGACCTGAGTGCGGATTTCCTGCCGCCGCTGGAACTGGTCGCCAGCGCCCAACCTTGCATCCAGTGTTATGGCAATGTGTGGTGGAGCGGCTTGCGGCGCCTTGTCGTCGGCGCGACCAAAGCCGATGTGGAGCGCCTCACGCGCTTCCGCGAGGGTCCCGTCCCGGAAAACTGGGTCGAGACGCTGGAACACCGACCGCCCCTGCCGCCGATTCACGTCATCCAGGGCGTGCTGCGCGAGGAAGCGTGCGCCGTCCTGCAAGCCTACACCGCAAGCGGCGGACTGATCTACAACCCAGATGTGAGGTGAAGAGGAGACACTTAAGAGATAAGAGCCCTACTTCCTACTCCCTCCCCTCGCCTTCAGGAGCCAATCCATGACCGAATCGTCAAGCCATCCTTGCCCCTATTTCACCGACCCCACCGGGCGCGAGCATCTGCTGGGAGAGGATCTCGTCACCCTGGGCCGAGCGCTGGAGAACAGCATCGTCATCACCAGCAAACGCATCTCCCGCACCCATGCGCAGGTGCGGCGCGAGGGCTGGCGGCGCATTCTGGAGGATCTCGGCAGCGCCAACGGCACGTTCTGCAACGCTGAGCGGGTCCTCGCGCCGGTAGAACTGCACGATGGCGACCGGGTGCTGCTCGGCGATGTGCTGCTCATCTACCACGATCCCGACATCACCCTCTGCGACTCGCGCTTCCCGGAGCTGGAACTCGACCTCGCCGGCGGCGTCGTGCGGGTAAACCGTGAGGTGATCTCGCTGTCGCCCAAAGAGTTCGAGCTGCTGACCTATCTCTACGCCCAGCGCGGGCAACTCTGCTCCAAGGACGACATCGCCAAAGCGGTGTGGCCCGAATACCAGGAGGGCATCTACGACTATCAGATCGAGAACCTGATCCGCCGGCTGCGCGCCAAAATCGAGCCCGACCCCGGCAATCCGCAGCTGCTGCTGACCGTGCGCGGGCTGGGCTACAAATTGCTCGCGCGAGAGTAGGCCCCGGCGCTGATAACTTCTCGTTAGGAGACTGTTAGTGTGCGGATAGGTATTTCCTCCTTGCCTGTGCTAGGGTAGCCTCGACGATAGCACTCGCATCGCCACAGCACAGGACGCGGGGAGGGGGAGCATGGAAGGATCAGGGGTCATCATGGCACTGCTGTTGCTGGCAGGACTCAGCGCCACGGGCTACACAGTCGCCAGAACCCGCGGCGTGAGGGGCTCGGGCCGCCTGCAAGTGGAGGAACACGAAGTGCGCAACTGCCACAGCGTCACTTTCGCCGCCATTGGGCAGCTCATCCTCGAGGAGAGCGCGGAGGAGGGATTGCGCATCGAGGCGGAGGACAACCTGCTGCCCTACTTCGAGACCGAGATTTACGGCAGCGAGCTGCGCATTCGCCAAAGCCTGCCTGCGCCGCTACATCCCACCCGGCCGGTGCGCTTCTTTCTGCAGGTCAAATCCCTGGAAGGGCTGACGGTGAGGGACGGCATCGGAAATTAAAGAGCCCTGTCGTTCAAGGGGCAAGAGTTCACAGCGGCAGCGAGGACACACAAACATCCGTTCAAACTCTGTGGCCATCGTAAGGAAAATTATCTGCTCGGGCCGGGGACCGATTCCCTCCAGCGGCCGGGCCATCGCGGAAATCTCTGGAGCGCCAGCTTGCCACGTCAGTTAGAAGGACAATTTCTCGGCAAATACCAGCTGCTCAACCCGCTGGGACGCGGCGGGATGGCGCGCGTCTATCGCGCCTATCACCCGCAGCTGGACCGCTACGTGGCGATCAAAGTACTGCGCTCCGATCTGGTGGATACGGGCGATTTTCTCGCCCGCTTTCAACGCGAGGCGCGCGCCGTCGCCAATCTTCGCCATCCTCACATCGTCCAGGTCTACGATTTCGACGTGGCGGAGCTGGGGGAGGACACCCTCTACTACATGGTGATGGAATTGCTCGAAGGGGACTCGCTCAAGAGCCGCCTGCAGGCCTACCGCACCCGAAACGCCCGGATGCCGCTTGAAGAGAGCCTGCGCGTGCTCCTCGACGTCCTCCAGGGACTGGAATACGCGCACGGCGAGGGCGTCATTCACCGCGACATCAAGCCCGCCAACATCCTGCTCAGCCGACGCGGGCAGGCGGTACTGGGCGATTTCGGCATCGCCCAAATCGTGGGCGGAACGCGACACACGGCGGTAGATGCGCTCCTCGGCACCGTCGCCTACGTCGCGCCGGAACAGGGCCTCGAAGGGCGCAGCGACGCGCGCAGTGACCTCTACTCGCTGGGCATCGTGCTCTATGAGCTCCTCACGCAGCACCCGCCCTTCGACGCCGACACGCCGCTGGCAGTGCTGCTGCGGCACGTCAACGATCCCCTTCCGCTGCCAGACGCTCCGCCGCTCCCGCCGCCGCTGGAAAGCGTGCTGCTGAAAGCGCTGGCGAAAAGGCCTGAGGAACGCTATCAGCACGCCGGCGAGATGACGGACGCGCTGCATCGCGCCGCACAAACACTGGGCCTCGTCCTGCCGGAGTCTTTGCCGCCGCCCCTCACCTTCACGACGGCGGAGGCGCCGGCGGAGGACATCGCCATCTACTCCGGCGCCGGGCGCGAGCAGATCGTGGATCGCGCCTTCGCCGAAGATGACACCAACGTGACGCAAGCGGGCGCGCAAGCCCGGCAGCTCGCGCCTCAGGGCCGCGCGCCCCGGCGACTGCCGGTCAAGGGGACGACGGGAAGCATCATCGCGGCGGGGGTGTTCGCGCCGGTCTGGAATCTGCTGGGCATCATGGCGGCAGGCCTCACGGGCAGGCCCCTCTTCACCCAGGGGTGGCCCGTGGAACTCTTCCTGGCGAGCCTGATTCTCGGCGCTATCCTGTGGGCGAGCCAGTCCGTCTGGCTGCTGATCCCCGCGCTGCTGACATTGGGGAACGGCCTGCTGTTCACTTATTACACCGCGAGCGGCAACTGGGCCGCCTGGAACTTCCTGTGGCCTTTGGAACTCTTTCTCATCGGCGGCGCCGTGGCCGCGCCCTTTCTTCTCGCCCGGTTACGGGGCGCGAGCCGCGAAACCAACGGCGTGCTGGGCTTCAGCCTGTGCGGGCTGAGCCTGGCGCTCACCCTCATCGTCAGTGCCAGGGTGCTGTGGCACTGAAAAGGAGCTTCTCATGCGACGTCTGTTCTCGATCCTCACCGGTCTGCTGTTGATCCTCAGTGGCATTTTCGGCATGATGTGGCTGGCGCAACCGCCCGGCTCCGATTCTGTTTTCCGAGCGTTGGCGCTGCGTTTCTGGCCCGTGCTGGTGTTGGCGCTGAGCGCGTTCTTCGTGTTGCCGCCGCTGCTGGCGCGCGATCGCCCCGGATTGAGCGGGCTGTTCATCCCTGGGATGCTCATCCTGACGACGGGCGGACTGCTCCTTTTGGCAAGCCTCACCGGCGGATGGGGCTTCGTCTGGAGCCGTCTCTGGCCGTTGGAGGTGCTCGCCCTCGCGCTGGCCTTCCTGTTCATGGCGCTCTGCATGCACAGCATCGGCCTGACGGTCCCGGCGGTGATTTTGGGCTTCAACGGGTTGGCGCTGCAACTCACCGCCCTCACCGGTCGGTGGGAAGCGTGGGCCGTGCTGTGGATCATCGAGCCGCTGGCGGTAGGTGTGGCGCTCCTCGTGTTGAACTTCAAGCTGCGCCGCCAAGGCCTGGTGATTGCTGGGGCGATTCTGTGCGGCATCGCCGCTCTGTCCCTGCTCGTGCTGAGCTTCTTCTTTGCCCGTCGCTGGTGGGTGATAGGCTTGCTCGGCCCGGCGCTACTGGTGCTGCTGGGCGGCTTCTGCATCATCCGTGCCCTGCGCGCGGAGCCAGAACCGTCGGCGCCCCCCGCCATTCCTGAGGATCTGGGATAAAAAGTCACTTAAGCGGCACAACAGGCATCGCGATGGGATGAGCTCCCTAAATGCGAGAGCCCACGGCAGCGATGATGCGGTCGAAGAGCGCGTTCAGCGCCGGATCCACCCCCTGCCGCGCGGGGTCGGCGTCGTGCCAGGCGATGATCTCCCGCGCCCCCTGCGCGAAGGGAATCGTCGCCGCGTAATCCGGCACGTAGCGCCGCAATTTGCTGTTATCGAACATCACGCTGTGGGACTTGTCCCCCAGCAGCGAGGTGCCCCATTCCGCATCGAACGCGGCGATCGTCTCGGAGGCCACGTGCACCAACCGTGGCTCCACCCCTGCCGCCTTCCCCAGCCAGAGGAAAATCTGATTCCAGGTCAGTACCTCGTCGCTGGTGATGTGGAAGGCTTCGCCCAACGCGCGATGATTGCCCAGCAGCCCCACAAAGCCGCGCGCAAAATCCTCATGGTGCGTGAGAACCCAGAGCGACGTGCCATCGCCATGGACGATGACCGGCTCCCCGCGCCGCATTCGATCAATCACCGTGTAGCGCCCGTACATGGGCAATTTGGTGGCGTCGTAGGTGTGAGAAGGGCGCACGATCGTCACCGGGAAGCCCTCCTCATGGAAGGCGCGCATCAGCCGCTCCTCACAGGCAATTTTCGCCCTGGAGTAGGCCCAGTGAGGGTTGCCCAGCGGCGCGGATTCGACGATGGGCAACGCCGCCGGCTTGAGGTAAGCCGAGGCCGTGCTGATGAAGACATACTGCCCCGTTCGCCTGCGAAACAGCGCCAGGTCGGCCTCCACGTCCGCCGGCGTGTAGGCAATCCAGTCCACCACCGCGTCGAAAGTCGCCGCGCCGAGCGCCGCCTTCACCGCCTGCGGATCACGAATGTCCGCATGGAGCACCTCCGCGCCGGCCGGAAGCGGCGTCCGCGATTGCCCCCGGTTGAGAAGGGTAAGGGCGATGCCGCGCGCCAGAGCCAGCCGCGAACACGCCGAGCTGATCACCCCCGTCCCGCCGATAAACAGTACTCGCATGGTCGTTCCTCCTTTGGAAATAGTTGAAAGTTGCGAGTTGGGAAGTTCCGAGTTGGCGACTCTATGGAAATTCCTCAGCGAATCAGCCATGGTCGCCCCGGAATGAATTCCGGCTCTGACAAATCAAGCTCGCTGAAGCGAGCTCCTCCAACAACGCGCTTCAGCGCGTTTGGCTCCTGTCAGACTGCGGATTCCAGCCCCGCTTCAGGCTGCTCTCAAGTTTATCGCCAACGGATAGGCAACGGATAGGCGCACCGCAACGACTGCGAGTATCCTGGGAACGACATCCTGAAATCCAAGAGCGAGGGCTTGACGATGAAAACGCTGCTGTACTTGCTGATGGTGCCCGTCCTTCACCTCTACACCTGGCTGTTGCTCCGCCTGAACCTTCAGCGCGGCGAGCCGCTGCCACCAGGCCCGCGCCTCCTCGTCGCCAATCATCCCACGACGATAGATCCCTTTTTCGTCGCCTGGCTGGCGGGAGGGCCTGCCTGCATTTTGATCACCGAGGATGCCTTCAAAGTGCCGCTGTTCGGCGCGTATCTCCGCCATGCCGGGCACGTCCCCGTCGTGGCCGGCCGGGGACGCGAAGCCTTCACTCAGGCGCAAGCCGCGCTGGAAGCCGGGCGCACTGTGATCATCTTTCCCGAAGGCGATCTCAGCCCGCGAGAGGGACTCTGTCAGGCGCATTCTGGCGCGGCGCGACTGGCGCTGCTCACCGGCGTCCCGGTCATTCCCATCGGGATTTACCTCCCCTGGGAGAGGATACGCTTCCGCGAAGCGCTCTGCGGCGCCCAAGCCGTCATGAGCCGCTGGCCCGTGCAGACGCCCTACGCGATCACGGTAGGACATCCGCTGCGCTTCAAGGGAGATGCGGACGACCGGGCGCGCGTCGCCGAGACGACCGGGGTCATCATGCAGCACATCGCCGCGCTTGCGCAGCAGAGCGCACTGCGACTGCGTCCCGCCAGCGCCCACGGATTTGCACCCGTTGCGCCGGAGCTCACCCGCTAGAAACGCGGCAACGCCGCGGGCGAGGGGCGCGGAGCACCCCTCTCGCGCTCGCGCGCCTACTCCCCCGGATACACCAGCCCCCACGGCGCGCGGAGCTGATCCAGCGTCTCCATGATGGCCAGCGTCTCGTCGAGCGGCATGACGGCGCTTTCCAGTTGGCCCGCGGCCATGCAGCGAGCGACCTCGTCAGCCTCGTAGTTGTAGCCGTTCCCTTTCAGGGGGAAGTGATAGGTCTTTCCGCCTCGGGTGCGGGCCTGTTGCCACGGTCGCTCCAGTCCCAGCGCACGCCCAAGCGCCTTGAGGGACGCCGGCAGCCGCGAGGAGACCTCCGTCAGATGCCGGCGCACCGTCACCCGCTCCGGGCGATACATCAGTGGATGGATGTGGATCGCGCCCTCGGTGCCGAGGATCCACGCTTCAGTGGGGGTCGTCGTCCGCACCGCCGAGGAGAGCACCGCCAGCTGCCCCTGCGGGTACTCGAAGAGATATGCCGATTGCTCGTCCACGCCGGTCTCACCGAGCTGCGCCACCCCCGTCACCCGTGTCGGCGTCCCCAGCACCATAAAAGCCAGTGAGATGGGATAGATGCCCACATCGAGGAGCGCACCGCCGCCCAGCGCCGGGTCGAAGAGCCGGCTGTGCGGGTCGAATGCCGCGCGGAAGCCAAAATCCGCCGTCACCATCCGCACCTCGCCGATGACGCCCTCCGCGAGCCAGCGCCGCACCTGGACCATGGCGGGGAGATAGCGCATCCACATCGCTTCCATGAGGAACAGGCGCCGCGCCCGCGCCTCGGCGATCACCGTCCGCGCCTCGGCCGCGTTGAGGGTGAAAGGTTTCTCGCACAACACGGCCTTGCCCGCGCGCAGACACAGCAGCGTGTTCTCCGCGTGGAAGGGGTGCGGCGTCGCCACGTACACCACATCCACCTCCGGATCCTCCGCCAGCGCGCCATAGCTCGCGTGGCGATGCGGGACGTCGAAGGTGCGGCCGAAGCGCTCCGCCGTCTCCGCCGTCCGCGAGCCGACCGCCACAAGGCGGGCGTCCGGCAAAGCGCGCAACCCGCGCGCGAATTGCTGGGCAATAATGCCTGTCCCTAAAATTCCCCAACGTAGGATCTCTGTCATGGTGTTCTCCAGCGAAAAAGCGAGTCAGCGAAAGGGCGAAAGTAGCGGCTCACATCCACGCGCGATGACGCATCCACAGCAACATGCCCGTCGGCGTGAAGGCCATCAGCAGCAGGGCCACGATGAATGCCGGGGAACTCGTCCACGCGGGGAAGGGGTGAGTCGGCGCGAAGAAGTTCATCCCAAAGAAACCCGCCAGGAACGAGATGGGCATGAACAGCGTGGTGATCACCGTGAGCGTCTTCATCACCTCGTTCATGCGATTGCTGACCACGGAGAGGTAACTATCCAGGGCGCCGGTGACCAAATCGCGCAGGCTGTCAATGATGTCGTAGAGCCGCACGAGGTGATCGTAAACGTCGCGGAAGAAGATACCCTGCTCGGTGGGGATGGTAGCATAGCCGCCGCGCGCCATCTTGTTGAGCACCTCCCGCTGCGGCGCGATGACCCGGCGCAGCGTGACCAGCGTGCGCTTGAGGGTGAAGATCTTCTCCAGGAGATGCGGCCCCGGCGCACCGAAGACCTGATCCTCAATGGAATCAATCTCATCATCAATGGCCTCCACCACTGTCATGCAATCCGTAGCAAGTTCGTCGGCGATGCGATAGAGGAGATGACACGGCCCCTTCTGCAGATACCGCTCATCACGGCGAGAAGCTTTCCACACCCGCTCCAGCGCTTCGATGGGATCGGTGTGATACGTCACGAGGTAATGGGCGCCCAGGAACACATCCAGCTCGTGCGTGTCGAGGTGCTGCCCGGGCTCCGTCTCCAGCGCCACCGCTTGTAACGCCAGGTAGAGGTACTGAATCCAATCATCAATCTTGGGCGAATGGGCCTCTTCCAGGGCATCGTCAATGGCCAGGGGATGGAAGCCAAACGTGTCCCGCAGGACCGGCAGGCACATCTCCACGGGCGCCTGATCCATGTCCACCCACAGGATGCCCTGCGCCTCCTGCAGCGCTTCGGCAAAGCGCTGCGGCGTCAGATCGGTCTGTAGCCCATGTTCTGGAGAAAAGAAGAGAGCTCGAATCATAATTTCGCGTCACTCCTTGGGAAATCAGCAAATCTCAAAATCACTTGCGTGGCGAAAAAGGTACCGCGAACTTCAGGCCGCGCTCAGGCCGCCCCGGAATGAATTCCGGGTCTGCCAGGTCAAGTTCGCTGAAGCGAACTCCCCCAACAACGCCCTTCAGCGCGGTTTGCTTGTGTCAGTCGGTTATACGTACAATCTTTTACCCCCTATCCCTTTCCCCATCCCCCCGCGCTGGCGGGGGGATGGGGAACTTTTTTTGTAGGGCTTTGCAGGCGGGCTATGCCCGCCTGCAAAGCCCCCTTATTTTTTCTCCCCCTCCCTGCCGTTGGGGAGGGGGCCGGGGGAAGGGCAAAAACTACAGATTACAAAGGTTCATCCATCGCCGTCTAGCTACTTGACGTCAGGCTGAACAGTTACCGCACATTTCATTTTTGGATGGTGTGCGCCAGCACTGGCGTCTCCCTCGAAAATAGAGATCAGCGAGTCAGCAGTCAGCAAATCAGCGAATCACTTACGTTCACACCTTCACACGTTCTCACGGTCTCCAAATACTATAAGCAAGCCGGGAATTGTCAAAAGCGCGCTTGTCACTGGCTCAAAATGGGGCACAATAAGGACATGGCGTACAGCGTGAAAAGGTCCTCGGTCAGTTGGCAGACGTCACCCGGCATCGGCGATGCCTCCCCTCGCTGCGTGATTCCCGTTTTGCGTGTCGCGCTTTCCGCTCACAAGCCACGGCCCGTTTGGCGTTTCTCTCCCCGCATTCCGCATTCAAAACATTCAGACTTTAGATTTTAGAAAGGAACAGCTATGAGACGTACAGTATTCACGATCATGTCGTTGGTGATGATTGGCAGCCTGGTGCTGGCCAGCTTCACGCCTGCCGCCGCGCAAGCACGGATGACACAACAACAAAATGTGTTATTGGCGCCAATTTTGGACGAGAACTTCGATTATGGAGATAGCGCCGGGAATCTGACCACAAGCAGCGGCGGGGTCTGGGTTGCCCATTCTGGCACTTCCGGCTTTGTGCAATATGTCACCACCGGGCTCTCTATGGCCGGCTACGGTTCCTCGGGGGTCGGCGGTGCCGCCACAATTTCCACCAGCGGCAGCGAAGACGTCAACCGCAGCTTCACCAATCAAACGTCAGGGACGGTGTACTTCGCCGCACTGGTCAATGTCTCCACCGCCGGTAGCGGCACCTATTTCTTACATCTCAAAGACAGCGGGACTTTCAACTTCCGTGCGCGCGTATTTGCCAAAAATGAGGCCGGAGTCTTGCGCTTCGGATTAGGCGATACCAGCACGGCCAGTTATGCGACGGCTGACTTCAGCTATAACACCACCTATCTCATCGTCGTGAAATTCAATGCTACTACCGGAGATACCGCGTTGTATGTGCTGAACAGTGGCAGCGCCACAGAACCCACCACACCCCTTTTGAGCACTACAGGCACGGCGCAAGCAGTCGAAGGCATTGCCATCCGGCAAGCCAGCGGCGGCCCCTCCGCCACCATTGATGGCATCCGCGTTGCCAACACCTGGGAGGACGTCATCGGATATTCCGGCGGCGGGGGAGGCAGCTTCACCATCGCCAAATCCGCCCCCGCTTCGGTGGAGGTAAGCGAGGCCTTCATCTACACCCTCGTCGCCACCAACGGGACCGGTGCCGTGCGCTCCAACGTCGTCATCACCGATAGCCTGCCCCTCAGCGTGACCGTGGGCACGATCTCCGACGGCGGCCTGGCGACAGGCCACGTCGTGAGCTGGACGGTGGCCTCGCTGGCCGACGGCGCCGCGGTAACCCGCACCGTGCAGGTGACCGCGCCCGACACGGCGACCACCCTGGTCAATAGCGACTACGGCGTCTGGGCCAGCGACTGGACCACCCGCACGGTCGGCAGTCCTGTCAGCACCGTCGTCGAGGCACCGCTGGAACTCGTGCCGATCGCCACCGCGCGTGGTTATGGCGCGGGCTGGACAGGCGCGATGCAGGGACAGGTCACGGTCGCCCCAGGGATGTTCGCGGGCAACACCTTCGCCATCCAGGATGACACCGGCGGCATCTACGTCTATGCCGGCACCTATACCCTGCCCACGATGGCGTTGGGTGATACCGTGCTCGTCACAGGCACCCTGAAACTCTACAACGGCCTCCTGGAAGTGGATCCCGTCACGGGCATCGTCAACCTGGGCGCCGGGACCGTTCCCGATCCCACGTCAGCCACGACCGGCAATGTGGATCCAACACAAGGTTTGCTGATCGAGGTGTCCGGCACGGCGACGTGGTCCACAACCCCGCCAGCGCCCGGCACCGCCAACTGGACCTTCACTATCAACGATGGCAGCGGCCAGGTCGCGGTGTTTGTGGACAAAGACACTCAGATTGACATGCGGAGCTATACCAGCCCGGCGGAAATGACCGTAGTCGGCTTCAGCGGCAACTACAATGCCCCGCAGATCATGCCCCGCATGCAATCCGATATTGTGGTGGCAGCCGAGCCGACCTTCACCATCGCCAAATCCGCCCCCGCCTCGGTGGAGGTAAGCGACGTCTTCATCTACACCCTCGTCGCCACCAACGGGACCGGTGCCGTGCGCTCCCACGTCGTCATCACCGATAGCCTGCCCCTCAGCGTGACGGTGGGCACGATCTCCGACGGCGGCCTGGCGACGGGCCACGTCGTGAGCTGGACGGTGGCCTCGCTGGCCGACGGCACCGCGGTGACCCGCACCGTGCAGGTGACCGCGCCCGACACGGCGACCACCCTGGTCAATAGCGACTACGGCGTCTGGGCCAGCAACTGGACCACCCGCACGGTCGGCAGTCCTGTCAGCACCGTCGTGAAAGAACCCCTGCCTTCCATCCTCTCCATCTACGACCTGCAGTACACCACCGTTGCTGGCGATGGAACATATCCTTCGCTCTATGTGGACGAGGTTGTCACCACCACCGGCACGGTCTGCGCGCTGCTCACCAAAGGATTCATCCTGAGCGAGGCGACCGGGCCATGGCGCAGCATCTACAGCTATACGGGAACCGGCGCCAAGCCGCAGCTGGGCGGAGAATACCTGCTCCGTGGCACACTGACGGAATACTGGGGGACGACCGAGTTCAGCTATCCCGGCCGGGCGTACCAAGGCACCGGCGATGATGTCTGCACGCCCACCGTGGTGACCGCACTCGACGTTCCGGCAAACACAGCTTCCCAGAGTGAGGCCTATGAATCCACGATAGTGGAATATCACACCATCACCATCACGGCCGTGGAAACCTATGGCGCTCTGTTTAAGGATAGCAGCGGCGGCACAGGCTCTATTGGCAAGTTGAGTTATTACCCTGCCGATATGGCTGTAGGGCAGCGATACGTCTATGTGCGGGGGCCGTTGATTTATGACCGTGATAGATACCGCGTCATGCCGCCAACCGCCGCCGACATCAAGCTGCTCGACCTGACGCCGCCGACCGTCTCCGCGACACTGCCGGCCAACGGCGCGACCGACGTCAGCCCCTATCAGCCGCTCTACGCCACCTTCAGCGAGCCCGTCAACCCCACGACAGTCAACGCCTCCACGTTCCTGCTGACCGGCAGCGACGGCGCGGTTACGGGAACGGTGACCTATGACGCGGCCACGAAGCAGGCGACCTTCACACCGGAGGCCGCCCTCGCTTCGAACAGCGCCTACACGGCAACCCTGACCGCCGGGGTGAAGGACCTCTCCGACAACGCGCTGATCCTCTACAGCTGGAGCTTCACCACCGGCGCGGAAGATACCACGCCGCCAGCAGTGACCGCGCGCACGCCCGCCGCGGGCGCGGGAGACGTGGCCCTCAACGCCAACATCGTCGTCACTTTCAGCGAGAGCCTCAAACCCGCGACAGTCGTGGGCGGCAACTTCACCCTCACGGGGCCTTACGGCGCCGTGCCCTGGGATAGCGTCGCCTATGACCTGGCGACCTCACGGCTGACGCTCAATCCGGGCGGCCTGCTCCTCCCGGAGACGGTCTACACCTTCACCATCGCGGTCGCCGTCACCGATTGGGCCGGCCTGCCGGTCGTCGCCACGGACCGCGTGTGGAGCTTCACCACCCGGCCCGAACCGCCGATGAACGCTTACCTCGGCGATCTGCACAACCACACCGGCTACTCCGACGGCTCCCTGACCCCCTACGACGCCCTCACCCGCGCCAAAGCCGCCGGGCTGGATTTCCTGGCGATCACCGACCATTCCTACGCGATTGACGACGCCGAATGGGCCGACACCCTGGCGCGGGCCGAGGACTTCACCGAAAACGGCGTTTTTGTGGCCCTGCGCGGCTTCGAATACACCCAGGGCGCGGAAGGACACATCAACGTCTACAACACCGTCCGCCATGCCGTCCGCAGCGACGTCGGCTTCACCTATGCCGACTACACGCCCAATCTGGAGCTGGGGCAGACCGTGGACGGTTTCTATCACTGGCTGGCGATCACCGGCACGCAGGCGCTGGACGACTACGGCACGGTGATGCAGTTCAACCATCCGGGCTGGATCAACTTCAACGATTGGAAGTATCATCCCGAAGTCGAAAGCATCGCGCAGCTCGAGGAAATCGGCAACGGGTGGGGCAGCTCGTACTTCTTCTCCTGGGACGAGTGGGTCCGCTCGCTCGATTACGGCTGGAAGGTCGGCGCGACCAACAACTCCGACAATCACACGCCCAACTGGGGCACGATCACGCCGCATCGCACCGGCGTGGTGATGCCGGCGCTCACCAAGGGCGACTTGCTCGACGCGCTGCGCGCCGGCCGCACGTATGCCTCGGAGGACTCCAATACCGGGCTCTTCTTCAAGGCCAACGGCTATTGGATGGGCTCGGAGCTCCCCAACCCCGGCAACCTCACCTTCGAAATCTGGGGCGAGGATCCGGATGGCGAGCTCACCACGAAGCTGGAGCTCTACACCGACGGCGGCGTGGTAATTACCTCAACGCAGCCGACCGGCGCTGCCTTCGACTGGAGCTTCGCGCTCGACGTCACGCCCGGCGTGCACTACTACTTCGTGATGGCGACGCAGGCGGATGGCGACCGCATCGTCTCCTCGCCCGTGTGGACGATGGGTGAGGAAGACGTCAGCATCACCGATTTGACCGTGCAGCCGACCATCCCCACCATCTACAACCCCAACCTCTTCACGGCGCGCGTCACCAATCGCGGCGCGACGACGCAGACCCTCACAGTCACCTTCAGCATCAACGGTAGCCCCATCGGCTCGGTGCCGGCGACGGTGCCGCCCTGCAGCACCGGTCCCTGCGCGGACGTCTACGCCAACATCACCTGGCAGGCCACCGAGGTCGGCCCCGTCGAAGTCGTGGCGGAACTGCAAGGCGCACCCGCTTCCGACGCCCCGGAGGACAACCGCGCCACCCTGCAGCTCAACGCGACCGACGAGCGGGTGCCGCTGATCATCATTGACAACGGGCACAACAACATTGCCTCGGATCTCAACAGCGTCCGGCCCTTCGTCAATGACATGACGGCCCACGGCTACAACGTGCTCTTCAACCTCGATGAGATCACCGCGACCGACCTGAACACCGCGACGACCCGGTTGCTCATCATCAACGCCTTCGGCCCCGCGCCGCTGACGGATGCGGAGCTCGCCGCGATCGCCGACTATGTGGCGGCAGGCGGCAGCCTCTGGCTCAACGGCCTCTCCGACTACACCGGCAAGGTGGAATGGGCTGACACCGTCGCCGACCGGCTGAACGCCATCGTCGCGGCGGTAGAGACCCGCACTGGCCAGCAAGTCCCCATCCGCGTGAACGACGACGAAGTGCTGGATGGCAACAACAACAACGGCTATCAGTGGGGCGTCGTCTGGCACCTCTTCCCCTCGGCCTTCACGACCGGCATCGGGATGAACGTGGAGGGCGTCCAGACCTGGTCCGTCTCCTCGTTGGTGGATCGCAACCACCAGGGCCTGAGCCAGGCCGACCTGGGCGAGAACGGCTTCATCGCGGTGTTGGGCGACCTGGATCCCGGCTCTTCCAGCGGCGCGCACTACACCAACGTGCCCAACCGCACCCATAACACCGACGCCGATTCCTGGGGCGACGCCTACCTCTACCCTGCGGACGAGGCGCTGCCGAGCGCTGCAGGCTACGACATCCCCGACGCGCCAGGGCGCTTCTTCTTCTACGGCGATTCCAACGACCCCTTCAACATCTTCTCCTACACCGCCGGCGACGGACGCCAGAACGAGATCTTCAACCTCGAAACCGTGATGTGGCTGCTCGGCGAGCCGCTGCAGAAGCAGACGATCGCCGAGGTGCGTGAGGGTGAGGACGATCCCGTCAACCTGCGCAAACTGGTGTGGGTCGAGGGGGTGGTCACCGCCGCCTACGGCGAATTCTTCGACGTGCTCTACGTCCAGGATGAGACCGGCGGCATCACCGTTTTTGCGCCCGCGGGGACGGCCTCTGCGGCGGTAGGAACCATGCCCGAACGCGGCGACTTCGTCCGCGTGTTGGGCACGGTGGACAGCTACCAGGGCGACACGGAGCTGCAGTTCTTTGAAACGGAGCAGATCCAGGTCATCACGCCCACTTACGTGAGTCCCACCGAGCTGGCGCTGGGCGGCGACTTCCTGCGTCCGCTGAGCACCGCCGAAGCGGCATCGGAAGCGAGTGAGGGGTGGCTGATGGTGGTTACCGGCACGGTCACCGCCAAAGCCGCCGACAACAGTTACCTCCTCGTGAATGACGGCTCTGGCCCGGTGCGCGCTTTCCTGGATGGCTACAACGGCACGTGGGAAACCGTCCACGTGCTGGATCGCGTGACCGTGGCCGGCCTGGGTTCAGAGGACTACGACGGTCAGCGCATCCGCGTGCGACACTTCCAACACGACACCCGTCCCGACGATGCGGCGGTGCTGGCGCCGGCCGCGGATCTGCGCCAGTCCTTCAAAGAAGTCAGCGCGGTCGAAATCTACCCCGGCGAGCGGCTCACCTACACGCTCAACTTCGTCAACACCGGCAACCTCACCGCTACGGTGGAATACACCGATGTGCTGCCGACCGTCCTCACTCTGGTGAGCGGCGACCTCGAAGACACCGTGGAAGTCGGCCCGCTGGAGACGGTGCAGGTCAGCATCGTCGCGCAGGTCAAGCCGGCGACTCCCGCCGGTACGACATTCGCCAACACCATGTCAGTGGATGATGGCACGACCATTTCGGAGTTCACCTCACCGGAGACGACGGTCCTCTCCATGCCCGAACTCGTGATCACCAAGACGGTCCAGCCAGTCGCCAATGTCGCCCTGGGTGACAGCGTCACTTACACCCTTACCCTGGACAACAGCGGCGAAGCGATCGCGCAAGGGATCGCCCTCACCGACACGCTGCCCGCCGGAATCACCTTTGGCGCGTTCGTCGTCGCCAACGGCGCGACGCAGACCGCCGGCGTGATTCACTGGAGCGGGCAGCTCGGGGCCGGCGCCAGCGTCCAGATCGTCTTCACCGCCACGGTGAACGACGACCCGGCGCTCTATGGCCAGACCATCATTAACACTGCGCGCTTCACCTCCGCCAACGCGGGGAGCGGCGAAGACGAGGCCACCTTCGGCATGATCGGCGCGCCCGTGCTGGCGCTCACCAAGAAAGTGGCCACCAACGGAGCGGTTGATCTGGGTGACAGCGTCACTTACACCCTTACCCTGGACAACAGCGGCGAAGCGATCGCGCAAGGGATCGCCCTCACCGACACGCTGCCCGCCGGAATCACCTTTGGCGCGTTCGTCGTCGCCAACGGCGCGACGCAGGCCGCCGGCGTGATTCACTGGAGCGGGCAGCTCGGGGCCGGCGCCAGCGTCCAGATCGTCTTCACCGCCACGGTGAACGACGACCCGGCGCTCTACGGCCAGACCATCACCAACACTGCGCGCTTCACCTCCGCCAACGATGGCAGCGGCACGGCTGACGCCGCCTTTACAGTGAAACCGCAGTACAGGATCTTCCTGCCGCTGGTCGCCAGGAACTTCTCCGGCTAACCCCCGGCTCTTGCAAAGCACAGCCCCCCGCGGCCTGGAGCCGCGGGGGGCTGTCTTTAGCTGAGATAGAGCGCTTTCAGCGCCACACCGGCACGAACATCATCCACTGCTCTGGATGCTGCCGGATCAGACCCTCCAGCTCCGTCAACACCCGGCGCAAGTTCACGGCGATATCGTGCTCGCGGTCGCCCGTCTGCACCGGCTCCCAATGCGGATTGACGACGGCGTGATATTCGCCCTCCTCGTAGAAGCAGGTCCCCGTCATCACCACGCAGTTGGCCCGCAGCACCATCCGCATGTAGCCTACCGGCAAATGTGCAGTCGCGCCGAAAAACTCCACCGGCGCATCGCCCTCGCCGATGGGACGGTCCACGCCGGTGATGACGCCTTCCCCTTCCCGCAAGCGGCGGATGGCCTGCCGCAGCGTTTCGGGGGAAATGGGAGAGAGGCTGCGAGGGCCACACCTCCCGCCGCCACATGCCCCAGCGTGTTGAGGCCATGGGCCAGGGCCAGCAGGATAAAGGCCACCGCTTTTGCCACGCCGAAGGGCGCCCGCAGCCACGGCGAACCGACCAGGAAGCGCCCCACCTTGCTGCGCATCAACTCAAAAGGCTTGAGGCCCCGCGCCGGCGCTACCGAGCGCACCGAATCCACAAACGTGCCGCGAATCACCACAATCA
>Ga0209606_1002079_pt1 | contig 23190 bp, 20 predicted proteins | sample AD_UKC057_MetaG_FD_184412 | JGI IMG/M metagenome (GOLD analysis project Ga0209606, IMG submission 184412) | Active sludge microbial communities of municipal wastewater-treating anaerobic digesters from USA - AD_UKC057_MetaG (SPAdes) (version 2) | ecosystem: Engineered > Bioreactor > Anaerobic >...
TTGATGAAGAGGGGGACGAGGATCTTGGCGCCCGATTCGATCGTGCAGTACTTGGTGACGTTGGAGGCCGAATCGCCGCGCACGCCGGGCTCGGCTTCAACGACTTTAAAATCGATGTTGCCGGGCAGTTCCGCCGTCAGCGGCGCCCCCTCGAGGAAGCGGATGAAACACATCCCCCCCTCCTTGAGGAAGCGGGTCTGGTCGCCGAGCATCTCGGCGGCGATGAAGGTCTGGTCGTAAGTCTCGGTATCCATGAAATAGAGGCTGCCGTCGGACTCATAGAGGTACTGCATCTCTTTTTCGTCGAGGCGGACCGCTTCGATGTTGTCGGTCATGCGGAAGGTGTTTTCGATGACACGGCCGGTCTTGGCGTTCTTGAGTCTGGTGCGTACCATGGCGCGCCAGTTGCCCGGGGTGACGTGCTGAAACTCGCTGATGATCCAGATATCATTGTTGAAGCGAATGGCCATGCCATTGCGGAATTCGGAAATTGCAGCCATAGGGACTCCCTTTTGGGTTTTTCTCAGCTTTTATTTTACATACTTTTTAGAACAGATGCAAGAAAATATCTCGCCGTCCTGATCGAGCCGCGTTTTACGGCGCAGAAAGGACTTGCATTTATCCTGCGCCGGCGCTAACTTTTAAAAAACCCTGCACTATCCGTCCCGGGCAGGAACAGATCCATAAGGAGAGCGTGATGTACGGAATCGACAGCGCAGTTCTGGTATGGTTTTTCATCGGCTTTTTACTCATCATCACCGAACTGGTGATGCCCGGTTTTATCGTCATCTTTTTCGGCGTCGGCGCCTGGGTGACCTGCCTCCTGCTCGAGCTGGGGCTCATCCACTCCTTCAACGCGCAGCTGATCGTCTTTCTGCTCGCCTCCGGAGCCTCCCTCCTCCTCTTCCGCAAAAAGGGTAAAACCCTCTTCGACGGCAAGAAATCGGGTAAACTCGGCCCCTTTGAATCCCTGGACGATTACATCGGCAAGCGGGCTGTAGTGGTCGAGGCGATCAAGCCCGGCGATCCCAACGGCAAGGTGGAGTTCAACGGCACGCGCTGGAACGCCGAATCGGCGGAATCACTCCCCGCCGGCGAACCCGTCGAGATCATCAAACGTGAAAACCTGACCCTGGTGGTCAAATCCCTCTCTTCATGAGCGCTTGCGGCGCCGCGGGGAAGTGAAGACGGTGCCAGCGCCGTCCGGATGCGACCGCCCGCACCGCCGCAGGCTGTTCCACCCTCTCTCTGAAAGGAGCACTCCATGCTGCAAGCCGAAACCCTGATCCTCATCGGACTCATCATCCTGGCGATCATCATCCTCTCGAAATCGGCCAAGGTGGTGCCGCAAAAGACCGTCTACATCGTCGAGCGCCTCGGCAAATACAGCGGCACTCTCGAAGCGGGCTTTCATATCCTCATCCCTTTCATCGACCGCATCCGCTACATCCATTCGCTCAAGGAGAACGCCATCGACGTTCCGGAGCAGTCCTGTATCACCAAGGACAACATTCAGGTCGACATCGACGGCATTCTCTATTTTGTGATCGTCGACCCGGTCAAGGCTTCGTACGGCATCAACGACTATGCCTTCGCCTCGATCCAGCTTGCGCAGACCACCATGCGTTCAGAGGTCGGCAAGATCGATCTCGACAAGACCTTTGAGGAGCGGGAAAAGATCAACATGGAGATCGTCGCCGCGGTCGACAAGGCCTCGATGCCCTGGGGTCTGAAGGTGACCCGCTACGAGATCAAGAACATCGTCCCGCCGCCGAGCATCAAGGACGCGATGGAGAAGCAGATGCGCGCCGAGCGCGAAAAGCGCGCCCTCATTGCCGAGTCGGAAGGCGACAAGCAGGCCAAGATCAATCGCGCCGAAGGTGACAAGCAGGAGGCGATCGCCAAATCGGAAGGCGAAAAGATGAAGCGCATCAACGAGGCCGAAGGCCGCGCCCAGGAGATCGAGCGCGTCGCCCAGGCCACCGCCAGGGGGATCCGCGAGATCGCCTCGGCCATCGCCGCGCCGGGCGGCAGCCAGGCGGTCAACCTGCGCATCGCCGAACAGTATCTGGGCGAGTTCGGCAAGCTGGCGACCAAGAGCAACACCATGATCATCCCCGCCAACATGACCGATGTGGCCAGTACGGTGGCGACGGTGGCGCGGATCTTCAGCCAGACCAACAAGGAGATGAACGAGCCGCCGAAGGAGATGTAGGCGGCCCGCGGGTGTGACGCCCGTTAACCCGCCCGCCGGACCCGGTTCGGACCGGCGGGCGCGGCTGCGGGAGCATGTGAAGGGAGGCGGATGTGCGCGCCGCGAAGAAGAAAAACGGCTTGACTCTGCAGGCCTACGCCGGCACCACCGGCGTGCTGCTGGCGATGAACGCCTCCGGCGCCAAGCGCAAGGGGCTGCTCGGCTTTGCCATCGAACGCGAGGGGCCGGCCCCCGGCCGGGTGCGCTGGCTCCAGGGCAGCCTCCGCTTCCCGGGCGAATTATCGGACGTCAATACGCCGGTCGACAGCAGCCTCGGCCCCATCCAGAAATTCCGCTGGTCCGATTACTCGGTTTACGCCAACACCCCCTACCGCTACAAAATATACGGCGTCTACGGCCGGCCGGGCAAGCTGCGCTATCTCGACGGCCCCGAGGTCGAGCTGCGCAGCGAGTCGCTGCTCGAGGGCCGGCACCAGATCATCTTCAACCGCGCGGCGGCGGCCAGCCAGGCCTACGCCCGCCGCTTCGGCAACGCCAATCCCGACCATCCGGACCAGGCGGAGGCGCGCGCCTGGCTCTCGCGCGGCCTCTATGAGCGGCTGCAGGGCTTTTTCGACCAGGCCCTCGACGCCAGCTGGGCCCTCGACGTCGCCGTCTACGAGATCGAGCTGCCCGAGACCGTCGCCGCCCTGGCGCAGGCGCTGGCGCGCGGCGTGCGCGTGCGCATCATCTATCACAGCCGCAGCCAGGATCCCCAGACCGCGCTCAACGAGCAGGCCCTGGAGCCCCTGCCCGGCCACGTCAAGACCAGCCGCATCACCTCCGCCATCTTTCATCACAAATTCTGCGTGCTCAGCCGCCTGCAGGGCGACGGCAGCCGCTTGCCGGTCGCCCTCCTCACCGGCTCGACCAATTTCACCGCCAACGCCGTCTACCGCCAGGCCAATGTCGTCCATATCATGGAAGAGCCGGAAATCGCCGGCCAGTACCTCGAACTCTTCAACCGCATCTTCAACGGCATGCCCCCCGGCGATACCCGCAAATATATCAACAGCGTCAATCCGGCCGTGGCGGGAGCGGCTCCGCAGGTGCTCTTCAGTCCGCGCTCGCACCTGACCGACCTGGTCGAGGTGACCGGTATCGTCAAACAGGCCCGGCGCGACATCGTCTTCTGCACCGCTTTCAACCTGCTTGACGCCATCGAGGAGGCCCTGCTGGGCGGAGAGGATAGCGACGTCATCCGCTACGGCCTGCAGAACACCAAATCGCGCATCACCGGCACCCACCGCCACGCCCGTTTCGTCACCCCCGCCTTTCTCGGCAGCGGACTGGAGGGCTTTCTCAAAGAGTCCTACGCCGGCCAGGCGGGCAACATCCTCATCCACCTCAAGACCATCGTCACCGATTTCAGCACCGCCCATCCCACGGTCATCACCGGCTCGAACAATTTCTCGCGCAGCGCCTCGGCCAGCAACGACGAAAATCTGCTCATCGTCAGCGGCGAGACCGCGGTCGCCGATATCTATGTCACCGAGATGATGCGCCTCTACGACCACTACCGCTTTCGCTACAATGTCAAGGCCCGCAGCGGCCGCGGCGCGCCGGGCCGGCTGGTGCTGGCAACGGACGACCACTGGACCGACCGCTACTACGCCCCGCAGAGCCTGGAGTACTATGAGCGGATGCGCTTCTGCGATCCTGATTAGCGCAGCGCCCGCTTGCCCTCATCCCGCCGCGATCAGCCCCTGGTCCGCAAAGCTGTAGTACGAATCCCGGCCGATGATGAGATGGTCGAGCACGGCGAGGTCGAAAGGCCGGCAGGCGAGGATGATCTTGTCGGTCACCTTCTTGTCTTCGATGGAGGGGTGCGGATCGCCGCTGGGGTGGTTGTGGACGAGGATGACGGCCGCGGCGGCGTGGTGGAGTGCTTCGGAGATGATCTCGCGCGGCGAGACCACGCTCTCGGTCAGCGAGCCCTCGAAGAGGATCTTGTCGGCGACGATATCGTGGCGGGTGGTGAGAAAAAGGACCTGAAAGACTTCGCGGGAGAGATCACGGAGGCGCAGGCGGAGATAGTTATAGACCTCCCCGGAGTTCTGCACCCGCGCCTCCTGACGGTTCCATTTCTGCTCGCTGAAGCGCTTGGCCAGCTCGAGGGCGGCCTTGACCTGGCAGGCCTTGGCGTCGCCCATCCCCTTGAGCTGGCGCAGGGAGGCGACCGGCGCGGCGTCGAGGCCGCGCAGGCCATCGAACTGGCTGATCAGTCTGCGCGCCAGATCGACAGCGGTGGTCTTGCCCGCGCCGACGCGGAGAATGATGGCGAGCAGCTCCGCCTCGGAGAGGGCAGCGGGCCCGTGGCGCAGCAGCCGTTCGCGCGGCCGCTCCTCCTCGGGCCAGTCGGTGATGCGGTTGGGATAATCGGCCATGGATTTTTCCCTCATGTTCGCTGCAGCCCGGCTTACTCCTCCTCCCGTCCTATCCGATGATAGCGATTTTGCCGGGGCGGCGCAAGCGAAAAGCGCGCTGTGGCGATTTTTTCCCTTTTCAGCCGCAGCTGGCACAAGGCCGCTTTTTCTGTTGATTCCCATCCCCCCGCGTGTTACCTTTAGGCATGAAAAAGCCGTCACTCCTCATCCTCCTGCTGATCTGCACCGTCCTCCAGGCCGGCGACCGCCGCCTCGTCCGCATCCATCTCGAAGATCCGCAAGAGATCAGGCGGCTGCAGGCCATGGGGCTCGACCTCGCCTCGCGGCGCAGCGGAGTCGATGCCGACGCCGTCCTCTCTCCCGCCGAAGAGGCCGCCCTGGCGGCCGAAGGCTTCCGGCTCGAACCCCTCACGGCGCCGGCCGCTCTCGCCAGGACCGCCGCCGCCCTGACCGGCGACATGGGCGCCTACCACACCTGGCAGGAGCTGGGCGAGGAACTCGCCGCCCTCGCCGAGAGCTATCCGCGCATCATGCGCCTCACCTCCATCGGCCGTTCGGTCGAGGGGCGCGAGATCTGGGCGGTCAAGCTCTCCGACCACCCCGATCTCGAGGAGGAGGACGAGGCGGAGGTGCTCCTCACCGCCGCCATCCACGCCCGCGAGATCATCACCCCGGAGATCCTCCTCGACCTCATCCACCACCTCACCACCTTGTACGGCAGCGACTCGCTGCTCACCCGCCTGGTCGACGAGCGGCAGATCTGGCTGGTGCCAATGCTCAATCCCGACGGCCACGTCCGCGTCGAGAACGGCGATATCTGGTGGCGCAAGAACTGCCGGCCCAACGCGGACGGTTCCACCGGCGTCGACCTCAACCGCAATTTCGGCTACATGTGGGGCTATGACGACTATGGCTCCTCGCCCCGGCCGGTCTCGGAGACCTACCGCGGCAGCGCCCCCTTTTCCGAGCCCGAGACCGCCGCCCTGCGCGATTTCGCCGCCGCCCACCGCTTCGCCGCCGTGGTCAACTATCACAGCTACGCCCGCGCCGTCCTCCTGCCCTGGGGCTATATATACGGCAACACCCCCCATCACCAGGTCTTTCTCGAGCTCGGCCGCAGCCTCAGTGCCGCCAGCGGCTACGAATACGGCAACTGGGCGATGGGTCTGCTCTACGGCACCAACGGCGACGCCGACGACTATTTTTACGGCGCCAGCCGGGAGGCCCACCCCTGCTTCAGCGTCACCATCGAGGTCGGCACCTCCTTTCATCCGCCCGAGGAGGAGATGAGCCAGCTCATCGCCGAGAACCGCCCCGCCAGCCTCTACATCGCATATATCGCGGACAAGCTGGCCAGAAATCCCTGGCTGATCGTCCCGGCCGACAGCGCCGGATCCGCGCTAACCACAGCCGTCGCCGCGGCTGATGAGCCGGAGCAGCAGCCAAAGGCCTTCGCCCTGCTGCGCAGCTATCCCAATCCTTTCAACGCCGCCACCACCATCAGCTTTACGCTGACGGAGGCCGCAGCCATCCGCATCGCCCTCCTCGACGCCCTCGGACGGCCGCTGCGCACGCTGCGGCAGGGCTTTTACCAGGCCGGCGAGCACCGGCTCCGGCTCGACGCAGGCGGACTGCCGAGCGGGCTCTATTTCTGCCGGCTCGAGAGCAGCGTTTCCTTCGCTCAGGCCGATGCGGCGGCAGCCGGCGGGAGAGGCGCCCCGGCCTCCACGCAGGCCGGTCCGCGCCAGTCCGCCCTGCTCAGGATCCTCCTGCTCCGCTAAATTCCCCTTGAAAAAGTGCCTGAAATTCGCTACACTCTATTCTAACCGGAGCAAGGGGTACGCATGCAGAAGAAAACGCACTTGATCAACGTCCTGCCCGAAAACCTGATCAACAAGATCGCCGCCGGGGAGGTCATCGACCGCCCGGCCTCCGTCGTCAAGGAACTGGTCGAGAACAGCATCGACGCCGGCGCCAGCCAGATCACCCTGATCATCAAGCAGGGGGGCAGCCAGCTCATCCAGGTCAACGACAACGGCAGCGGCATGAGCGAACAGGACGCCATTCTCTCGCTGCAGCGCCACGCCACCTCCAAGATCCACACCTACGCCGACATTGAAAAGATCCTCACCCTCGGCTTTCGCGGCGAGGCCCTCGCCAGCATCGCCGCGGTCTCGCGGCTCGAGCTGCGCACCGTGCCCAAAGGGTCGATCGAGGGGACGGCCATCCTGGTCGAGGGCGGCGTGGTGCAAAAGGTGGAGGGCTCCGGCGGCAATCCCGGCACCTCGATCGCGGTCAAGAACCTCTTTTTCAACACCCCGGCCCGGCGCAAATTCCTGCGCGCGGAGGGCACCGAGTACCGCTCGATCCTGGCGATGATGAACCACTTCACGCTCGCCTTTCCCGACATCGGCTTTCACGTCGTCAACGATGACGCCGACGTCTATCGCCTCGCCCCGGCGCCCCTCGCCGACCGCATCGCCGAGGTGCTCGGATCGCGCGTGCGCAACAACCTGGTCCGGGTCGAGGACGAAACCACCCTCATGACCATCAGCGGCTATATCGGCAACTATGACGTCATGCGCAAGTCGCGCAACGACCAGTACCTCTTTCTCAACCGCCGCTTCATCAATGACCGCACCCTCAGTTACGCGGCCACCCAGGCCTTCGGCGAGACCATCCCCAAGGGGCACTATCCCCTCTTCATCCTCTTTCTTGACATCGACCCCGAGCGCGTCGACGTCAACGTCCATCCGACCAAGAACGAGGTCAAGTTCGCCGACTCCCGCCTGGTCTTCGACCTGCTGCGCAGCGCGGTCAAGCGCGCCCTGCGCACCGACCATATCATCCCGGAGATCCAGCAGTTCTATCCGCCGCGCTGGGGCGCCGGCGGCCAGCCCGGCAGCCGCAGTGACGGCCTGCCCGCCAGCCCGGGCGACCTGGTCAGGCCTGACGATCAGGGCTCCTTCGACTGGGAGAGCGGCGAGCCGGTCTTTCCCCCGCCCGGGCTCTTTCCGGGCGGCTATCCCGGCGGCGCGCCCTGGACAATACCCTCCGGCTCCGCGCCCGCCGGTGAGGCCGATACGGGCGGAGCGGATTTTGGCGGATTCAGTCAAGGCGGTTCGAGCGCCGGCGGAACGGGCGCAGGCGAGCCTGCAGGGGAGCCTGCAGGCGAGCCTGCCGGTGAGGCCTCCGGTGAAACCGCCACCGGCGGCGGCAGCCCGGCCGGCGGCCCCTTTCCGATCCAGAACAGCGGCGTCTCCGGGCCGCGGCCGCGCGAGACCGCCACAGTCTGGCAGGTGCAGAACAAATACATCGTCTCGCAGATCAAGAGTGGCCTGGTGGTGATCGACCAGCACGTCGCCCACGAACGCATTCTCTACGAACGCGCCAAAAAGAACATCACCCGGACCGAAGGGGCCTCCCAGCAGCTCCTCTTCCCCCAGACCCTCGAACTCTCCGCCCAGGACTATCAGGTGGCTGTCGAGATCGCCCCCTGGCTGGAAAAGATCGGCTTTCTGATCAAGCTCTTCGGCGGGCGTACCGTGGTCGTCGAGGGGGTGCCCACGGGGATGCGCATCGGCGCGGAAAACGCCATCCTGATGAACATCATCGACCAGTACCGCGAGTACGCGGCCACCGAGACCGACATGCGCGAGCGGGTGGCCAAGAGTTTCGCCTGCCGCTCGGCGATCATGGCCGGAGAGCGGCTCACGGTCGAGGCGATGAACGCCCTCATCGACCAGCTCTTCGCCACCGAGAACCCCTATTTCTGCCCGCATGGCAGACCGGTGATGATCACCATCACCGTGGACGAACTGGACCGCAGATTTGACCGCAAATAGAGTCCCTATCCTGGTCGGCCCGACGGCGGCCGGCAAGAGCGCCGTGGCCCTGGCCCTGGCGGCCAGGCTCGGCGGCGAGATCGTCTCGGCCGACTCGCGCCAGATCTACCGCCACATGGACATCGGCACCGCCAAGCCCTCCGCGGCGGAGCTGGATCGCGTCCGCCACCATTTTATCGGCATCTGCAACCCCGATGAGGAGTACAGCGCCGGCAGCTACGGCCGCGCCGCGCGCGCGTGCATCGACGGCCTCTTCGCGCGGGGCATCCAGCCGGTAGTGGCCGGCGGCTCGGGCTTTTACATCCGCGCCCTGGTCGACGGCCTCTTCGCCCCGCAGGCCTCGGACCCGGCGGTCAAGCAGAAATGGCGCCTCCGCATCGCCGCCGAGGGCGCCGCGGCCATCCATGAAGAGCTGGCGAAGGTGGATCCGGCCAGCGCGGCGCGGCTCCATCCCAACGACATCCAGCGCGTCATCCGCGCCCTCGAGGTCCAGGAGATCACCGGCCGGCCCATCTCCGACTTTCAGAGCGGCGAGGAGGAGCCGGCATCGTTCCTCCCCCTCTTCATCGGACTGGTCCGTCCGCGCGAGGCTCTCTACCGGCGCATCGACCTCCGTGTCGAGCAGATGCTCAGAGATGGACTGCTGGAGGAGATCCGGCGGCTGACGGCGATGGGATACGGCCTGCACAACAACGCCCTGCTCACGGTGGGTTATCAGGAGATCCTCGAGTGCCCGGAGCTGCTCCAGCCGGGCGCGGACCTCTCGGCGGCGATGCTGCTCATCCAGCAGCACACCCGCCAGTACGCCAAGCGGCAGATGACCTGGTTCCGCCGTGACGAGCGCATCACCTGGATCGACGTCGAGGAGCGGAGCGAAGAGGAGATCGCAGGAGAGATCGTCAACCGGTGGGAAACATACGGCCGGGAAACAGAGCGCAGGGATTAATCAACAGGCGGGAAAACCATGAGCGGGAAACAGCGCAGCGAGGAAAAGATCGTCACGGAGGAGCAGCTCAAGCGGCGGCTGCAGCGGGAGCGTCGGGCGGGCCGGCTCATCGTCTGGACCAACGGGGTGTTCGACATCCTGCACGCCGGCCACGTCACCTATCTGGAGCGTGCCGCTGCGCTCGGCGATGTGCTGGTGGTCGGCCTCAACACCGACGCCTCGGTGCAGCTCAACAAGGGGCCGCTGCGGCCGATCGTGCCGGAGCGGGAGCGCGCCCGCCTGCTGGCGGCCCTCGCCTGCGTCGATTATGTGATCCTCTATGGCGACCAGTCGCCGGTGGAACTCATCGGGCGGCTCAAGCCGGACATCTACGCCAAGGGGGGGGATTACACCGTCGAGACCATCAACCAGCCCGAGCGGCGGCTGATGGAGGGGTTGGGCGGCCGCATCGAGCTGCTGCCCGGCGTGCCCGGGCTTTCGACCACCCATATCATCGAGCGCATCCTCAAGGCCTACACCTGACCCGGAGCGGAGTAAAGAGCGCTCCGGTTCAAGCCGGCCGGCCAATGGCCCTCGCGCATCCGCAACGAAAAAGAACAAAAACAGGCGATCCGGTCGCCAGCCCCAACATCAAGCCGCCACATATGGTGCACGCCGGCGCTTAAAAGCGGCAAAAATCGCTATTTTGAAAATATTTCTTGACCTGATATCAATTTATGAGTATCATTCAACACGCCTGTGGGTGAAAGAGCACTCAGCAGCGCAGAGCCGGCAGGGCATTTTTCCAGCTCGCCCGGCCGCAGCACCAGGGGAGGGGGTCACTCTCTCTACTCTCCATATTCACCTGCATCCGCAAGACCGGACCAGCAGACACGCCGAATCACAACGGATTCCACACTCAAATCATTCAGTCAGAGGTTACCCTGCAGCACGGGAATACGCCCCGGTAAAACAAACCCGCATGGCCGTCTGATTTTCAGGCCATCCCGGCCGGCTGCCCCGGCCGGTCTCGCGCCCGAACCACAGGCGCCATGAAGGTTTCTTTTATCTTTCCACCTGTTGGCCTCCCCGCTGTCAGGTACACCTCACCCAGCCTTGATGAAGCGCCTTTGCCCCGCGCAAGGCGCGAGCATGGCATCAATCGCCCCAAAAGCGAATTGCATCGGCAGCGCACTCCCATCAAGGAGGCGTATCATGACAACACTTTTTCTGGAGGCTTTGATCAGGAAGCATCTGGCGGATCCGCAGTTCTGCGTCAAGCGGCTGGCGCTCATGCTGCGGATCTCGACGTCGCATCTGCGCAAAATCGTGCACCAGCTCTCGCACACCTCGCCGCAAAAGCTGATCGAGGAGATGCGGATGAGGCTCGCCGTCCAGTTGCTGGAGCAGCAGTTCAAGATCCACACGATCGCCCGCACTGTCGGCTATAATTCCGACCGGGCTTTCCGGGCGGCCTTTCGCCGGTGGCAGGGGAGTTCGCCCATCGAGTACAAGAAAATGGCGCGCGCCCAATGAGAGGTTGAGATTCCGCCGCCCTTGCTGTTGGCGGCGCAGCACATCGCGTGATCAACCGGAGGCGAGATGAGAATCCGGTCCAGATTTCCCCTCGTTCGCCAGTACGACCAGCTCGACTGCGGACCCGCAGCCCTCCTTTCCGTGCTGCGCTTTTACCGCGGCGACACGACTCTCGTCCATGCGCGGCAGCTCTGCCGGACCGACATTCAGGGCACGACCATGCTGGATATGGTCCGGGCCGCCCGGGCGATGGGCTTCAAGGCGCAGGGCGCCCGCGGCTCGTTCGAGCAGCTGGCGAAAGAAAAACTGCCTTGCATCGCCCACGTCATCCTGCCGGACGGCATGAGCCACTTTCTCGTCATCTATAAAATCGAGGGGGAGCGGCTGCTCGCCGGCGACCCCGGCAAGGGCCGCTGCAAACTCGAGCGCAGGGAGTTTGAAAAAATGTGGCGGGAACATGCCGTCATCCTGCTCGAACCGGGCGCCTCCTTGCTCCACGGAGAGAGCCGCTCCTGGCTGCGCTGGATCGGCGGCTATCTGCGCAGCCAGCAGTCCTGGCTGCAGCAGATCCTCTTCACCGGCCTGCTCTACACGGCCGCGGGCTTGCTCACCGCTCTCTTCGTCCAGACCCTCATCGACCGGCTCATCCCGGCGAAGGATCTTGACAACCTCCTCTTCATCGCCTCGGCACTTTTGCTGCTATTGGCCCTCCGCGCCGGCATCGGCTACCTCCGCGACCGCCTCCTCGTCACCGCCAACAAGCGCCTCAGCCTGGCGGTGACCGGCGATTTCCTCCTCCACCTCTTCCGCCTGCCCAAATCCTTTTTCGACACCCGCCGCACCGGCGACATCACCTCCCGCATCGACGACAGTCTGCGCATCCACCGCACCTGCCTGCTGCTGATGCAGAGCCTCCTTCTCGACCTCATGCTGGTCGCCGGCTCCCTCCTCTTCATGTTCTGGTTCTCCTCCCTGCTCGGCGCCCTCACCCTGGCCATGCTCCCCTTTTACACCGCCGTGCTCTGGCGCCAGGCCAGCCGCCTGAAAAAACAGCAGCGCGAGGTGATGAAGAGCCACGCCGGCGTCGAGGCCGCCTACATTGACAGCATCCAGGGCATGCCGGAGATCATGAGCTTCAGCGCCGCCCCGGCCTTCACCCGCCTCAACCAGAGCCTCTTCGGCCTCTTTCAGGACCACATCGCGCGCCGCGGACTGATGCAGGCGGGACTGACCCTGGCCGTAGGCCTGCTCGGGGCCTTTATTTCGGTGACGCTGCTCGCCCTCGGCGCCCGGCAGGTGATCGCGGGGGAGCTGATGCTCGGCCAGTTTATGGCCGCCTACTCCCTGCTCAGCTATATCCTGCCCGCCGTCACGGCGCTGGTGGCCGGCTATGTTGAGTTCCAGGGCGCGGAGGTGGCTGCGCAGCGGCTGATGGATCTGCTGCTGGTCGAAGCGGAGGAGGAGAATAACAGACCGCAAAATACGGGAGAGGCGCGGACGAAGGCGCCCGATGCCCTGCAGACAGCGGATGGGCCTGTCGCCGGCCGCAGGCTGCCATCCGGAAAAACGGATAGTATTCATCCCGCCGCGCAAGGTCAAACTGCAGAGCATCACTCCGGCGCGCCTCTCCCCGCGTTTCACATCTGCGGCCTCTCCTTCGCCTGGCCCAAATCGCCTCCCCTGCTGCAGGAGGTCACCATGACCATCCCGCCCGGCCGCATCACCGGACTCTGGGGGCCGAGCGGCGCCGGCAAGAGCACCCTGGTGCAGCTCCTCCAGCGCAAGTACACTCCCGACGCGGGCGCCATCTTGATGGAGGATACGCCGATCGGTCAACTCAGCCTGGCCGGTCTGCGCAGCCGCATCGGTGTAGTGCCGCAGCAGATCAAGATCTTCAACGCCACTCTGGCGGAGAACCTCCTGCTCGGGCGCACGGCCGGTTCGCTGCAGGAGGTGATAGATCGTCTGGATGAGCTGGGTCTTGCGTCGCTGCCCGGGCGTTTTGGCCACGGCCTTTTAACCCTGCTTGGTGAGGAGGGCCGCAAACTCTCGGGCGGCGAGACCCAGCTGCTCGCCCTGGCGCGGGCGCTCTACGGGCGGCCGCAGCTGCTCATCATCGACGAGGGATTCAGCGCCATCGATGTCGAGCTGGAGCAGACGCTCTCCGCCATCACGGCCGCCTGGGCCCGCCGCCACGCCGTGCTGCTGATCACCCACAACCTCGACTCGCTGCGGCGCAGCGATTACGTCTATCTTTTGCGCGGAGGACGGATCGAGGAGGAGGGGGTGCCGGAGGAGCTGATCGACGCGGGCGGGCTTTTCCAGCAGCTGGTGCTGATCAAGAGCCGGGCGGCCTGTGCCCGCGTCGGGAGCAGGGTATGATGAGCCGATCCTTACATCAGGGCGTGGACCGGCCTGACCGGCCGCGCAGCGCGAGGAGCGAAGCATGACGACGCATTCACTGCACCTGCCGCGGCCCATGCAGCTGCCCGGCCGCCGGCTGTTGACGCCCTTCCGGCTGCAGGGGTGGCACCTCTTTGTGCTGCTGGTGCTATGCGAGGGCCTGCTCACCTGGTTTTACCAGACGCAGGTGCTGACGCGGGATCTCTACCACTCGCTGCTCAAAGAGCAGCTCGAGGCGCAGCGCATCGACGCGCTCTTTGATCTCCTTAAAAGGATCAGTGTCTGGGGATATGTGACGATTCCTCTCTTTATCGGATTTCGCATCCTCTTTGTGGCGTTTCTCCTGCAGCTGCCGCTGGTGCTGCGTTTCATCGACATCCCCTTCCGGCAGCTCTTCCGGATCGTGGCGATGGCCTCAGTGCTAATGCTCGTCTTCGAGGCCGGACGGATGTTCCGCCTCAGCGGTATCGCGGCTGAGCAAATGAGCAAGGCGGATTTGAACTGGGTTCCGCTGTCGCTGATGTCTCTGTTGCATATTTCCAGTTCTTCGGCGGCAGTGCAAGGATTTTTTAGCCATTTCAATTTATTCGAATTGGGCTTTCTGCTGCTAATATGGATAGGATTATTGCAGACCGGCAAGTTAAAAAAGATGGATGCCGGCCTGGTCGTCCTGGTGATGTGGACGGTGATCATCCTGTTTCAGTGGGGGTTGATGATGTATACGGAGCGGATGTACGGGTAGGCCCTGAATCTCGCCCCTACCTGAGTGTAGCCAAGGATAAGGACACAAGTTGATTTGCACTGGCATGGTGCCAGCTGACAAATACCCCCGGCGTCTCCGGAACGCCGGGGGGGAGGGAATTCTCAACTAATAACATTTACGTTTTATACGCGAAAGGAGGCAAAATATGGCAATCCTTCAAAACGAAACTCTTGGACAAATATCTGGCGGTGGACTTTTTTCATGCATACTTTCTACCGCTGGAATGTTTGCCTCAGTAGTGGACGTTACCGTTGGCTTAGCAACAATTGTCACACCACTAGGTTGGGTCGCGTTGACAACTGGCACTGTGGGTTTAGCTGCATCTGTGGATGGAATGAATAAAAATTGCTAGAGTACATGCAGAACTGCTCCAAGGGCGGGAACATTGATTTTCCAATGCACCCGCCCTTGGACAGAACTAAAATTGAGGTCATTTATGCTATCAATTGATCATCGCAAGGGATTGGGACGTATTAATGTTTTGATAGAATTTAATAATCTGCTTTGTTCCAGGATAGTGGCAACTAAATCCCTATATCCAATTACCATTTTTTTGATATCGCTTTTTATTGGATTAGTACCAATAGCTGCTGCACTTGAAAAATCAAATTTTAATACCAATATCATTATTGGGATCAATGCTACTATCTTCCTTTACGTAATGTTTGAATTACTGATATTAACCTTCAGATTCAATAGAAATACAGTAATTCTTCAAGAACAATTAATCATCTTTCCAATATCACGAAAAGAACGGTATCAGTATCTATTGATCTTGATGCTTCGTGATAAAAAAAATATTATTTACTTAATTTCATTATTAATAGCATCAATTACTTTCGCGAAAATCAGCATAATGTTAACAATAAAAAGTATAATTCTTTTCACGGTTTTTTTCCTGTTTTTGCAGACATGGCTTTTAAATACTTATTTGATCCTAGACAAATTAATTAATAAAAACAAGAATAATGCACCCATGATTTTTCCATTTTTATTAATGGTTTATATATTGCTGACAACGAATAATAGTCTTTCTGTGTTATCATATGCGCCAATAATCGGGTGGCCTGGATATGCCTTAACGCAAGAATTGGCTGGACAAAGCACACTACTAATTATCACGACCAGCTTCTTTTTTCTTTGTACTATTATGGGTATCTCAGTTGGTTATCGCTTTATAAGGGCACGTTAATTGAATAATTACATAATTACTATGTCAATGATTATTCGAGTTTTTTTAAAAACCCTTTCTCGAGGTAACCCTTATCTTGTTCCTTCTTTATTAGGATGGGCAGCTTTTTCAATTACTAAACCAGAGATCTGCAAACAAATTTCCCCCGAGTTGATCGTAATCATATTACTTGTTGCAAACCAAAACGTCCTGATGAATATTTTTAATTCCAAAGAATTTAACGTTGCTTATTTCAGTTTTTACCCTGTTAAAGAACGTCTGGTCATTTTGAGCCACAATGTTACAATGCTATTATATCAAGGTATTTTAACATTTTGTGCATTGAGCATCCTCGTGGCCAGCGGAAGCCAGTCCTTATTCATAATAAAATCAGCAAATATGTATTTTGTGATGACATTTATTCCTATTATTATCTTAGGCAATCTTACCAGTGGAATTACGTTTCAAATGCATTCGAAAAACAAATGGTTTATTATAGGTGTTATACATACTATTTTAATAATTACTGCAAGTATAAGTGCGTTTTTTCTAACAAATATGCTGAGAAATGACTTGGTGTCGTCTCTTTTTTATGTGTTTCTATTTGTTGCCTATCTAGTCTCCGTAAAAAAATCTGCCAAGTACTTCATAAAGAATGCAGCTTGCATAATGGAGGGCATATGCTTGCACTATCAATAGCCGGTTTTACAAAAAAATATGGGAACGAAATAGTTGCAGTAAATCAACTTAACTTGGATATTCCTACTGGCCAAATAATGGGACTTATCGGCCCTAATGGTGCTGGAAAGACAACAACGATAAATTATATTGCCGGTTTGGTGAAACCAGACAAAGGCGAGTTATCTCTATTTGGAAAAATAATTACAGAAGCCAGCTATGATCATAGAAGATATATCGGAATATTTTTGGAGCAACCAATATATTTTGAGAAACTTACAGGGATAGAATATCTTCATTTCTGCGGTCAGATGCATCAATTGCCGAAGGAACAGATTATCTCAAGAACAGATGAATTAATTGCTCTATTTGATTTAGTTGATAAAAAGGATAAGTATATAGAAAAATACTCGAAAGGGATGAAAAAAAAGATAGCGCTTGCTGCATCGATTATTCATGCACCTTTGTTTTTAGCACTTGATGAACCCTTCGAGGGAATCGATCCCGCTTCTGTCAAAACTGTCATCCAGTATCTGTTGTTGATGAAACAAAAGGGGAAAACAGTGCTAATTACTTCACATATTTTAAGCATCGTAGAAAAACTTTGCGATGAGGTTGTAATCATGGATAAAGGAAATATTGTATTTAAGGGTTGTCTTGATTTAATGAGTACAGAGACTAATTCAGCAATCCCTTCTGACACAAATTCCAAGCTTGAAGAGATTTATGAACATTTCATTGATTCGCCACAAAAATCTGTTACCCTGTCTTGGCTTTAAGGTGATTAACAATATTTGTCGGAATGACATTGATCACTTGTTGTTCAGAATTATAATTCTAAACGATAAAGCGAAAAATATCAAAAGTTTTACCTAATGTCCCGTTCCCGATACAAATTCTACGACACAAGTTAACCCCATTGTCAGACCTTTGCTGAACGCTTTAATGAAAGGTAGTTAAGTCTATGTACAAAGTAGTGAAGTATTTGTTAGGCGCAGCGGCTCTGGTGATACTGGCATTACAATTTTCACAAGGTGATCAGTTCAGGCGTGATTTTATCGCCGGGTTTTTAATCATTTTAATACTCGTGGCAGTGATAACTGTACTGCAGAAGAGATCGGTCAAAGCATCCAAGTCATCATAGAATGAGCCTGCCAAGTCAGGATGTCATGCCCGAATGATACTCGCGGGAACTCATCGATGAAAGATTGTGAAGAAACGTCATTGACTGCCGCCTCTCTTAACTGGAGGCCATATGAAAATTGCAAAACTCTTCCTGCTACTATTTCTGACCGGCTTTTCAATAATGGTCATGACTAAGAGTTTTGAAAAAGGGATAATTCCAATTATCCTTTCGATACTGGGGACATTGCTTTTTTTCATACTCTTGATTACATATGTCAAAAGGGAATTTGCATTATAAGCCAGTTCCATTTGTCATGAGAAGATTATGAAAACCAAGCGCTACGCCACCCTGGCGATCGCCCTGGTCCTGGCCGCCGCGCTGGCTGGGCTGCTCTACGCCGCCCTCAAGCCGCCGGCTCTGCCGCTTGGCGCGCGCATGCCCGCCATCGCCTTCGCCTCTTCGGACGGCGCTGACACTCTCAGACCTGCCCCAGCCCAAAACACCCTGGTGATACTCTTTAGCTTGCGCTGTTCCCACTGTCTCTATGAGCTGGATCTTTTCGAGAAGCACATCGATCAGCTCGCCGGCGCCCGCATCTATCTGGCCACAACCGACCGGGATTTCACCCCGGGAGTTGACAATCTGCGCTGGCCCGCACTATCCCGCGCAGAGAATTTCATCTGGGCCCGCCTGGAGGAAAAGCAGTACGCACGTCATTTTGGTGCAGCGATCTCACCCTGTTTCTTCATCTTTGATCATGAGGGAGTGCTGAGAGAAAAGATCCGCGGCGAGATCAAGCTGGAAGCACTGCTGGCGAGGATCGAGCTGGCCAGTGCATCCGTGATAAAAAACGAAATCCTGCAGAACCAGTAAAAAGATAAGTCCGGTGAGGATTATCTATACCCGGCCGAGTGCTTCATCACTCTGCAATTGCCTGAAGAGGTGATTGCTGCCATAACATCCAGATAACCGAAATCCTCACGATAATCCCTGAATGAGGTACAGCTCCTGATCAGCTCTGAAAGTACTTAACGGTCATACAGGTTCTGCTCCTGCTTTCTTAAGCTGTCCGCTTGCCAAAGTCCAAAACTGATATTGAAAAACTACTTTAGGTTTTGTCTCCAGTTTTACAAGCCATCCGGGCCGGCAGTCTGTTTAATAAATCAATTTTATTCACACCATGAATACAATTTATTCATCTGGTGAATAATACTATTGCAGCGAAAATGTGATGCAAATTCTTTTGTCTGGAGAAAAGAGCTTTAAGTGACGGATGCAGGTCAAGCGGAAGTGAAAGATGGGTCGGGAGAGGACTGGCTCTACACAGCCGGGGGTTTCATTTCTCTCAATACACTTGCCAATCTGATCGCTGAGTTGCCCCCCGAATAAAGTATTGCTTTCAAATACCAGCCTGCATCCAAAATCCCACCGCCGATTCGTCATTATTAACGAAATAATTAAATATTTAAAATAGTACTTGACATGACGATCATGAATGACTATCTTTCAGTGTGCAATAATTGAACAACTTGGCTTTTTTAGCGACACAGTTCAAGTTCAGGGTATTCGCAATCAGCACCGTTGACATTCAGGCATCCTCGATTTCTGCATCTTTTGCCCGCTTCGTACCCGCAACTTTCAGTGAATTCATTCAGTTGTACTGTTCAGATTTTTGCATCACCAATTCCGCAAGCGCCAGGCCTCTTTTCCGGCTACCAGCTACCCTGAGCCGTAACTGAATCCGGGCCTGTCGCCGGCGGAGTTGCACAGGCAGGGGATATAAAGGGCGGCGGAGCGGTGGCCAAGCTGGGTTATTATGAGCTGTACGGCTTTTATGTCACATCCCACAGAACCGGTGTCCCGCAAAGCGGTCAGGTCTTATTCAAGTCTGACCATTCTCTTCTCTTAACTCCATATTTATCAATTTTAACAGATCTTTCCAGTTAGTGGCATAATTCTTGAACGTACACTTCCGGCTATGGATCCGGCTCGGCCGGGCGGCCGTTATCTCAGGCAGTGGGAAATGAGATCCACCAATTCACTTTAAGGAGGCAGCATGGACAGAACTAAAACCGCCAAAAAACATTGGGACAAACCGCAGCTGATCGTGATCGGACGCGGCAAGCCGGAAGAATCGGTGCTGGCGGGCTGCAAGAGCCACGCCCAGCCCCACGGCACCCTGGCGACAGCGACTAAAACCAACTGCAACAAATTGGATGGATCCTGTGGCTCCTGCCAAAACAATGGCGGCGGGATCTCCTGACCCTTGACCGGAAATAAAATGGCCCGCCCCTACACTGCTTACGACCCGACCAGAAAAACGCCGCGATTGCCCCGGGATGGCTCCATCGACCTGACCTATCGCTGCAATTTCCAGTGCCGTCACTGCTGGGTGCGTGTTAACGGCTCCGACGGCGACAGGCCGCAGGAATTATCCCTGGATGAAATCGCCGCCATCGCCAACGATGCGCGTAAAATGGGCTGCCGCGCCTGGACCATCTCAGGCGGCGAGCCCATGCTGCGCCCCGATTTCCCCGAGATCCTTGATCTGCTCACGCGCGCGCCCTTTTCCTACAGCATCAACAGCAACGGCTCGCTGATCACTCCGGCTATCGCCAAACTGATGACCCGCCGCGGCAACAAGATGATCGCCCTTTACGGGGCCGACGCCGCGGTCCAGGACGCAGTAACCCGCCAGCCGGGATCGTTCGAGGCGACCCTGCGAGGTATGCAGTACCTCAAGGAAGCCGGCGCCGGATTCACGGTGCAGATCATCCCCATGCGGTCCAATTACCACCAGTTCGAAAAAATGGTCGCACTGGCCAGGCAGCTCAGCCCCTCCTGGCGTATCGGCGCGGCCTGGCTTTTCCTCACCGCCGATCGGCTGGCTGGTCGCAACGCCATAATCAAAAAAGAGCGCCTGCCCGCCGAAACCGTCAACATCATCGACCCGGCCATTCCGGCCTGCGGTCCCCCGCCCTCCTGCGCCCGTTCTGTGCCTGGCATGAATCAACCGCCTGAACACCAGCTGTTCGCGGCGTGCGTAAACGACACCCAGCAGTTTCACATCGACCCCTGGGGCGGGATGAGCTTTTGCTCCACCATCAAGGACCCGGCGGCGCGTTTCAGTCTACGCGAACACACTTTTGAAAAGATCTGGGAGGTTGATCTGCCCGCCTACGCCGGGCGGACCCTCGCCACCGCCGAGTATCACGAAAACTGCGGCCGCTGCGCTCTGAAAAACTACTGTCACTGGTGCGGTGCCTATGCCTGGCTGGAGACCGGCAGGACTTCCGCCCCGGTCCGCTATCTTTGCGAGATCGCGCGCGAACGGCGTAAATTCGACGAGGAATGGCGCAGCCGCAACCGCCGCTGTTTCAACCTGGCGGGGCTGGAGCTGCAGGTCGATTCCGATCTCCCCTTCCGGGAAGATGGCTTTGCGCACAAATTCAACGACTTTTACATCCAGTCCGCCGGCGAGGATGCCCTGCGCATCCGCCACCACTATGCCCTGCCCGAGCCGTCGCTCTGGGCGGGAGGCGAGCTGGTCTACGACAAGACGCCCTGGCAAATTTACCGCAAGGGCGACCTGTGGATCTATCTCGGCATCGGCCGTAAAAAGAAACACCTGGATATCAACACCGTGGCCGTCTTTAACTCTGCTCACACCATAGCTGACATCTACCACCACGACGACCGTATGGTAAGGCAGGCGCGCTTTTGTTCGCTCACCGCGCTGCCCTCCGATCATATCATGCTTGCACACCCGCTCGCCGACCGCCAGGCGATGGTGATGCACAGCTCGGGACTGGTCCTTCACGGTCAGGGCTATCTTTTCGCCGGGCAGTCCGGGGCGGGAAAATCGACCGTCATCAAGCTGCTGCGCGACTATGGCTATGTGCTGTGCGACGACCGGGTAGTGGTGCGGAAATGGCCGGAGGGATTCAGGCTGCACGGCACCTGGAGCCACGGCGAGATCCCGGTGACTTCCAATCTTCAGGCGCCCTTGAAGGCGATTCTGCTGCTTAAAAAGGCGCGCCGCTGCAAGATCGAGCCGATCCTCGACCCCAAAGAGATCATGCACGCGCTTTTAATTCGGGTGGCGCGGCCGGTGCAGACCGCTGAGTGGCTGAAAAAAGTTCTGGACCTGCTGGGCGCCCTGGCCGGCGAGGTCCCTGTCTACCGGCTCTCCTTCACCAGGGACGCGCGGATCGTCGAAGCCATGGAAACCCTGACCGGGCCGCTGCAGGCCCTTAAAACCGCAGCCTCCATTCCGCCGGTCGAAACCCGTCATGACTAGTCCCGCTGCAAGCGCTCCGGCGCAGGGCTATCTGGCGGAGCAGCCCGCGCTGCGCTGGAATGGGGCCCGGCCGCTGCTCACCGTCTTTGATATCGAACTAACCGAACGCTGCAACAACAACTGCATCCACTGCTGCATCAACCTGCCGGAACGCGACCGCAGCGCCCGCAAGCGGGAGCTATCCACGGAGGCCGTCGAGGAACTGCTCAGGCAGGGGGCGGAGCTGGGCGCACTGACCGTGCGCTTTTCCGGCGGCGAGCCCCTGCTGCGTGATGATTTCACCGAACTCTATCTTTACGCGCGCCGGCTGGGACTGCGCGTCATGCTCTTCACCAACGCACGGCTGATCACCCCGGAACTGGCCGGCCTCTTCGCCCGCATCCCGCCGCGCGAACCCGTCGAAATAACCGTTTACGGGATGTCTGCCGATTCCTGCGCAGCGGTCACCCGCAGCCGCGGCGCCTTTGCCGAATTCAGGCGCGGCGTCGATCTGCTCATCCGCCACCGGATCCCCTTTTTCCTCAAGGGCACGATGCTGCCTGAGACCAGATCCGAACTGGAGCAGCTTCTCAGCTGGTCACAGAGCATCCCGGGTATGAAAGAGCTGCCCTCCTTTGTGCTCTTTCTCGAGCTGCGCCATCGCCGCGATTCGGAGGCGCGCAACCGGCAGATTGAAAAGCTGCGGCTCTCCCCCCGGGAAGCCATCGAGGTTCTGGCCAGAGACCCCGATGTATACAAGGCCGATCTGCACCGTCTCTGCCGATATGTTGCCGGCAAACCCACCGACCTGCTCTTTACCTGCAACGCCGGCAACCAGATCTGTATCGACGCCTACGGCCAAATCCAGTACTGCCTGGCCCTGCGCCATCCCGGCACGGTCGTCAACAGCAGCATCTATCCGCTGGAATTCGCCCTGCGCGAATTTTTCCCGCAGCTGCGGCAAATGCGAGCGACCAATCCGGATTTTATCAACCGCTGCGCCCGCTGCATGCTGCGCGGCCTATGCGAACAGTGCCCGGCCAAGTCGTGGATCGAACATGGCGTTCTCGATCAACCAGTGGAATACTGCTGCGAGGCGGCGCACGAACAGGCGCGCTATCTGGGCGTACTGACAGGGGATGAAAAAGGCTGGGAAGTGGCGGATTGGGGGGAACGGCTGCGCCGTATTAACGTGGGAGAGGGCTGAGCGTTGGACGGGGATTGAACTGCGGGGACCGGCGGGGAACTCACTCCCGCCCGGGGATGGGCTGGTTGAACAAATCGGCATAGGGGCCGCCGGCGCGCCACAACTCCTGATGGCTGCCAGACTCGGCGATGCGCCCCTCGCTGAACATGATAATGCGGTCGGCACTCTGTAAAGTCGAGACCCGGTGGCTGATGAGCAGGGCGACGCGGCCGCGCGCCCGCTCCATCCAGGCATTGAGCATTTCGAACTCGTTGCGGGCATCGAGGGCGCTGGTGGGCTCGTCAAAGATCATGATCGGGGCGTCGCGCAGGAAGGCCCGCGCCACCGCAATCCGCTGCCACTCCCCCCTGCTCAACTCCTCCCCCTCATCGAACCACTTGCCGAGCATGGTTTCATAGCCCTTGGGCAGCCCCTCGATCACGCCGGCTGCGCCCGAGCGCTGCGCCGCCTGTTCTACAGCCGGACTGTGCAGCGGGAGGCGGATGTCCCCCAGCCAGATGTTCTCGCGCGCGCTGAGATTGTACTCCTCGAAATCCTGAAACATCACCGCCAGATTACGCCACCACCCGGCCAGCTCAAAGTCGCGGATGTCGACCCCGTCGAGCAGGATCCGTCC